>Ga0210056_1003737_pt1 | contig 12260 bp, 10 predicted proteins | sample CryGeyCG2014_080_2_FD_183965 | JGI IMG/M metagenome (GOLD analysis project Ga0210056, IMG submission 183965) | Groundwater microbial communities from aquifer - Crystal Geyser CG07_land_8/20/14_0.80 (SPAdes) (version 2) | ecosystem: Environmental > Aquatic > Deep subsurface > Groundwater | place...
CCGCGAGGGGAGAATGTGCGTGCCGCGTCCGGTGACGCGCCGGTCGCTTTACGTCTACCTGCACGAGTGCGCCCACTTCAAGCTGCATTCCAAAAGGCGTAAACCACGCTACGTTGAGGAGATGGAGGCGGAGAAGTGGGCCGCCGCGGTCATGCGCCGCGAGGGAATCGAGGTGCATACGAGATCCATCGAGGGCGGGAAGCGATACGTCCGATACAAGGTCCGTCAGACCCTCAAGAGAGGGCTGCAATGTCCCGACGCGAAAGTCATGCGTTGGTGCGGGATGTGGAGATAACGGCGTGCAAAAATGCACGAAAAGGTATAAGGGAACGAAAACCAACTCCCTCCTCCGAGCGAGGAAGGGAGTTGATATAACTCTCCCTTATATCAAGTTCAGACGTGGCCAAGCCACAAAAGCCCCTGGGATTCGCCGCAGAATCGACAGTCACAAACTTGATATAAACTGAAGTATAGCTTAAAATCTGGTCCGTTGGCTTCGACATTCGGAGTCACGTCGATGGACGATGGAGGATGAAAGATGCAAAGTGCTGCCCTGTCTCTAATTCCGGGACGCGTTCCCGACCTGCCTGATGTGGTGGATTCCTTTCTGGAGGAACTCCACGAACAGCAAAGGACGCAAGCTGCGTACCGTTCCGCGTTGAATCGGTTTCTCAACTTCCTCAAGGGAACACCCGCGGGCGTCCTTCCACTCGCCGAGATCGACTTCGCGACCGTCAACGACTTCCTCCGCCACGAGCGCGCCTCCGGCGCGAAAGATTCCACGGTGAATCACCGATTGGCTGCACTGCGGTCCTTCTTTCGCTGGGCTGGTGAGAACCGATTGCTGTCGGAAGACCCCTCCGCCGATATTGACTTTCGGCCCGTGAGAGATCGGGAAGAAGCGCACTTCCTCGACGCGTCAGAACTCGACCGTCTGTTCCAGACTTGTGACCGGAACACTTCGCAGGGGAAACGCGACTACGCCATGCTCAGAATCTTGGCGGATTGCGGACTGCGCGCGGCGGAACTCCGGGAACTCGACCTCGAGGACGTGGACTTCAAGCGCGGCGCTCTCTTCGTTCGTAACGGGAAGGGAGGGAAGCAGGCGTGGGTCTACTTCAACAACGAGCAGCGAAAACGATCGAGCACGCGGACGGCAATCAAGGAATGGCTTGCAGAGCGTCCGATCTGTGCCGACAAGGATGCTCGTCAGCCTCTATTCGTTACCCGCAACCGGACGCGTTTCACGAATCAGAGCATCTGGAGTCTTGTGAAGGAGGCGGCCCGGCAGTCCCGATTGCCGATAGAGAAGGCCGAACGGATCACCCCGCACACGCTGCGCCACTCCTACGTGACACGAGTCTGGGAGAAGACGGGCGATATTGCATTGACGGCAAAAGCTGCCCGTCACTCGTCGCCCCACACCACCTTGTCAATCTACACCCACATTCGGGATGAGAGGCTGAAGAACGCGGCGAAGGAGCTTTGGGAATAAGCAAAGGAAGGAGGAATGTGTCCATGAAACTCAATCTTGATTCCCGGTTCACAAGGACGGGTCTATGGTTGACAGGAGGATGCGCCCTCCTCGCGGTTGTTGTGGCCTACCTGGTCACAGCCGCCTACGGGTATGGTTTCTCGTACTTTCTCATCGTCGCCTTGCTCCTCTTTGCCCTGTGCCGGACGCCGCTGTTTGTTGTGGACATCGAGAGGGCAGGTTCCGGTGACAGTCTGAAGCAGAACGTGACCACTGCGGTTGGTGGAATCCTGTCTCTGATTATCCTCATTGCAGTCACTCCGATAGTCGTTAAAATCGTCTGCGCAATCGTGATGGCTGTCTTCGTTCTTGCGCTGGTTCTATTCGCGTGCTGGATTCTCACGATCATCGGACCGTTCCTGGTTGCAGGCATGATCGGAGCGGAGATTGGCGAGTGGTTGTCCCACCGACGGGATTAAAACCTCCCCGTCAAACGACTCTTCAACCAACGGCTGCAATCTGGTATGCTTACGGGACCTTTGAGTACCGCGGTTGACGCCACCGAAGCTTGGCATGGGGTGACAGAGCCGCATACAGACAGGATCGGGGCGGGCGACTCGCATGGGGTAGTTGATGGAATTCCTTGAATCCGAGCAAGCAGAGAACAAGCAATCGCTGAATGAGTGGCGGGAGGTCGTCCAGTCCGTCGCGGCCTTTGCCACGGCCAACGGCGGCGTCGTGCGAATCGGTATCGGCCCAAAGGGCGACCTCGTCGGCGTTCAGGTGGGGCAAACGACGCTGGAGAATCTCGCCAACCAGATCAAGAGCAACACCGAGCCGCCACAATATCCCTCCCTCACGATGGAAGGCAGCGAAGACTCGGCGGTCCTCGTCGTCACCGTTCCAGAAAGTCCGGTCAAGCCCGTGTGGGCTTTCGGGCGGCCTTTCAAACGAGTGGGGAGAACCAACCAGCGCCTTTCTCGTGAAGAAGCCCAGAGGCTTGTGGAAGCGACGACGGGCCGGACTTGGGATGCCTTGCCCTGCCCGGGACTACGCATGGAAGACCTGGACCGGGAAACGGTGGAGAGCTTTCTGTACCGAGCCGGGCAAAGCGCGGGTACGACCACGGAGAGTGTGCTGGGGAACTTGAGGTTGGTGGCCGGGGAAGGGCTGTGCAACGCGGCGGCGCTGTTGTTCGCGCGCTGCCCGTGGCAATTCCTCACCTCCGCACAGGTGAAGTGCGGACGATTCCGAGGCACGGATTCAGTGGACTTCCTCGACCAGCAGACCTTCGAGGAGAACGCTTTCACCCAACTGGAGCGAGCACTCGCTTTTGTGGCGCGCAACACCCGCCAGGGAATTCGCATCACCGGGAAACCGGAGCGGGAGACCGTCCCCGAGTACCCGGACGAAGCCGTTCGGGAGGCGGTGCTCAACGCCATCTGCCATCGGGACTACACCTCCACGGGAACCGTTCAGGTGCGCATCTACGACGACCGGCTTGAGGTCTGGAATCCGGGAAAGCTTCATCCCGGACTCACCATCGAGGCGCTCTATCATCAGCATCAGTCCTATCCCCGCAACCCGCTCGTCGCGCACGCTTTTTACCGGGCCAGGCTCATCGAGCATTGGGGCACGGGCACGCTGCGTATCGTGCAGGCGTGCGAAGCCGCCGGGCTTTCCCGTCCGGAGTTTGTTTGCGAGATGGGGAGTTTCATTGTGCGGTTCTGGAAACCGACGGTGAAGGCGCCGGCAGTGGCCGAGCCGGCGCTCAACGAACGCCAAAGGCGAGCTATAAAGTACGTGCAAGAGCACGGAGCCATCACAACCAGTGAATACCGTCTCGTCACGCAATCAAGTGAGCGACAGGCATCGAGAGACTTGCAGGCCCTTCAGGGATCGGGCATACTCCTCCGCCAAGGGAAAGGACGGGCAACCCATTACGTCTTGTCTGATTCTCATTCTGAAGAGGGATAAGGCGGGTTTGTGGCGGGATTTGGCGGGTTTGTGGCGGGATTCCGTGCCAGCCCCCTGGCGCGCAAATGGCACGACTCTGCACGGAGGCAATGGAGAGTTAGTGCCGGATAGACGCCGGAATGGTGCCGGATAAGTGCCGGATTCACGGCGGCATGACTGGATTCGGCTGTGGTGAGTGCGCAAGAAATGCAAGAGCGCAGAAAGGGAAAACGATGGCATCAGCAAAGAAAACGCCTAAGAAGACCAAGGCGAGTTCGGCAGGACGCAGCCGGACCGCTGGCAAGGGCAGAATAACTGCAAAGACCAGTCGGACCGCTAAGAAGTCCAAACCCAAAGCCTTGGCTCCGGCCCGCTCCCAGAAGGCGGCGCAACCGGTCTATGGGAAACGAGGTCAAGCCGGGAAGCCTTCGAGCGGCGAACAAGGCCAGGCTCAACTGATTAAGGAACTCTGGCAGGCCGCCGTGAACCTGCGAGGTTCCATTGAACCTGCCGACTATAAACGATACGTTCTCCCGATCATCTTTCTGCGGTTTCTGTCATTGCGCTACGAGCGACGACGGCACGAGTTAGAGCGCCTCGTCAAGGACAAGCGAAGCGAGTATCACTCCACCAACGCGAGAGAGGTCAACAGGATACTCAATGACAAGGACGAGTATCGCAGCGCCGGAGCCTTCGTCGTTCCAGAGAAAGCACGCTGGGATTACCTTCGTCAGAATGCCCAGGCCGACAATATCAAGAACCTTCTTGATGACGCCCTGGAGTTGCTTGAGAAAACCTACCACGACAAGCTGCGGGGTCTGTTGCCAAGAATCTATGCTGGCTCCAACCTTGACCGGGAGAATGTCACGGGTCTCATTAACCTCTTCTCCAAAGACCTCTTCCGGGAAGACCACGGCGGGGTAGATCTCATCGGACAAGTCTACGAATACTTTATCGGCGAGTTCGCCGACTCCGAAGGAAAGCGCGGTGGCGAGTACTTTACTCCCGCCAGCATTGTCCGCACACTCGTGGCCATGCTGGAGCCGAAGCAGGGAACCGTCTTCGATCCGTGCTGCGGGTCGGGCGGGATGTTCGTTCAGTCCGATGTTTTCACCCAGCACAGCGGCGCGCTGTCCTTCGCGGGTCAGGAATCGAAGGACTTCACCTACCGCCTCTGCCGGATGAATTTCTTCATCCACGGGATTGACGGCAACATCAAGATGGGCAATTCCTATTTCGACGATCAACACGCGGACCTCCAGGCGGATTATATCCTTGCGAATCCTCCCTTCAACGACGGTTCCAAGGGTGAGAAGGGCTGGGGAGCCGACCGCGTTCCCGATAAAGACCCTCGTCTCTCGCTCGGAAGTAACCGGATGCCTCTCTCCCCTCGAAACGCCAACACGATGTGGATACTCAACTTTCTTTGCCACCTCAAAGAAGGCGGCACGGCGGGCTTCGTCATGGCGACCGGCGAGTTGTCCAACAGCGAAACCGCACGACTGGCAGTTCGCAAGGCGCTCGTCGAAAACGACTATGTAGACTGCATCGTCCAACTCACCGGTCAGCTTTTCGCCAATACGCAAATACCATGCTGCCTGTGGTTCCTGTCAAAGAACCGCGAGGGCATTCACGGTTTTCGCAGACGCATGGGCGAGATTCTTTTCATTGACGCTCGCAAGTTGGGTAGTCTCATTCCCGGTTCCCGGAAGCAGAAGCAGCTCGCGCAAGAGGAGATTCACAAGATCGCTGACAACTACAAGCTCTTCCGTCTCGACCACCCGCGCGACGAGGTTCCCGGCTTCTGCAAGGTTGCGACAATCGAAGACGTGCGGGGACACAACTACGCCCTCACTCCCGGTCGCTACGTCGGTTCGGAGGAGAACGGTGACGATGGCGAGCCGTTCGAGGAGAAGTTCCCTCGACTCCTTGCGACCATAAAGGAGCAGTTCGCTCAGTCCGACAAGCTGAAAGGAGAAATACTGCGGAATCTGGAGGGGTTGAGGTATGACGGGCGATAACCATCCCAAAGGCTGGCGGCTCGTAAAGCTCGGGGACCTCGGGGAGGTTAACCGTGGTCGTTCGCGTCACCGTCCACGTTATGCCGAGCACCTATACGGCGGCCCATATCCGTTCATCCAAACAGGAGACATCAAGAACTCAAACGGGCAGATCACCAGATTCCAGCAAACTTACAGCGAGGCTGGACTGGCACAGAGCCGGTTGTGGCCTGCCGGAACTATGTGCATCACAATTGCGGCCAACATTGCCGAGACGGGAATTCTCGCATTCCCGGCTTGCTTTCCAGACTCCGTTGTCGGGTTCGTCGCGGATGAGTCGAGGTGCGACATCCGCTTCGTCGAGTATACTTTTCGGCACTTACGCCAACGCATCCAATATGAGGCCTCCGGTAGCGTTCAAGACAACATCAATCTGGCGACATTTGACCGGCTCCGATTTCCATTACCGCCTCTCCCCACCCAACACACCATTGCCCGCATCCTCGGCTCCCTCGATGACAAGATCGAACTGAGCCGGAAGATCAACCAAACGCTGGAGGCGACGGCGCAGGCGCTCTTCAAATCATGGTTTGTGGACTTCGATCCGGTGGTCGCCAAAGCCGAAGGCCGCCAGCCCTACGGCATGGACGCCGCTACTGCTGCCCTTTTCCCCGACCGGTTGGTGGAGACTGAGTTGGGCGCGGTGCCGGAGGGATGGAAAGCATCGTCCATCGGCGAGGAGTTCCGGCTCACGATGGGACAATCTCCTCCAGGCACAACCTACAACGAGGTGGGAGAGGGAATGCCTTTCTACCAAGGGAGGACTGACTTCGGAACTCGCTTCCCATTACGTCGGGTATATTGCACCGCTCCGACGCGATATGCTCAGCCCGGCGACACACTGGTCTGTGTCCGCGCTCCCGTCGGTGACGTCAACATGGCTTGGGAGCATTGCGCCATCGGTCGTGGTCTTTCCGCCATCAGACACAATACCGGAAGCCGTTCGTTCACGTTCTATTCTATGCGGAAGTTGAAAGATGAATTCGATGTATTCGAGGGGGAAGGGACGCTTTTTGGAGCGATCACCAAAGACAAGTTTGAGGGCATTCGCTTTGTTGCGCCGGTCCAGAGCATCGTTGAAGCTTTTGAGATTCTTGCAGGTGGGATGGATGACCAGATTGAGAGCAACTGGAAGGAGTCCCGCACCCTCGCCTCCCTCCGGGACAGGCTGCTGCCGAAGCTGTTGTCAGGGACGATTCGGGTTCCGGAGGCGGAAGAGGTTGCAGAGGAGGTCGTGTAGATGTCGGTTCGTGGAAACGAGACGGATTTCGAGAAGACAACCATTGATCGCCTCGGGTTGCTGGGCTACAACTACGCCAACGGCGGCGACCTGGAGCGTCCGCTGGAGGAGGTCGTGTTGCGGGATCGTTTGCAGGATGCGCTGGCCACGCGCTATCCCGACCTCCCACCGGACGCGCTCGAAGAAGCGGTGCGCCGCTTTGCCATTCCGGAAGGAGCGGATACCCTCCGCCGCAACATGAACTTCCATCTTGCGCTAACTCGCGGCATCGAGTTGCGCGTCGAGGTTGCCAGAGGACGCCGGGAGGTCCGACACGTTTACGCCGTGGATTGGGACAACGCCGGGAACAACGACTTTCTCGTGGTCAACCAGTTTCCCATTCACGGCCGGAACGACCGTCGCCCCGATCTCGTGGTATTCGTCAACGGCCTGCCGCTTGTCGTGTTCGAGTTAAAGAACCCTTACCACCCACAGCCGACGGTGGACCACGCTCTCAACCAGATTGCCCACTACCGCCTCGACATCCCGCAGCTATTCGAGTTCAACGCTCTGACCGTCGTCTCCGATGGCGTGACCACATTGCATGGAATGTGGACGGCGACCCCGGAGTGGTTCGCGCCGTGGCAGTCTATTGACGGATTCCATGTTGAAGCCAACACCACCGGAAGCATGAAGACCCTTATCGAAGGGCTGTTCCGTAAAGACCGACTTCTGTCCTACGTCCGCGACTTCGTTGTCTTCGAGGTGGTGAGCGACACGATCACCAAGAAAGGAGCCAAGTACCACCAATTCTTTGCCGCGAGGGTGGCGGTGGACAAGGCCGTGGAATCTCTGGCACCACGCAAGAGGGACAAGCGAATCGGCATCATCTGGCATACGACCGGTTCGGGCAAGTCACTGACGATGGCATTTCTCGTTGGACTGCTGCGAAGGCTGCCGCAACTGGAGAACCCCACCTTCGTGATTGAGGTGGACCGCAACGACCTCGACAATCAACTGCACGATCAATTCGTCGCCGCCCGGTCTCTGGTGGGCGACGTGAAACACGCTGAATCAGTGGACGACTTGCGGGATCTTCTGCAAACCGAAGGCGGGGAGGTTATCTTCACCACCATCGAGAAGTTCCGTTTGAAGAACAACGCCGAGGGGGGCAAAGAGATCAAGCACCCGGAGCTGTCCACGCGGTCGAACCTTGTCATCATTGCCGACGAAGCGCACCGGAGCCAGTATGGCTTCCTCAAAGGCTATGCGCGCTACCTCGCCGACGCTTTGCCCAACGCCCGTCGCATCGGGTTTACGGGAACGCCCATCAGTTTCAGCGGAGCGGATACTATTGCCGTGTTCGGCGACGTGATCCACGTCTACGATATTCAGCAGTCTCAGTGGGACAAGGCAACCGTGCCGATCTACTACACCCCGCGGCAGGCGAAGCTGCACCTCAGTCGGGAGGATATTGATAAGGCTCTCGCGGAGATAATCGCGGGGAAACCCGTCACAGAGTTGGAACGCAAGAAAACCCGATGGGCCGCGCTGGCCGTTGCGGCAGGCTCGAAGAAGAGAGTGGAGAAGGTCGCACAAGACTTGCTCCAGCACTTCCAGGAGCGGACGGAGACTCTGCCGGGTAAAGCGATCATCGTTTGCATGACCCGTGACAACTGCGTGCGAATGTTCGATGCTCTTACCGCGCTGCCGGGTTGCCCGGAAGTCAAAGTCGTGATGACGGGGAATCTTGGGACCGACCCGAAGGAATGGAGCGAAGCTGGCCACCTGACGACCAAAGCACAGCGCGACGCCATCAAGCAGCGAATGGTTGACCCGGACGACCCGCTGCAAATCGCGATTGTCTGCGACATGTGGCTGACTGGAACGGACATCCCCTGCCTGCACACGCTCTATGTAGACAAGCCAATGCGAGGCCACACCATCATTCAGGCCATCTCGCGGGTGAACCGGGTGTTTCGTGACAAGCCCCACGGGTTGGTCGTGGACTACATCGGCATCGGCGACGATCTGCGCGAAGCGACGGGCAAGTACACGAGCGGCGGTGGGAAAGGCGACCCCGCTCCCGACCTCGAAGAATCGGCAAAGCCGGTTTTCTTTGAGTGTCTGGAAGCCGTGAGGCAACTCATGCCTGAGGACATGGACTATGGCGACTGGCGGCGGCTCACGCGGATCGAATTGGAAGACCGCTATAGCTTGGTTTACGGTTGCCTGATGGAAGAGGAGGAAAGGCGCGACGCTTTCCTCAAGGCGGAGTTGCGGCTGACTCACTCATTCCTGCTGGTGAAGCATTTTGATGACTGCCGTGATTATGCCGATGAGATCATCTTCTACCAGCGGGTGCGCAACCAACTTCTGAAGACGAGACCAGGCGCAGTGACTCCCGAGCAAGTTGAACGCGCCGTCCGTGATCTCGTTGACGATAGTCTTGGCAGCAATGAAGTTGTTGACATTTTCGAGGCGGCTGGCCTGCCGAAAGCCGACATCTCCATCCTTGACGGTGATTTTCTGCAAACCTTCAAGAATGCGACTCGGCCCAATCTGCAAGTCGAGTTGCTGACGAAGCTGCTGGAGGACGAAATCCAGCGACGACAGAAGAAGAACCAGGTCAAGGCGAAGAGCTTTGAGAAGCTGCTGGAGCAGACCTTGCAGAGCTACCACAACCGGCTGATTGATGCGACAAAGGTGATTCAGGCATTCATTCAAATCCGTCGAGAGATGCTCGATGACCTGAATCGTGCACGCCAACTCGGTCTGGAGGAAGATGAACTCGCTTTCTATGACGCGGTGGCGGAGAAAGTGGGGGATGTCTACAATGACAAGTTCCTGTGCGACCTGATTCGGGACGTGGTGGCGACGGTCAAACGGAACCTGAAGGTCGCCTGGACGGAGCCCCACCGGGAAGATGTGGAAGCGGGAGTCCGGGCAGCAGTGAAGCGGGTTTTGGGAAAGAGGAACGTCAAGAAGAAGGACTTCGACCCCATCGTCACCCGCGTCATGTACCAAGCTGAGGCGCTGTATGCGGAATGGCCACTGGCAGCGTAAGGGGTAGCCCCTGTTCGCTTCCTTGAGGAACTGACGCGGGCAAGCACGAACTCGATAGCCATGTGAGGTAGCAATGATGCACATCCCTGATGCGATGGAAAAGACCGTGAAATTGCCTGTGGTAATCGAGGATGGGCAGGTGAGGTACTGCTACGGTAAGATGCCAACACTGAAGGATAATACCACAGGCTACCTTGTCGTCCCTGCTCACGCGCTGGCGGAATCTGCCATTGCGGAGAAACTTCAACAGGAGATTGTCGTCCCCCTGCTCCCTCCTGGCGACATGGTTCTTCTCGGGATGCGTGACCGTGCCATACCATCGGCATTGCACCCAAAGAGCATCTCGGTAAACGATGTCCCCCTGCCTCTGGAATCCCGTCCCGAATACCGGTTTGTGCGGGCTGTACTCCAGGAACCTCTATGTCTCCAGTTGCGCGGCACTAAGACCTCAGTTCTGTGTTACGGGAGGTGCTACCTACCGGCCCTGGGTGAGTTCGCCGAAAGCCTGAACCACGCCTACAGCAAGGCTTCTACTGCTTTCGAACCATACCGAAGGTCGCACGCGGGGAATGTTTTCACCCGGGGATACTTCTTCCTTGGTAACTGCTGGGTGCAGATTGGATGGCTGCGCGAATTGATTGAAGAGCATTATCAATCAACGATATTCAATTCCTGTGATTCCCAACCGAGTTCAAAACGGACGGAAACGGGTTCTCCAAGAACGTTGGAAGTCTGGTGTGGCGACTGTGCCCAGAAGTTCTACTTATGCGATCCGAAGTCCTTTCAGATGCCACCGCGCAAGGAACTGCGTGACTCGGCGGAACTTCGAGCAAAGCAACGCGATCACCGCAAGATGATATTGGAGTGCCTGAATGAGTTGAGCAGTAGCGCTTCGTCGGGCGATGGGCTATGGGACTGGCGATTGGACGACCTCGCGAAATCCATGTATGGCTTGCCCATTCAGTCGAAAGGTAAGAATCGTCCGGGATAGCGACTGGCGAGATAAGGCCAAGCTCAAGATGGATGGAGGATGAAGAATGGCCATAGAGGCAACAACGAAACGGACACAGTCTACCAACCGCAATGCTCGAAGCCCAAAACCAGAAGAACGTCTTTCTGACAAGGAGCTTGAAGAACTCTTTGAGCCATGTTGGCTCTTTCAAGAGACCGTCAGCAAGAAGCTGAATGGGAAGGCTCTTGCCAACGACATCAACACTCTTCTGAAGAAGATTAAGAATGGCGAATGGGACCAGGCCACGCCAATCGCAGATCAGGCTATGGATGTAATGGTGCGACAAACCACGGACGTCGCAAAAGCGGCCTTTGAGGCAGGCTTCACACTTGGCCACGGCGGCAAAGGCAAAGGACAAGGACACCGTGACGAGCTCCCAAGAAAGTATAGTGACATCCCGACGTTGGAGGAGTGGCTTGTTAGAGACATCAAGGATCACGGGTTCAAGGGCTCTCGGGTGCAACGAATCCTCAAAGTGATCCTTGACATGGGCGCGAAGGGTGAATTCCTAAAGGACGGTTACAAGTCAGTTGTCTTTAATGGCACTGGCAGCATGGTTTCTGTGGAATCAGATAGGAAGCTCTATAGGGCAGCAACGTTTGAGGTCACCGGCAACAAGTGGGTCACGACTCACTGTGGAGTCTATGCAGGCAAAGTCAGGCGAGCGACTGAGAACATGAAGGGACGTGGGGCGGAGTTCTGGAGATCCGCAAGAGTTGGCGCTTGCGTCTACCGCATTGATAGGAGGCCCACATCGTGCGGACTTGGGATGAGTCCTCGTCCCGGGGCCCCAACTGAGGAATGGGAGGCGTGGGAGAAGATGGTGTTCTACTGGCAACACTACTTGGCCCGAGACATGGACGTGATGATGGAAACTCGAAGCGTGAGCCCAAGTAGCAGCAAGGGAATGGAAAGGCGAAAAGAGGAACGGAAATAAATTCCCCACATGCAACCACAAAGAAGAAACTACTTGCCGTTGCCGCATGTGGAGAGGCGTCGTGTCTACAAGGGAACTGTTTGCCATGCTGAAGAAAAACCATCTACGAAAGGAGAATTGAACACTTGCTCGACCGCCCTGTCAGCTTCGTGCTGGCGGCGGGGTTTTCTTTTGGCCATCACGCTGCCACAAACCGCTTGCACTGCGGACACTTCACCCGCATCTCCCGCGTCATTGGTTCTATGAGCACCACGGGGACGCTGAGACGCAACCAGCCCTCCTCATTTTCACCGAGTGCCTTGTGCATGATGTAATTGCACCGCGGGCATTTGCCATTGTCGGATATGCGCTTCTCGCGCCGTAATACCAGTTTCGCGCTCAATCACTACCTCCAAACTTCAGCCGCGCAACAGTATCTTCCAGCAAGGCCGCCGTCGTCTCCAGCTTTTGCTTGTCCCGTCCTGTCGCAGCGTCCAACTTACCTTCGATCTTCTGCAATGCTTCTGTAGCTGCCTTCAGGTGTTTCGCCCGCGTCT
>Ga0210056_1003743_pt1 | contig 12252 bp, 14 predicted proteins | sample CryGeyCG2014_080_2_FD_183965 | JGI IMG/M metagenome (GOLD analysis project Ga0210056, IMG submission 183965) | Groundwater microbial communities from aquifer - Crystal Geyser CG07_land_8/20/14_0.80 (SPAdes) (version 2) | ecosystem: Environmental > Aquatic > Deep subsurface > Groundwater | place...
GATGCGAGATAACCTCTAGTGTTTTGTTCTGCGGCGGCGGCCCGGAGCGCATGGACCGAACGGGAATATGGTCCCTGGCGATGCGAAAGCCCCACGCCGGTCACTTTGCCGGAAGTGGGGCGCAATACTGGCCAGCGAAGGATGCAGATGGACGAACGGAAAAGAGCGTTGAACTTGTGCGCCAAGTGCTGCGGTGCGTCGAGTTCTGCAAGCCGGATTGGTGGGCACTGGAAAACCCGGTGGGATGGCTGAACTGCTGCATCCCCGAACTGGCAGAATTTGGGCCGTGGTATTGGCAGCCGCATTGGTTTGGGGACGCCTACACGAAGAAAACCGGACTGTGGGGGAATTTCAACCGCGACCTGCCGCGCAACGACGTTGCCCCGGTGCGCGTGTGCAACCAGGGAAGCTGGATTCAGCGACTGGGCGGAAAATCTGACAAGACGAAGGAGTTGCGGAGCATGACGCCGATGGGTTTTGCGCGGGCATTTTACGCGGCGAACAGTTGGAACACCGAAAAGGCGAACGAGAAAGCTGAGGGTTTGCGATGAGCGCAGCGAAGAGCAATAATCTCCGGCGTTTGGTTCGCCTTTCTGAGTCCGATTGGGATGATGTGGCGGACCTTTGCGAACAGGGGGCGGCAGCGTGCGAAGTCGGATACGAGGAGCACACGAAGAAGGCGCGGAAGCGGGCGGCGCAGCGGATGCGCAAACTCGCCATGAAGGCGCAACGTCTCGCCGTGGCGGCGGGGGGCATCGAGGCGAACAAGGTATTATGAGAAAAGGAGGTGTGTAGTGAGAAAAAGGCGCAAGGTAATCAGGGGTCTGGTGGGAAGATTGGTTTTTATGTTGGCCGGTGTTTGTCTCGGGGTGCTCCTGGTTTCGGTTGGCGGAAATGGAAAAACGGCGGAAACAATGGTGGAGCTTGATGGATCCATGTGCCGGGCGCACCGCAGGCGTCTTCAAGTTATAGACGCCCGTCAACTCATACTTCTTCGGGGGTTGATTGGAACAGAAGAGAAAGTCAAGGAGGTTTCCAAGCTGGTTGAGGAGTTTTATTCCAAGAAGAAGAGATGACAGAGATATACTATTTGCTGAGAAAGGGAATGTGGGCAAAGGATCGGTACAGGAGGTGGAAAAGATTAACCAGCCTCATCAGTGAATTAAAAGAGCATGAAGCATTGGAGATAGATGGAGAGAAAGTCCGTGTTAAAATCTGGGGTCTCAAAAAAAGACTCACGCGAGACTTCCCCGAAGAAAAATTCGTGTGGCTCTGCACTACCCGTGAAGACGGACGAACAATCTGGCTTGTCAAAAGATCCTGAGCGTGTGTGTCTTAGGGGACAGCCCGGTCATCATGGTGTGGGCGTCAAGGGCCGCAGTGGTCGCAAAAGGTGCGGACTGGGGGGAGACATACGAAGCAAGCAGCAGAGGTGGATGTTCAACAGGTATCTCAAGAATATCACCAGTGCCGAGACGTTTCTCTCAAAGGGCGGCGTAAAGTTTTACCGGCAGTTCTCGGTCAGGGCTAAAGAGTGGATACGGAAAAGACTCAAGGAAGTTGATCCTGAGGGTCTTGAGAAATTTAGACGTATGATGTGTCAGGGTAGATTTCACCGGAAGCGTAAAAAACAAATGGCTTTTATCGCTTCGGAGGGTCCGCAGGAGGATCTTGTGGCTTTGTCTCACATAGATACTGGAATGGAGGGTGTGTCGCGCATCCGCTTCATGCACCTTGGGGGGCTGAAAAACGTTCTGGCTATTTGTCTTGCGGCGGGATACAGGCCGGATGAGGTGGCGGCGATGGCTCAGATGGACGTGACCGATCTTACTTCTCTGGTGTCTAAAGAAGATATAAAAGCGGCTGTCCGGGAAATGCCGGAGGCCATCACAATGGCTGCAGATCAGATGGTCATGCGGGATTTGTTGAAGGGGGAAGCGACGGAAATGACCAGCAGGGCCGATTTGATAGCTTCTAGGCGCAGGAAAACGGCTCTTGACGTAAGCGCGGAGGTGCGGGAGATCCGAAGGGAGAGTTCGGAGTTGCGGGAGCGGAGAGAGAAACATCTGGTGGACAGGTTTGGCGTGGATCGTCAGAAAGGAGAAACGATAGATGTCGAAGCGGACGAGAAGGAAGAACAGAAACCCGATTAGTTTTCCATTGATGGGGGATGTGGAGTATGTGAAAAATGATGGTTTCCTTTTTCAGTGGTGTTGTAACTGTAAAGCCAGGCATATATGGCATTTTCATGTAATGAGGGGTAAGACACACGACGATGATTTTGTCGTGATTTCGGGTGTAAGAGATTTCATGGTGGAAAAATTAAGAAGATTTTATCATAGAATGGAGGAAGACAAATGCAAATAGTGTCGTCGAACAAGCCGGTCTTTGCGGGCTACAAGTTGCCGTGTTCAAAGTGCGGGGAGAAAGGGATAGAGGGGGATGTTTGTTATCGTCCTTTTACCCGGTACATCGTGTCGGATTATGAGTCCCTGATCCTCGCAGAGCAGGCCCGGTTCACGGAGTGGACTCGCAGTTCGTTCAACCCATACGAACGGAGGTATGGGGGTCAGGACTTGAACGGAAAGAGGGTGTGCATATATCGTCATACAGCCTACGGGGATCAGCTTATGATTTCCGCTGTTCCTTACTACCTCAAGACCCTGTTCCCCGACGCCATGCTTCACTTGTATTGCGATCCGGGCATCCTCGATATGTGGAGAAATAATTTCTTTCTGGGAGGAAGTGCGATACCGATTCCCATTTCTTTCGATGTGGCGCGTTCGTATGATTACCACATTTTCTACGAAGGGATGCTGGAGAACAACGGGGAGCCGGATCAGAATAATTGCTACGACGATTTCTTCGGGATGATTGGGTTGACCGCCGTGCCGGACCGGTTCAAGCGGCCTCACATCGTGATACGTTCGGAGGATGGAGAGCTGGCGCGGGCATTGGGGCTGGATTTGACGGGGAAGTATCTGGTCTATCACCTAGCTCCCGCAAACAAAAATCGGTGTTACCCGCCGAAGAAGGGAATGGCGTTCATCGAGATGTTTCTTGATGAGGACGAGTTCTGCGACTGGAAGGTGTACATAGTGGGAAAGGTTCGTGAGGATGAATCTTGGAAACGTGAGTATCTGGAGTGTCTGCCGAAACGTCCCAACGTGATAGACCTGGTGGGCAAGACAAAATCCTTTCGCACTCTCATTCCCATTGTCCAGCGGGCGTCCCTGGTTGTGTGCCCGGATTCGTCGGTGATGCACTTGACCGCGTGTTTCCCGGACGTGCCTCAGATAACTTTGTGGGGACTGTTTCACCCTGATGATCGCGCTAAGTATTATCCCAACCATTATCCTCTCACAAAGTTTGGCGTGTGTCCTATTGCGCCGTGTCATAACCATGAGTTCACGTTGCCGTTGCACAACTGCACAAAATCTAGGGGATGGGTGGATGGGCAGCAGTACTGTCAGGCGTTGAACGCAATCGAGCCGGGGGATATTATGGATAAAGCAATGGAGGTATTAACATGAAAATATTTATTCAATCTGTTCACGCAAGTCTTGAGTTTGATCAGGCGACTATGTTTCTCGGTATGGGGCATCAGGTCGCAGGTTCTTTTGATGTGGGTTCTGTACAAAAGCCTAAGATCAAAGGGTGTACTGATGTCTCCCACAGGATTGAGGATGCTTATGTGGGAGCAGATATGTTTCTACTCCACCAGACAGAAGACTACTCTAATGTATTTTTAAGACATGCGCAGGAAATGGGAGATCGCCCTGTTGTATTGACATACTTCGGTCAAGGGTGTGACGCTCAGCATCAGCAGACAGCCGCTTTATTGTGCGCTAGGAAAAATACGTATGTTGTGGCGTATAGTAAGAAAGAATATAATATGCTTATTGGTCTGGGTGCTCCATTGAGGAAAGTGCGAATGATACGGTTTGGTAAGGTTATCTCTGATTTTGAAGAGGGTGGCGGATGGACGGGAAGGTTGCCAATATGTTTTATGTCCTGTAATTCATTGAAACATCGTGGGGACGGAACGTCATGGCCCGTAATGGACAGACTTATGCGAGGGGATATTCCTCTCCTCTTGGGAGGGAAAGATAGTTTGCAGCATCCTTGTGGGATTGGAGAGATTTCATGGGATGCGTTGAAGAGTGTGTACAGACAAGCACGATGTTATCTTACTTTGGGTACAAAACCTGCGCCGTATGTTCTGACGTTGGTAGAGGCTATGTGTTCGGGAACCCCTGTTGTCGCATATGACAATGGTTGTGGAATCACTGGCGAGGATTTGGGGGTTCTTATTGCTCATAGTGTTGATGAGATAGTTTTACTCGTAAAGTCAATTTGTTCGGATCGGGAGTTGGCGCAACAATACAGCAGGAAGATGAAGGAATGTGCGTATCTTAATTTCGACATGAACAGGATTTCTTTACAATGGAATGAGTTTATGGAGGAGATGTGGAAATGATAAAAGAGTTGATTGAGAAACTTCCCGAACTCTACCAGGATGTTGAAATCAATGGTGTGTTGATAGCGAGGGGAAAGAGGGATTGTTGTAACCTCATCGGGTGTTCGTGCGATAGATTACACGCACAAGTATCCTGATGGAGACCAGGCGGAGTATAAGGAAAACGATATAGCAATGTTGCGGGAGAAACTTGATGAGTACATCCGAGGAGGAAATTAAATAATATGAGATTTTTTGCCGACATGCATCATGGTGGCGCGGCCAGGGCGCAGGTTCTACTGTTTCAGGTTCGGTTGGGACACGAGATTTACTTTGGGGACACGAAGTTCACGGACAAAATCAATGACGGCTTTGAGTTGAGAGACAATATCCAGAAGCATAGCGGACGGGGAGATTGGTTGCCGTGTGTTCCCAGTTGGCTTATTGGGATGGGAGGAGTTCCCCCGACCATTCTGGAGGAAGACGGCTCATGGAAGAACCTCGTTTCGTTTGATGAGTTCATGGATATGGAATGGGACGTATTCTTGACCACAAGGACTGAGACCCAGAAAGTTTTTAAGGAACTTAAAAGGATCCATCCTCATGGGGACAAGGTCAAGATGATTGCATTGACGGGAAATGACGCTTGTTCTTTTGAATGGGACTGGATCAAAAACTTTATGACTTCCGATGAGTCTTCGTATCGTCTGGCTCCGTGGGACATCAATAAGATTCATTACTCTCAAGAGTTGGGGATGCAATATGGCGAGACTTTTATGCCGATTGGGGTGGGGGAGTTGAGAACCATAAATTGTTTTACGAATTGCTGGCCTACTTTCACTAACTGGTCGTGCAATCACGATATAAACTTGAACATGGGTCGTTGTCCTCATTGTGATAATGTGCCCTCGGAGTATCCTTCTCCTTTAAGTCCGTATGGAGTTTGGGAAGGAGCCAAGAAGTTATTGCCTGATCATACCTTCAACGATTACGGAATTGGGTGCAAAATAGGATGCAAGCCTGAAGTTCAGTTGCCCGTTGAGTACGCTAAGGGGGCGTTGACTGTTCAGTTCAAGACGTATGAAGGATATGGGTTCAGTTTGCTGCAATCCATAGCCTGTGGTCGTCCTGTAATTGTGTTCCGCAGGTTCCACAGGTATCGCACGGCGAATAAATATCTTATTCCAAATCTCACGTGTTTCGAGATTGAGCCGAACCCCATGTCCCTAGCTCATGTCGTGGGGTATGTGACGGAAAATCTTGATCGTGCGAACAAGTACGCTGAAGCGTGCTACAAAGCGTCAAAGGGATTGTTTAACTGGGAGCACGAGGCGTTCAGGGTAAAGGAATTTCTAGGGAGGTTGATATGAAAGGTACAGTTGAGAGAATTATCGAACGCGACCCCTGTTTGTCGGTCATCGCTCACGTGTCGGAACGATACTCCGAGTTTTATCAGAGCGATCAGATTGATCTGGGTGGCAATCCGTCGGGGATAGCGATAGAGGAGGGGCAGTTCTTGTATGGGTTGTTGCGATTGATAAAGCCACTTCATGTTTTGGAGACAGGTACAAATCTCGGTATTTCCACTAGGTTCATGTCTCTTGCCCTTGAGGACAACGGGTTCGGTGACATCATTACAATAGAGCATGACAGCACGGTGTGTGGTAGAGTGAGGAAGAAACTGGAACCATATAAGAACGTGAGTCTCATCGAGGGGAAGGTGGAAGATTTTACTCCCGGGGGAGTTTTTGAGTTCATGTGGCTTGACACGGAACTTGCTATTCGCTACAAGGAGTTGGTCAGGTTTTATGACTTCTTGACTCCAGGGGGGATGGTTGGTATCCACGATTTGTGGGATTTGAATATGCACGAGTTCGGGGGTATTCCGTTTGGGATGAGGTGTTGGTTGGATGAAAGGACGATGAGTGTGGTGAATATGCGAGCGGCGCATGGAGTGAGTTTGTTTCAAAGAATATGGGAGGTAAGAATATGAAATTTGTGAACATGCCGTTGGCGTATCATCACAAGGCGTACAAACCGTTATGTACTCCGGCAATGGATATTGTGGAGTCCCAGTTGATTGTGATGGCCTGTTCCAGGTTTGAGAAATCGGAAGTGTTGGAGATAGGGACTCAATACGGCGATACAACGACTAATATGGCGCGGGTGGTTAAACTGCTTGGTGGTAAAATCGTAACGGTGGATGTGAAATCCTCCCCCGCAACCATACCTTATATACAACGAGATGATTGCAGGCCGGAAGCTGAAATAGGACGTAACATCCCTGATGAGTTGAGAGGTTGTATTACCCAAGTTCTTATAGATCCGAATGACCCCAATAATCTCTCAGTCGCATTGGATAAGTTTGACGGTCGGATGTGGGATGTAGTTTTTATTGACGGGGATCATTCCTATGAGGGGGTAAAGCATGATTATATTTCCGTAATGCAGAGAGTTTCGGAACGTGGCATCATTCTCTTCCACGATGTGTGGTGGGATGTTGAGCCTCCCCCCGTGGATGGACCTTTACGGCTTATGCGGGAGCTTGAGGGGTGTGTTTTGAACCTTACCCATTTGGGATGTTTGGGGAATCATCCGGGAAGATTTTTTTATCCTTGAAAGGAGGTATAAATAATGGATGCGATAGCATTAGCAGTATCCGCTGCTGTACCGGGGGTTTATACGGGAGGGTTGAATGTGCTGGGGTTCAATACCGTAAAGGCCGTAGATGAGGTGGTTGCTGGCAGTATGAGTGAGAAGAGGGTGGGGTTTGTCTGGATAAACGGGGAAATGGAAGATCCCGTTTTTCAGTTTTGGCGGTTGAGGGACGTGCAAGTTCTGGAGGATGACTGTCATGTTGTCTTTACCCACGTTAAGGATTCTCCGTCGTGGGCCGATCTTGAGAGGGTGTATGGAGGAATCAGGTTCGGCACGCTCTTCTTACTGGTTTTTAGGAAAACCCGTAATCCCGGGATCCTCCCCTCACAAAGGGGAATGTACGCATAATAGACAAAGGAGGTGATTAAGATGCCCGCAGTATCGAAAGAGCAGCAACAGTTCATGGGAGCAGAGTTGACTCGCAAACGCGCAGGTAAGAAAACCAAGACCAAGATGACCGAAAAGCAACTGGAGGAGTTTGCCGGCACGAAGCAGAAAGGACTCCCTAAGAGGGCAAAGAAGGGTAAAGGCCATTGGGAGGGAGTAACGGAAGGCCGGTCCGCCGGGGGAAGCAAGACTCTTCTTTCAAAAGAGGAAATGTTGGGGTGACGTGCAGCAATTTGATCCAATCAAATATCCCAACTTGGTGAAGTTGGATGAGAAGGTAAAAAAACTGCTTTTGTCCGACAGGGTTAAGGCATGGGACACGACCAGGACAGAGTACGAGATTTGCAAGATCCATCCCATTTATTTTCTTGAACAGTACGGGTGGATCAGACCGGGGGAAGTCCAGTTAGGCTCGCTTCAGGAGGTCGCGGGAGGTGAGCCTGTCCCCTTCAGACTCAATCCTGTTCAACTTCAAATAGCAAATAAAGTCTGCGCTCATTTTCTTGGAGATCGTTTCAGTCGTGTGCAGATGATTGCGCTCAAGCACCGCAAGGGGGGAGTATCCACGCTCTTCGCCGGTTTCTGTTATTGGATGATGCGGTTCTATGGATTGAACGCTTTTGTGATTGCGGACCTGAGCGGTCATACGGACAATATCATGGCGATGATTCGGCTTTTCCAACAACGGGATGAGTGTGGCGCGGGGTCTGCCGGTCCTTCTCATCGCCCCTTTGGTGTTACGCCCATGCCTAAAAACAAAAAAGGCATGAAATTAAAAAACGGGGCGATGGTGGAACAGGACTCCGGCGAGAACGCTAATCCGGGAACATCGGGGACGGTAAATTTTTTGCTGATGAGCGAGTTTTCCAAATGGAGAGAAAGCAGTATGGGGGACGCCGAGACTTCTTTGCTCAACTCTATTCCTCGTCGAGGTTTTGCGTTTATCATAAAAGAGTCAACCGCTTTTGGTCATAATAAATACGCTCAGGATTGTGATGACGCGGAGAAGGGTAAGTCGCCTTGGGAGTTCGTCTTTGCTACGTGGCTCGATATGCCCGATTGTGAGGATGAGATGTATCCTGGGGAATCCCTGGATTTAACCACAGAAGAAAAAGAACTCCAGTCCACGTATTCTCAGATGAAGCCGGGACACATCAAGTTCAGGCGCAGGCAAATCGAGTTGTTGGGAAGTGCTGAGCGGTTCAGGCAGGATTTTCCGCTCAATCCGAGAGAGCCGTTTCTCATCACAGGGTCGAACTATTTTAGCACTCAGTTGGTTCAGGATCGAATCAATGAGGTTAGTTTCTTTCGTGATTGGAGGGAGTTGGGGATCGAAAAGATCAAGGATAGATACCCGGATCTGATTGTTCGGATGAAGCATCATCCTCGCGGTATGCAGGCGGCCTTGATTCGGTTGGAGGATAATTGTGTTGTCCCCGTTATGGTTGAGTTGTACTTGAATGTGATGACCGACTCTCCTCAAGTCAAACAAGCTGGTTCTTCCCGCGATGGGTTGGTGTCTTATGTCAAGAACCCTGTTGCTAGGATGGAGGATGGGGCGGCTTTGATGTTTCGTCCACCTGTGACGGGGCATAAATATCTAGTTTTCGTGGATGTGGCTGAGGGAAAGAAAAGTAGCGAGTACGAGAGCGACGACAGTATGATCGAAGTCATTGATTGTTTCAGGAGGGAACAAGTGTTGGAGTGGGGTGGGTTGTTTGATGAAGAGATAACGGCGGACTATGCTGTAAGGATCGCTAAGATTTACAACAACGCTCTTCTCGCCCACGAAGCGAACAATAAGTGTGGCGGGTTATTGTGGGGATACTTGGAAAAATCAAGGTACGTGAATTTGTATTACAGGGAGACGGTCTCCGGCAACACACGAAGAAGAGAACCCGGATGGGATACCAAGGTTGGATTAAAAAGAGACGTTTGTGGACAATTAAAGCTTGACTTCAAGAATGGGGATTGTTTAATTCACAGCATCAAGACTCTTCAGCAGATGCTTCACTTTGTGGATAAGCAGGGAAAGTTGGGGGCTGCCGAAGGTCATAAGGACGATGCTGTCATGGCTATGTCGGTCGGATTGAAGATTGTTTCAATCACTCCCGCATTGCGGGAGAAGAAAGAAGACCAAGTTATGATGGAGGATGAAATGGGTTCGTATGTTCGACCCCGCATTAAAGACTACGACGCAATAAGAAAGTATATGTAAGGAGAAAACCATGCTTGATTTAATGCCGACGCCCGCATTGACAGAGATCCCCTCGACGTCGCCGTCTCCTATTCCTTCACATGAGGGATTGCTCGGTTCAGGTCGGGGAGCGGACTTGGGTAAGATAACATTCGAGGATTACTTTCCCCAGATTGATTTGGATGACGACGAGAAGGTGTCGTTGGCTCAGTGGTTCGAGCGTGACCTTCGCAGTTGTGTCAAGAATGTCAATAGTCACAGGTTTGAGTGGGCGAAATACCGCGCAGTTTATTTGTTGGAGTACATCGAAAAATTTTATCCCGACATGGGACTCGGCGCGGATTTTTCTTCGGGTTTGCTGTGCGAGAAAGTGTTGGAGGGAATGGACCGCATGAAGCGTTCGATCTTCCGCGCTTATCCCCTGTTCGGTCCTGACTTCAAGACGACAGGCTCATCGGAGAACATAGAGTTCTATCACCGCGCTCAGTGGTGTCTCCACACGATGTTGGAGAATCTGGGGATAGCGGACATAATCGGGGACGTTGGTTTTTTTGATTTCCTCATTGATGGGTCCATGATTCTTGAAGCCGACACTATGTATGAGAAGATTCCTCAAAGGACCCTGAAGACATACGTTAATATAGACGACTTAATGATGGATGAGGATAAGGTTCTTGATCCTTCCCGTCTCGAAGCCGCTTACGAGAAACTTCAGACGGATGGAGTTGCGCGGGTGGTGGTCGAAGAGGACGTTGTGACGAAGAGCGGATTGCAGTTTTTCCACGTTGATAAGATTGACCACTTGATTCCCGAGGGTGTGTATTCCGACAGGGACATAAGATTCAGGGCACGGCGTATGTACTTCACTTCATCTGATCTCCGTTTGATGGCTACCGATGATGTCGGGTGGTACGACAAAGACGTGGTGGAGGAGATTATTGAAGGAAGGAACACAGCAAGAAGCCTGCGGGGAATGGCCTCTGGGGGGGACGAAAATGCGAGGGAGCAGTTGAGGGTAAAGTCGGAAACTTATGATCTCGCATACCAGTGGCAGAGGGAAGATGACGAGTTAAAGGCTCAACCTGGAACACAACCATACCAGGAGGTGTTTGCGGTTTATAGAATACTCGGCAAGTATGGGTATCGAACCAAGAGTGATCCTGAAGGAATGATTCCGAAGTTTTGCCTTTTCGATTTTTCACCCGAAGGTCGCAAGATTCTACGCGCTGTTACCTATCCTCATTTCAAGGAACGACCCAATTATTTTCACTTCAAGTTTGGGTATGCTCCTGACAGTTATTACGGATTTGGGTATGGAGCACGGGTGATGCAGGATGATTTTCTGGAGTCCAATGCGGTAAGTTTGTTTATGGAAAGTGCCGCTCTTGCCACGTTCAATCCCTTCATTTTTCGTCATCCTGACGCTGGTGGGAGATTCCCCTTTGCGGCGGGTTATGGGCCGGGGAAGATCGGGTATGCAAATGACCCGAACCACGATTTCAAACAAGTGCAGGTTGCTTCTCCGTCCGACTCTCTGCTTCGGCACGTTTTGCCTCTCACTCAAACTCGCACAGCCAACAGGACGAATATAACTTCTCTGGTTCAGGGTCGGACTGAGAGTTCCGATCCTCGTTCTCCCGCTCAGAAGGCAGCTCTATTGTTGGGGCAGGCTAGCGTTGGGTTGGACGTGATGGTGGACGACTGGAGCAGGACTGGGTGGGTTCCACTTGCCGATTTTGTGTGGAGGAGCGCGTATGAGCAAGCTCTCTTTGCGCTGGAGGGGGGAAGTGATGTGGGAAGTGCCCTTGAGGGATTGGTGGTGCGGGGAGAGTTGCCGGGGGGGTCGGATAATAAGGTGACTCTGGAAGAACTCAAGAGGGACATCAAGTGGAAGAGTATGGCTTCTGCGGATTATCTCAATCCTCAAGTTCGACTAACCAAGTTCATGCAACATTTTATGTTCTTCAAACCTATGTTGGATGTGCTGGCTCAGATCCAACCTGAGTTGTATAAGATATATTTCCTGCGGTGGATGAGACGTGCGGCACAGGAGATGGAAGTGCCTGGTGCTGACTTCCTCCTTCCTACACAGCAGGAGATCCGGAACATGCCTGCGGATAAATTGCAGGGTACATTGGAAAACATTATGACGAATATGCGGGCGGGTCAGATTCCCGGCATTCAAGTGGCCGGGCCAAAAATGGGAGGAGCAGAGTAGATGAGTACATTGCTTGGGTCAATAAAAAATCCATCCAGATTTGTTTCACCTCTTGATCGGGTTCAAGTGATGAAGGAGGGGAGTGATGAGGAGAAGAAAGTTTTACATGAACGATTAAGTCACTGGCAGGCTTTCTTCCAGACTCGGAACGGGGTGATTGTGCGTGAACTTGCCGATCCCGCAATAGCATTTTTGGTGGGGGAAATCTGCAAGAGTGTAACCGATTTCCCGGATTGGTCTGCCGACAAAATTCGGGATTACAAAAATACCCTCATCGGGGAGTTGCGCGTTTGGCGGGACGTGGAGCACAACATGGATTTGCTGGAAAGGAGG
>Ga0210056_1003745_pt1 | contig 12249 bp, 13 predicted proteins | sample CryGeyCG2014_080_2_FD_183965 | JGI IMG/M metagenome (GOLD analysis project Ga0210056, IMG submission 183965) | Groundwater microbial communities from aquifer - Crystal Geyser CG07_land_8/20/14_0.80 (SPAdes) (version 2) | ecosystem: Environmental > Aquatic > Deep subsurface > Groundwater | place...
ATAGCAGCCATTGCCCTCACCTCCCTTTCCTAAAATTATTATTGCGGTTTAATTTCTATTTAACACCCCTCCTGGTATTTTAATGAGCTTGTTGTTACTGCCAACGGCTTTAAATTTAAAAAACCACTAAGCAAATAACAATTTTTTCTTTGCTTTTAGCCGCTTAAAATTACTTTTTTTTAATTTCCCTGAAATTTAAAAAATCAATTTCCCTAACTTTAGCTAAAACCAAATATAAAAGTGTTATTCAGACTAACACTTTTATAGTAGCCAAAAATCTTAATTTTGTCAATGCTTGGCTAATTTTGAATAAAAAAATGGATGATACTATTAAATAATATGTACCATCCAAAAAAATATTCCTTTGTTGTAGTCTGCCTAATACAGATTAAACTCTGGACAATAATGAGCAATTATCTCATCAGCTCGACGATATAAATCATCTAAAGAGCCGGAGTTATCAATGATAATATCGGCCACCGCCTCTATTTGCGGAACTCTCCAAGCCCTTTTAATTTCATCTCTTGGTAACAAGAGATTCTCGGCCTCCTCCAACGAAGTGATATTTTGCCGGATCATTTGCCGCCGTAATCGAACCTCGACCGGCATATCAACGTAGACTATAATCACTTTGTCTCCGCCGACAACCTGCTTCATATACACGCCGAGGTCCGGACCGTAAAGACTTTCGAGAGCGCAATATTCTATTCCCTGCGCTGCGGTATCTGCCAAAAACTGCCTAGTAAATTCTTCTCTTACCCATCCAGGACGCTCAAGAACATTTTTATTATTCCAGGCGACAAAGTCTCCCGTAGCTCCCTCTCGAATCATAACCTTGTTAAGAAAAGTCACTATTTTCAGACGAGGCATACCTTTAGATTCAAGATAACGCCCAAAAGTGCTTTTCCCCGATTCGCTCATTCCTCCGATTAAAAAAACTTTTTCCATCTCAAACCTCCTTGTCTATCAGTAATTTGATCTCTTCTTTTGCCCTCTCCACAGTGTGCGGACCGTGCGCCACGTTACGAATAATATCCTCTGCCCATAATCTCCTAATCCCAAAATCCGAATCGCGCTTGCCTATAATGGTTCGCACTTTTTTTACCGCTTCCTCTCCTTGAACGATAAAAATATGGACGGGGCTAGATGACATGAATTCAATAAGCTGAGGAAAATAATCACGTTGTCGCACATCATCGATCTCCCAATAAAGCTTTTTGACCGTCTCCGAGCTAAGAGTTTTTTTGTCCTCTTCCAAAATCACCAAACCTGTTGAAAGAATTATTTTTCTAATCTCATCAACAAGCCCTTTAGCGACTCCGTCCGGCTTTACAACAAGCATAGAAATTTCTGAATAACGCATTTTACAAAACCCCCTTCCATTGAGATGGCCAATCAATATCTATAGAGATAAATGTTTGGCCGCTTTTGATGCCGAACTCAAGAGTAGGCAAAGGTGAAATTTTGGCTAGTTTTTCAAAGGCGTCGAAATAACATTGGCCAAAATTTTTTGATATCTCCTGAACCGCGCCGAACGCTAAAACTTCTTTGTATCCCATACTTTGAAGATTTGCCCTAACATCGCGATAGCTCTGTAGCTGTAAATCAAAATAACTCAGCATACCGCTATAAACGGCAAACTCCTTGTTATCCATAAGCTGTCTGGGAATAACTCCATTTTGCAATTCAATTAGCTGTTCGCAAGGGCTAATATACGCTAACCTCCCAGCCGTAGTTCCCTCGCCCCAAATAAATGCTGCAAATTCGAGCCAAGTCGACAAACCAAACCTCGATATCACTTTTACCATTTTGCTATAAGAAATTTCTCTTTTTATTCCTTTATCATCCCGCCAAGTGATATCATTTTTATCTCTTACAACAAAGAGAGGCGGGACTATCGTATGGGAAGATTTTTCAGAAACAATAATTAAAAATGGGAACCCCATACTGGAATAATTTTCAAACAAAACCTTTACATCTTCTTTCTGGCATGCCAAACAAGATTGCAAGCCTTTATTGCCGGGAAACCCAAGAGACTCAAGTAATTGCCTCTTCTGTAGCCTTAACGGTAAAAACGCGTCCAAATTATAATTAACCGCATTGCGCACCAAAAACTCTTCATCTAAAATCACCATGATATCACCTCCTCTCCTTCAAGTTTATGTGAAAACGCTACGTCAAAACGATTAATGCTTTTTTAAAGAACTCAACAGATTATTATAATACCCGTCTTTAATAATGTCAATGTCTTCTCTCCTGTGAACACTAAGCCAATCGCCTTCATATATTTGAAAATTTACCCTATCAGGATTAATTTTAAATATTTTATAAATTACCTGATCTAAATCGTTTAAATCTTTATATTCTGGAATAAGATTAAAAATCTTATTATTAATAACCATCAAGCCCAAGCTGCAATATCCATCATTAAATTCATCTATTGAATCCTTGCAGCGCACATTTATTTTTGATAGCTTGCCGCCATTTATAATAAATTGCGAATGAGTTGGAGCTGCGTCATATTTACTAACCACACATCTAAATAAAATTTTATCTATTGATTTAACCTCTGACAAAATACCCAATAAATTTGGATTAAATAAAATATCACCATCCGAATAAACAAACGGAGATTTTAATTCACGCTCAATCAAAGATAAAACTTTTGTAGTCCCTTCGCTTTTTCCTTCTTCTCCTCCAGCAATCACGCTAACATTTTTATCATTATAAAATTGACTAACAAATTTTTTTATTTCTTTTTCGTAAAAGCTAGCCAAAAGAAAAATTTTTTTGTACCCGTTGCTTAAAGCTGCGTCGATTAAATATTTTAATAATGGCTTACCGTCTATAGGAAAAAGTGTTTTAGTATTATTAAAACTAACGTCTTGAAAATAGCCAGAAAGACGCGCGCCTTTTCCTCCTGCCGCTATAACTAAAGTTTCGATTTTTTTCATTGTTGCGGAAACTTAGGCCTCCGGCCCAAAAAATTCTTAATAGAATGCACTCTATTTCTATTATTTGAGACCGCAGTAAAAACTTGAAAATTATTAGGTACTTTTTTTGCTAGAATACAAGACTCTATCAAATCTATGCAATCTTTTTTAAATAATAATACTTTGTCGTAATTAGGATCCTCTTTATAAATTATTTTATTTCCTCGATTAATTCCGCCAAACCGTATACATATTACCTCTAGCGCATGATATTTAGCATAATATTTACCCAATGATTCTATGTAAACCTTAGAGGCGCCATACGGACTATCCGGCCAAGGATTTCTTGAAATAAAATCTTTTTTATTCTTAATTTTAGAATAATCATCGGCATGTACTGAACTTGCAATTATTATCCTTTTGACTCCAGCTTCCGCCGCGGCCGAATACACATTTTCTGCCATCAATTTGTTTTGGGGAATTATAACCTCTCGAGGAAAATCTTCCTTGAAATCCCAGGCCAAATGAATAATTATATCTTTATTTCTTAAAATTTTAACCAATCTATTATATTCTCTAGCAATATCAATATTAAATGTTTTTTGAGTATTTTTTTCTTTTAAATCTAAAAGATATAAGTCAAAAATATTAATTAACCCATCTTGCAAAATCGTCCCAATGCAGCCCTGGCTCCCGGTAATTATTATTCTTTTTTTATTGCCTGCTTTCATCTTTTAATTTTTGATAAATTCTTTTAATAATCTTTGAAAAATTAATTATATCATTTTTACCCAGTCCGGGGTTCACGTAAAGATTAAATAATCTTTTAGTTATCATTTTGGCCGTCGGACATTCATAATTTCCCCTTGCCTTCATTAACTCTGTTTCTGGCAAAGATAACGGATATAAATTTTTTATTGGCACGCCATTCTTTTTAACTTGGTTCAAAAATATATCCCGTTTAGCCATTAAGCTTTTAGGCAATAATCCGGTTAGATAAAAATATGCATTTTCTGTATGACTACCAACCTCCTGAAATATTATATCAGTATTCTTAAATTGCTCCTTATATATTTTTACGTTATTGCGCCTAATTTTATTTAATTTTTCTAATTTCTTTAATTGAACTATGGCCAAGGCGGCCTGTATTTCTGTCATTTGATAATTATAGCCCACTCTATCATAGTCATATGCATCAATATTGTCCTTTTTTATGCCATTATTAGCAATTGAGTCGATAATTTTAGAAAACTTATCGCTTTTGGTTAAAACCATGCCACCCTCACCCGCAACAATATGTTTAGTCTGATAAAAGCTAAAACAACTGATATTTCCAAAAGATCCTACATATTTTTTCTTATAGCGTGCTCCTGCGGCCTGAGCGCAATCTTCTATTAAAATTAAATTATTATTATTTGCAATTTTTCTGATTTTATCCATTTCGGCGGGCTGACCATACATATGAACTACAATAATCGCCTTAGTTTTAGAAGTAATTTTCCTTTCTATTTTTTCTGGTTTTATATTAAAAGTATTAGAGTCTATATCTGCGAAAACTGGCCTAGCGCCTTCTTGAATTATTACAGAGCAATCGGCTATATTGGCTAACGCGGGAACAATAACCTCGTCGCTACGTTCTAATTCTAAAGAAGCAATCGCCAGATGCAAGGCGGCAGTGCCAGAGGTTACGGCAAAAGAATATTTTTGCCCTAATTTTTTCGACATTAAAGTTTGAAACTTATTGACAATAGGCCCGCCAGAAGGTCGAGATAAAAAGCCAGTCTTCAAGACATTAATGACGTTATTTATATCTTCCCGACCAATAATATTTTTATTTATTTTATTTATAATTTTTTCGATATTATTCATATAGCTAATTTTTGTATTTTTTACATATTAAATCTTTAATTTCTTCGGGTTTTAAATCAATTTCTTTTAAATCACTAATATTTCTCCATTCTATATCGTAACCGCCAACATAAGATGAATTCTGCTTAAATTCCGGACCCTGCCCTGACCCTAAAACCCCGCCAATAATATTACATAAATAAAAAAGTTCTTTTTGTCCTTCTGTTTCTGGCTTTTGAGAAAGCATTTCTAATAATAAACTACTAATTTTAATTTTAACTCCAAGTTCTTCTCTGCATTCTCGCATTAATGCCTCTTTATTAGTTTCATTTTTTTCAACGCCGCCGCCGGGGATAACCCAATAAACAGAATCTTTCTTGGTTCTTTTTATTAATAATACCTTATTATCTTTAATAATTACTGATCGTACTCTAATTTTCATTTATTTATATAAGGGATGATTAAATTAATTCTGTGTAAAGCCACTGGCTTTCACATCGTTAATCACGTCATTTTATTGTTAATTTTATATATTTTCGCCTGACAGCAAGGCGATTTCCCATGTAATATATTCATACATGGGAATTATCCCAAAAAACACCGAAATAATCTTTAACTTTAGTTAATATTTAAAATATCTTTCAACAGAATTAATTTAATCATCCCTTATATAAAAAAGCTATTAACCAAAAAGTGAACATGCGGCGTTAAACTGACTATCAGATAAATTGCATCTGCAATATGTTGTAATTTTGCTGAAATCCCAAAAAAGTTTTTTATGTTTTTCACTGCCCCAAATTTTGGCCAACTCTTGATTTTTTATTGATCCGTAGCTAAGTCCGCTAAAATTACTTGAGCAAGTTTGAGAACAAGGATATATAATGCCCTTATGATCTATTGATAATGTATTAGCTAAAACATAACAACGATCAAATTGTTTTCCGGATATTGATCTTATAAAAATATTTTTTCTATTTTTATTTTGCAAATTCTTTATAAACTCTATATTTTTAACATCAAGTTTATTTTTAGAAACTGGAGTCTGGGGTGTAGAATATCTTATATTGTTAACACCTATTTGCAAAATTCTCTTTTGAAGCCTTCTTAAATCATCGCTCGACAAACTGCCGTCTAAAAGAATAGGAATATTTATATGTATCGGGGCTTTCATTGCATCTCTCATTTTTACAAAATCTTTTATTTTTTTTTCTAAAAAATCATAATGCCCATTAATTATTGACGCCATAACATTAAAAGATATATAACACAAGCCTTTCTCTTTGTTTTGTTTCGCGCTGGCACATATAATTTTTGCGATATCGTCATTCATAAATCCTCCGTTTGTATAAATACCAAATCTAAAATTATATTTACCTAATAATTTTATTAATTCCACTTTTTTAGAATAAGCCAGCGGTTCGCTATACAAACCAGCCAAAATAATAATCGGATTGCTATTTGAAAGTTTTTTATTATTTTTTATACTCTTAAATACATTATTTTCAATAATTTCTAGGGGAAGTTCTGCTCTGCGCTTACATTTAAAATTAACGCCGTAACAAAACGGACACTTATACTGGCATACGGAGGTGGGATGCAATTCAACTCTCTTGAGGCCAAAATCAGGCAAAGAATTATTTTTCTCAGTCTTGTTAATATTATTTTTTATGTCTTCCATATCCCATTTAATAATGCCGGCATATGGATAGCCATCATTCAATATATGCTCATTTTTCATAGAATCAGGATAGCTGACTACAAATTTTTAATTTATCTATATTTTAATACTATATTTTATATTAGCGAAAATATCGCCCATTGTCAATGGTTTGCACTCGTTAGCACCTTACCTTTCCTATTAAAAACCCGACAAGTTAATGTAGGGTTTTTAAATTTTTCAGTTAAAAAAAATATTTCGAAAGCACCTTTAAAATATAACAATTTAGAGGATATGACTAGATATACTCGTCCAATAATTAAGCCGATTGCTTCGACAAGAGAGGGGTTTGAATATTTACTGAAAGCCTCTCTGCTAACAGCTTTAAGAGACGGCATTACGCTACTTGAAATGAGTATTGATTGTTGGTTTATTGATCGATATAATGGCAACCCCGATGTTTTTATAAACAAATTAAAAGAAATTCATGCTTTAGTAGCGCCGACTTTAGATTTTCGTCCAGTTATAGGATTAAATCGTGATCTTAATATTAAAAAACTTGAAGTTTGGGCATTGCCCTTAATTGAATCGGGGTATTTTAAATCCATTGATTTATACGGTACGGAAGACGCTGAAAAACCGGAGGTATATAGAAAAATTTATATCAGGGCAAAGGAGGAAAGAATGAAACTAAAGGCGCATATAGGGGAGTTCTCTGATGCTAAATCTATACAAAAAACTGTAAAAATTTTAAATCTTGACGAAGTACAACACGGAATATCTGCCGTTCAATCTGAAGCTGTCATGAATTGGCTTAAAAAAAATAATATTAGAGTAAATATTTGTCCTACAAGTAATATTAAACTTGGGCGAGTTAAAAATATTGAAACTCATCCCATTAAAATATTATTCGACCATGGGATTAAAGTAACTATAAATTCAGATGATATATTGGCATTTAATCAGACTGTTTCTATGGAGTATTTAAATTTATATCGTTCAGGTTTATTTAGCGCAGAAGAACTCAACACAATAAGGCTTGAGGGCTTAAAAAATTAAAAAATAAGCACAAAAAAATTTTTAAATAAAAAGTGGCCATCAAGTCGTAAGCTTAATGACCACATTGTTAAATGCATTTTCTAGAGGCCAAAATTACAGAGAAGACGGCTTGCTCTTGAAAGACACCATTTGGGTTAAGGGATAGAAGAGTGTTTTTTATGTCTCTCTCGAAGGCAGACAATTGATCGCCAAAATAATCTGGTCTCGCGAACGAACTAGAAAACAGCCAACCGATAATACTTTTAACATTCCAACTCCTCATAATCGATACTTGCCGCGTTTTAACAAACCTAAAATGTGAACGGGCAATTATATCCTCCCACCGTTCATCAGATTGTTTAAATGTTTTATCACCAGCGCGTCTTTCTTCCCCCAGATATTTTTGGACAACCTTTCTCACGGCTTGCTGCCATTTTTCCGAACCGGTCCAGAAACTCCCATCTCCAAAAATAGCTATTCCACCGTCTTCTTTAATCAGATCGTTAAGATCCCTCAACACTTGTTCTTGGTCCATCCAATGAAATGCTCTGCAAATCGTAGCCACCTTGAAGATGCCTATTTCAGATTTGATAGCCTGCAGACCATTGGAATCTCGATTAATCCAGGTAAGTTTCAAGTTGGAGTTTTTAGTCAATTTTCTGGCTTGTTTTAGCATTTCCGAATCAGGGTCCAGACAAACCATTTCACCGCATCTGCCTTCCATGACAAAAGCGACTTGCCCGGTACCGCAACCAATATCTAATACTCTATCCTTCGGACTAATATTGAAGTAACTAACAATAATATCTATTACTTCTTTGGGAATACCCGGCCTAAATCTGGCGTAATATTTATGTGTTCCGCCAAACAGGCTTGAAATAATTTTTTTTGTCCTATTTTTATTTTTTCTAGTTCTCATAGAAAATTTCCTCCTCTATTTGTTAAGGTACCTTACAAGGGTAATCTTTATTAAAAATTTTGTCAATTTTTTAAATATAATGTCTTCCCTTTCCCATTGATAAGTTTTTTTACCCCATCTTTATTAATATAATAGACACAAACTACCCCTTCAACGCCAGAAAAATCAAGCGAGCTATTATAACCAGACCCTTTATTTTTTGATCGTGACACACTTAATGGTGGAGGATAAATTCTATAACTGAACCCTCTTAATATTGGAGGGCGATGATCTATTTGAATCAATATTGCCCCATCTTCAATTGAAGGATTCTTTTTAACAGCTGAGGAAAATATTTTTACCAAATTATTGTTTAGAGGTATATTAATTTGAGGGCTGGGATTTCGTGGCATAGAAGTACTGTATTTAGGTAGCTTGTCGCCCTTAAATAAAATAACAATGATTAAATGTTGCAATCGATTATGTTTAAAAAGCTTGATTATTTCATCATCCATCATCTTTTGAAAATGACTTTTACTTTCTCTATATTTTAAAAATATTTTTTTATTCATATGTCCTATATTTTATTGCTTACTTAATAGTAATAGTATAAATGAATAAAAATTTTGTCAACGCGTTGGTTTGTCGTGATTGGCTAGTTTTAGTTATTTTTAAATAAAAAACCCGACAACTTAATGCCGGGTTTTAAATTTTCAGTCGAGCCAGAGCTCAACCGCCTTTTCTTTGCATTTTTTATGGCCCGGATAATTTGCATTATACGGGCAAGAAGCACAATCGCCCCATAACTTTGCTTTTAGAGAAAGCTTGCGGTAATCGACACGCCTAAAACCAAATTAAAAAGTGTTATTCAGAATAACACTTTTATAGTAGCTAAAAATCTTAATTTTGTCAATGCTTGGCTAATTTTAGATAAAAAAATTAAAAAAATAAACCTTGAATAATGTCATTCAATTCTAAACCCAATGTGTCATTGGCATCGCTTACTTTTTGCAACCTTAGTTTTATTTTCGGCATGGAAGTAAATGTTATTAAAGTAAAAATTCAAAATAATTATTTTTAGTTATTAAATTAACGCTGGAATTGACGTAATTATTTAAAAAATCCTTGGGCGCGGCTACTTTATCTTTGACCCATTTAAATTCAAAGCCGGCATAACGGCCGCCGCCCTCTTCTATATAATCAACTTCTTTCTGGTCATAAGTGCGCCAAAAATAAGGATTGACAAAATTATTTTTTAGATTATTTATTTTTAACCGTTCAACAATGCAAAAATTCTCCCACAGCGCGCCGACATCATTGCGGATATTCAACGGATTGTAATTTTGAATCAAGCTGTTTCTTATGCCTAAATCGTAAAAATAAACTTTAACTGACTTGGAAATTTCCTTCCTCTTGTTGCGGGATAAGGCGTTTAATTTAAAAACGATAAAAGCCTGCTCCAATATATCAATATACTTTTGCACCGTTAAACGGTTGATGCCGAGTTTAACGGCCAATTCTTGATAGGAAACTTCCTGCCCGACCTGCAGGGCTAAAGCCTGCAATAAATTTTTAATCACGCTTGATTTTTTTATGCCTTCAAACCGCAGAATATCTTTATAAAGATAATTAGCCGATAACTCCTCCAGCCGCGCCACGGCATCCGGCTCGGCTAAAAAAAACACTTCAGGATAGGAGCCAAAGCGTAATAAATTTTCCAGCTTGGAATTTAAATAAAGCTGATCGCCCAGCTGTTTGATTTCCGCCAGTAAAAAGGGATACAGAATAAATTTGAAAGTCCGGCCGGTAAGCGGTTCGGCGGCCTGGTTGGCCAAATCAAAACTTGATGAGCCGGTGGCGATAATTTGCAGCTCGGGAAAAGTATCAACCATAATTTTTAAAATTTTGCCAATATCCGGCACATTCTGGGCTTCATCTAAAACCACCAATTTATAGTCGCCTAAAAAAGATTTTATTTTTATTGCTTCAAGCTGTTTCAGCCCTTCCTGGACGGAAAGCAGCTCGCAATTCAAATATCGGCTACCGGCGCCAATGTCTTTTAGAATCTCCTTAACTAAAGTCGTCTTGCCAACTTGCCGCGCGCCGTAAAGAATCACTACTTTGCCTTTAAATAATTTGCCCTTAATTTGCTCTTTTATTAGTCTATTAAGCATAAAATAACATTATTTTATATAAAAATGATACTATATTATTAATATTATACCTATTTATATTATTTGTCAAGACATCATTCTTCTGAATTTTGTCAATGGTTTTTGTCAATGAAACGCAATGATTAGTTAATATTTGCAAAATAATATGTAAAAATTTTATGATAATGTCCTACTTAGGTTAAATAGAAATGTCCTACCTGATGTGATAAGGTGTTTAGTTGTTTTTAATCAACTAAACATAAAATCACATGGATACGAACATTACTATGTCTCTACCGGAGGTAAAAAAGTATGACATTATCAAGAAAGTGATAAGTCAAGAATTAAACGGCAGCCAAGCTGCCGGACTGCTGAATCTGACAACGCGCCATATCAGGCGGTTAAAGAAAAAAGTGGACAAGGACGGAATCAAGGCCTTGATTCATGGCAGCCGGGGCAAACCCGGCAACCGCCGCCTGCCGGCTAAGGAAAGAAAAAGAATAGCCGGTCTGATAAAACAGAAGTATGCGGATTTCGGTCCGACTCTGGCCGCGGAGAAATTAACCGAATTAGACAAGATTAAGCGCAGCCGCGGCGCCATCCGTTCCATTATGATCGCGGAAAAAATCTGGCAGCCAAAATCCAAGAAACAAGAAACCCACCGGCAGTGGCGGCAGAGAAAAGCCTCTAAGGGCGAGCTGGTCCAGTATGACGGCTCTTACGAGCATTGGTTCGAAGACCGGGGCGGAGAAGTCTGCCTCCTGGCCAGTATTGATGACGCTGACAGCGAGGTCCGGGCCAGGTTTGACGAACACGAGGGCGTGGAGCCGACATTCAGCTTCTGGCGGGGCTACCTCGAGCGTTTCGGCAAGCCTAATGCGATTTATGTTGATAAATTCAGCACTTATTCGATGAACCACCAGCTGGCCAAAGAGAATCCCGATACCCTGACCCAGTTCGAACGGGCCATGAAAGAATTGAATGTCGGCATCATCCACGCCCATAGTCCGCAAGCCAAGGGCCGAGTTGAAAAACTGTTTGGAACATTACAGGACAGGCTGATCAAGGAATTGCGATTAAACAATATTTTCACCATTAAAGAGGCTAATGAATTTCTGGAAAAAGTGTTCCTGCCGAAATTCAACGCCAGGTTTATGGTTGAGCCGAGGAGCCAGGCTAATCTGCATAAAAAATTAAATGAACAGGAAAAGAAAAAACTGGATTCTATTTTCTCGAGGCAGTACCGGAAAGTCGTTATGAACGATTTCACCGTCAGCCACCAGAAACATTGCTATCAGCTGGAAAAGATCCAGCCGGTGACAATCTGCAAGCAAGATAGAGTTACCGTGGAAGAGCGGATGGATAAATCTATCCAATTCAGGCTTCGAGGCAAATATCTTAATTACCGACTATTACCGGAGAAACCAAAGAAAATCAGCAGCGCCAAAAACAACTTGCAGTGGGTCATTCCTAAATCAACCGCCCACGTACCGCCGGCCAACCACCCTTGGCGCCAAACCGCCAATATGGAATACCTTAAAAAACTAACTAAAGTGTCCGAGTAGGACATTTCTAAAAAACGCCAAATAGGACATTTCTAAAAAACCTTGACAAGAAAGTTTATCGACCTCTTTTATTTGAGGGGTCTCCATTTTTTGCACTAAAAGCTGGGCGATTTTTTGGCCTTTTTTTATTTCAAAATTTTCTTGGCTTAAATTTACC
>Ga0210056_1003748_pt1 | contig 12240 bp, 8 predicted proteins | sample CryGeyCG2014_080_2_FD_183965 | JGI IMG/M metagenome (GOLD analysis project Ga0210056, IMG submission 183965) | Groundwater microbial communities from aquifer - Crystal Geyser CG07_land_8/20/14_0.80 (SPAdes) (version 2) | ecosystem: Environmental > Aquatic > Deep subsurface > Groundwater | place...
GGTAAAAGAATGGACCTGTCTGAAAAAGAAAGAGCGGAAGCTAAGATTTTAGAGAAATATTTACCGGAACAACTTTCAGAGGAAGAGATTAAAAAATTAGCCAGAGAGATAATTGAAAAAAATGGCGCAAAAAACCTGAAGGATATGGGAAAAGTAATGGCAGAATTAATGCCAAAATTAAAAGGAAAAGCAGATGGCGGTTTGGTTTCAAAAATCATAAGAGAGTTGCTGACTCAATGAGTTTTCAACTCATTTCGATCTTCAATAAATTTTCAATTACCAAGTTTCCATTTATGGAAACGAAGGTGAAGATGAGTGCGAAGAAAAGTTTTTCTTCTTTCGTTTCGTCTTCGACTCAACGAACGAAGTTCTCATCGCCATATTTCGATGATTGAAATTAACAATTTAACATCGGTTCCTGTTGACAAAAATTTTTTAAAGAAAGTTGCTGGAAAAATTATAAAAAAAGAAAAAAAGCTATTAGAATTATCAATAGCTTTAGTTGGGCCGGCTAAAATAAAAAAGCTAAATAAAGAATATAGAAAAAAGAACAAAATTACAGACGTTCTTTCATTTCTATACAATGACGCCGGAGAAATAGTGATTTGCCCAAAGCTAATCAAAAAAAACGCCGGTAAATATAACTCAACCTTCAAATACGAGCTAACCCGGGTCTTAATACACGGTATTTTACATCTTTTGGGCGAGAACCATGAAATCTCTAAGAAAAAAGCAAAAAAAATGGAGCAAAAACAAGAATATTATCTTAATCTGTTTTTAAAATAATGGCTAAAGGCAATGTTATTATTGGTTTAGATATCGGCTCAGGAACAATAAAAGCTTTGGCAGTTTATAAACCGAAGAAAAAAGAAAGGTTGGAAGTTTTAGGATTTGCAGAGGAAATTTCTTCCGGAGTCAGAAAGGGAGTAGTGATAAGCCCGGATGAAGTGTCGGTTATAATCCGTTCAGTTTTTAAAAAAATCAGTGAAAAAATTAATCAAAACCCGAGCCGCAGCGAAGGGTGGAGAAAAACGAATGTTCTTCGAGAAATTAACTCAATTTATGTTAATGTCGGAGGAAGCCACATTTTTTGTACCGGCTCCAGAGGATTGGTTTCTGTCTCTCGTGCTGACCAAAAAATTTCACCGGAAGATGTGGAAAGAGTATTGCAGGCTGCCCGGACATTTCCTCTCCCCTCCAATAGAGAAGTTTTGGAAGTTTTACCCAAAGAATTTATTATAGACGGAGAAAAAGGAATTAAGGAAGTCTTAGGAATGCACGGCGTGAGATTAGAAGCTGAGGTTTTAGTTCTCGGCGGCTTTGCTCCTTATATTAAAAACTTAACCGAAGCAGTTTTGAATTCTGGTTTACAAATTAATGACCTGGTTATTTCTCCCATATCCAGCTCAAGAGCCGTGCTTACTCTAAGAGAAAAGGAATTGGGAGTGGCGCTTTTAGATATTGGAGCGGGGACGACAGGATTTTCGATATTTGAGGAAAGAGACTTAATTCATTTAGCTATTTTACCCATCGGTTCCGGTCATATTACCAACGACATCGCCATTGGTTTAAAGACAGATATTGATATTGCCGAAAGAATAAAGCTGGAATTCGGCACTTCATCTTTTCAGGGGAGCGATAAGAAAGAAAAAATTAAATTGTCAGAAGGAGAAACCTTGGTTTTTTCCCGAAAACAATTATCTAAAATTATTGAAGCGAGAGTTTTAGAAATTTTTAAAGAGGTAAATAAAGAATTGAAAAAAATTTCACATCAGCAGCTCTTGCCTGGCGGAGTAGTTTTGACCGGCGGCGGCGCCAAATTGCCGAAAATTAAAGAGTTTGCAAGAAGAGAGTTCCGCTTGCCTTGCAGATTGGGTCGGCCTCAAGGATTTTCATCAGCTCAAGAAGATCCTAAGTTGGCCACTGTCTGCGGGTTGGTGTTGAGAGGACTTGATTTAGAATCAGAAAAATTAGGTTTTGGCGGCGGTTTTTCCATTCGCGGCAAAGGGATTGGCTCCAGAATCAAAAAAATATTCAAAATTTTCGTTCCTTAACTTTTTAAAGATATGGATATTTTTGAAAAACAACAGACAATTGAGGCGATAAGAACAGTCATCAAGGCGAGGTGGCTTTATGTTTCTGTTGTTGCTTTCCAGGGAGTGATTGCAAAATTATGGTTTCCGCAAGTTCCTTTGCCAAGCGGTTATTTAATGTCTTTTGTTGTGATTGGAACGTTGTTTATTAATTTTTTGTGTTGGTTGGTTATTAAGCAACAGCCAGAAAAAATAAGCAATTTTGGTTTAAGATTTATTAAGTTTTCTCAGGTGCCGTTGGATGTCTTTGGCATTTCGGCAATTATTTACTTTTCTGGTACTGCCAACAAAATGCTGATGATAATGTATCTTGTTCCTATTATGGAAGGTACCATTCTCTTTAAAGTAAGGGGGATTGCTTTATCCACGCTTTTTGTTGTTGTTTTGTACACTGGCTTGGTGGCTTTGGAGTATTACGGATTGATGCCCAAGATATCTCCAGAAGCAGCGAGCCAATCTCCGGGCAAACTTTTAGGGGGAGAGCCAATCTTGACTCAGGGTCAAATAATCGGTTTCAACCTGTATATCATAGCCTCGGCTATTTATGCCGGGTATCTGGCCGGACTGTTCAAAAGAAGAGAAGGAAAATTACAAATCCAAAAGCAAGAATTAGTTGAACAAACTAAGATTCTCACTCTTCAGACCCAAGAACTGAACCAAGCCAAAGATCAAATTCAATCTGCTTTGGTAACATCAGACACAGCCAGAAGAGCCGCCACCCAAGCCAGAAACGAAATGGAAAAAGCCAACACAGAATTGCAGAAAAAGATTGATGAATTAGAAAAGTTCTACAAGATAACAGTTGGCAGGGAGGTGAGGATGGTGGAGTTAAAATCTCAGATAAAAGACCTTAAAGATACTATAAAAAAGCTAGATGAGGAACTGTCTGGCAGATAAAAATTATCGCTGTTTAACCTCTTTAATTTTTTAAAATAGGTGATAAGGCGAAGAGAACTACGTTCTCTTCTTCATCTACCCAAGTCGCAGCGAAGGGTGGAGAAGAACGAATGTTCTTCGACTCGTTTATCAAGTTTTCGCACAGCGGAGTCGAAAGAGAATTTCATTCTCTTTCTCACCTTCGCTTCCTTCGGAAGCTCGGTAAACGAAGATGGAAAAGAGGGTTGCCTCTTTGACCCTACGGAAGCTTGATAAATGAAAAAGTATATTTTTTATGAAAAATGTAACTAAAATCAAAGTAGTGGGCGTAGGCGGTTCGGGTTGCAACGCAATTTCTAGAATGATGAAATGCAAGATTAAAGGAGTGGAATTAATTGCTTTGAATACCGATGCCCAGGACCTTAAAAAAATCAGAGCCCATTTAAAATTACGCATTGGAAAAAAAATAACACAGGGTTTAGGTACAGGGATGAATCCGGAAATTGGAAAACAGGCGGCTTTTGAAAGTAAAGAAGAAATTTCTGAAATTTTAAAAGGCGCTGATATGGTTTTTATTACCGGAGGTTTTGGAGGAGGTACTGGCACGGGTGGTTCTCCGATCGTGGCTGAGATTTCAAAAAATCTTGGCATTCTAACCGTGGCAATTATCACTAGACCTTTTTCTTTTGAAGGCCAATTTAGAAAAAAAATTGCCGAACAGGGTTTGAGAAAACTTAAAGAAAAAGTTGATACCTTGGTCAGTATTCAAAATGATAAACTGTTAGAAGTTTTAGATCCGAAAACGACCGTGATTAATGCTTTTTGGGCCTGTGATGATATTTTGCGTCAGGCAGTTCAAGGAATTTCTGATTTGATTTTACTCCCAGGCATAATTAATATTGATTTTGCTGACGTCAAAGCGATTATGAAAGATTCGGGCTCAGCCTTGTTTGGTATTGGCAAAGCCAAAGGTGAAAACAGGGCCCCAGAAGCTGCAAGACAAGCTTTAAATTCGCCTTTGCTTGAAATATCTTGTCGCGGAGCCAAAGGAGTTTTGTTTAACATTTCCGGCAATAAAGATATTGCGCTTTCAGAAATTGATGAGACGGCTAAGATAATCACTCAAGAAATTAATCCCGAGGCCAAAGTTATTTTTGGCGCCGTGCAAGATGAGAAATTAAAAAAAGGCGAAATAAAAGTAACGCTAATTGCCACCGGCTTCTAAGGGAGTTTAAGGGTGTGCCCTGTAGTAGATTTCCGACAAGATTTTTCTAAAAGAAAAATCTAATATCGCGAAGCGAGTCGGAAATTCACTACAGGGTGTGGATAACTCGCAATTTTAACAGGGTTTGACAAGATTTGACCCTGTTTTTTATTGAGCTAAAATGAAATAATCTTTTCATATTTCCTAAAAGGAAATTTTTTGTTGGTATGCCCCGTAGTAGAATTTCAAATGCCCCTACGGGGCAAATTAAAAATTTCTAAGAAATTTTATTTGAAATTTCACTACGGGGTATGCTTCAAAACAAAATCACAAAAGTCAAAAAAAGGGATGGTTCAATAGCTGATTTTGATGAGACAAGAATTGCAGATGCTATTTTTAAAGCCATTACCGCCACTGATCAAGGTGATGGTAAAAAATCCAAAAGGCTCTCCAATAAAGTTATTCAGATATTAAATCGCCGGTTTAAAAAAGATGAAATTCCTCAGGTAGAGCAAATTCAAGACATAGTTGAGGAAGTTTTAATTTTAGAAGGTTTGGTTGATACCGCCAAGGCTTATATTTTGTATAGAGAGCAAAGAAGAAGAATCAGAGAAGCGGTAGCGATGGTTGACGAATCAACCGAGGGAGTTGATAAATATCTCCAGGAGTTAGATTGGCAAGTCCATGAAAATGCCAATATGGCTTATTCTTTGCAGGGACTTAACCAATATACAATTTCTGCCATTACCAAAAAATACTGGTTGAATAGAATCTATCCAAAAGAAATCAGAGAAGCGGCGGCAAACGAAGATTTTCATATTCATAATTTAGAAACCTTGGCACCGTATACTTTTTTTGGCAGAGAAGTGGTAATTGCGAAATTAAACAGGAATATTAAATTGATTTCATTGAAAGATCTTTACGAAGAAATTTTTCAGCAAGAAAAATTATTAAATAAAGACGACGGGGCTTTTGCAAAATATCCGGAAGACCTCTTTGTTTTAGACAAAGGAGGTTGGGTAAAAGTTTCAAGAATGGTTAAAAAAGATAAGGAAAGAAATATGAGATATATTAAATCAGAACAGGGAAGAAGCGTAATCGTGACAGATAACCACCCTTTCATAATAAAAAAAGATGGAAAAGAAAACGAAATTGAAGCTAAAGAAGTAAAAGAAAAAGAAGATTTAGTTTTTTCTGCTTATATTCCTTCTTTATTGAGCGCAGAAAATTTATTCTCAAAAAAATATATTTACGTTGCGGAGGAATTAATTGAAAAAAGACATACAAATTTCTTTTTAGAAGGATTTGAATGGCAAGATTTTGTTAAAAATTGGGGCGGATCTTTACGGTCGCAGGGAACTTTAAGCGTTTCTAACGGCGCGAATAGTGTAAATAATGAGTTAAAATTGACTGAAGATATTGGCTATTTAGTTGGCATTTTTATTACTGAAGGCAATTACAACAGTTGGAGATTGGAAATTACAAACAGCGACGAAGAAATTATCAAAAAAATTCAAAGGATTTGCGCTTCCATAGGAGTTAGAGCGTATGTCAATAACCGCGAAAATACAAAAAGAATTTCTTTAAATTGCAGCACCTTAAAGCTTCTTTTTGAAAAAGTTTTTCAAATAAAAGACTTAAACCGGAATAAAAATTTGCCCTTCGATATTCTGACTTATAATACTGATTTTATAAAAGGAGTTATCGCGGGTATTATTGACGGCGACGGCTGTGTAGATCCGGAAAATAAAGCGCATAGCAATTCCCAAGTTTTGATTAGAGTTTCTTCCCGTACGATGATGGAACAATTATCAATTCTTCTTCAATTCTTCGGAATTATTGCAAGAGATAGAGTTAGCGTTGAGGATATAGGGAAGAAAAATATCTTTAACGGGAAAGAAATTACCCAAAATTATCCTATTTATGGCATTGTTTTTTCTAAAAAAGAAGGAGTTGATTTTCCATCGTTCAAATATAAAAAAGCTGTTGCCGCCAAGAAGCATTGGAGAGTTGAAAATTATGGATGGAGCAAGGTTCTTAATAACAAATTTACAACTATTGCCGACGACGTAATTTTTGATATTACAACCAATTCCGGCACTTTCTTTTGCAATGGGCTTTTAGTTCATAACTGTATGGGCTGGGACCTTTACGATTTATTATTACGCGGTTTTGGTGGGGTTGCTTCCAAGATAGAATCTCGGCCGGCCAAACATTTTAGAACAGCGATGGGCCAGTTGGTTAATTTCCTTTTCACGTTGCAAGGAGAGTCAGCCGGAGCTAATGCTGTTTCCAATTTTGATACCTTGCTCGCTCCTTTTATTAGATACGACAATCTTAATTATTCTCAGGTTAAACAAGCGATGCAGGAGTTTCTTTACAATTGCATGGTGCCGACTCGGGTCGGCTTCCAAACTCCATTTTTGAATGTTTCTTTAGACATCAAAATCCCTGAATTTTACAAAAAACAGCCGGTGATTATCGGCGGGAAACCTCAAAAAGAAACCTATGGAGAGTTTCAGGAAGAAGTTAATGTTTTCAACCGTGCTTTTTATGAATGCATGATGGAAGGTGATGCCAAAAACCGGCCGTTTACTTTTCCCATCCCGACGGTTTCCATCACCAAAGATTTTGACTGGGATGATCCTAATTTAAATCCTTTGTGGGAGGCGACAGCGAAATACGGGGTGAATTACTTTTCAAACTTTATTCATGGCGACTTGGAACCTGAGGATTTTCGCTCGATGTGTTGCAGACTCAGATTATCAAATAAAGAGCTTTATAAAAGAGGAGGGGGATTATTTGGGTCAGCCCCCCTTACGGGTTCGATTGGCGTTGTTACCATTAACATGCCAAGAATTGGCTATCTTTCTAAAACCAAAAAGGAGTTCTTTGACAGATTGTCGCATTTGATGGATTTGGCAAAGGAGAGTTTGGAAATAAAAAGGAAGGCCTTGGAAGATTTTATGGAAAAAGGCCTTTATCCGTATTCAAAGTATTATTTAGCCTCGGTAAAACAATTAAGAAATGCCTATTTTGGTAATCACTTTTCAACCATCGGACTTATGGGAATGAATGAAGCTATTTTGAATTTCCTTGGAGAGAATATTGGCTCAAAAAGAGGCAGAAAGTTCGCCATAGAAGTTTTAGAATTTATGAGAGAAAGATTGATAAAATACCAAGAAGAAACCGGTAATTTGTACAATCTTGAGGCAACGCCGGGCGAAGGGACATCCTTCCGTCAGGCAAGAACCGACAAAGAGAAATATCCAGACATTAAAACCGCCGGGACAAAGACCGTGCCTTATTACACCAATTCCACTCAGCTTCCGGTGAATTATACCGACGATATCTTTGAAGCCCTGAAACTCCAAGACGATTTACAGAGGTTATATACGGGCGGAACCGTCGTCCACCTCTTTTTAGGGGAGAGAGTTTCCGATGCCCAGATGGCTAAAAACTTGGTCAGAAAAGTTTTTGAAAATTTCAAATTGCCTTACGTTACCTTAACCCCCACTTTTTCCATTTGCCCTAGTCACGGCTATTTGGATGGAGAACATTTTGAGTGTCCCAAATGCATCATAAAACAGCCCTGCGAAGTTTACTCAAGGGTGGTTGGTTATTTAAGGCCGGTCCAGCAGTGGAATTTTGGCAAAAAACAGGAGTTCAAAGACAGAAAGGAATTTAAACTTCCTAAGGTTGAATCACCAAGATGATAAAAATCGGTGGGCTCCAAAAATTTACCCTTATTGATTATCCTGGCCGCATTGCGGCCACTGTTTTTCTCTGCGGTTGTAATTTTAGATGTCCTTGGTGTTATTCTTCAGAACTTGTTTTGCCGGAAAAAATAAAAAAACAGCCCAAGATTTCAGAAAAAGATTTTTTCAAATTTTTAAAAGAGAGAAAAGGATTATTAGAAAAAGTGACGATTTGTGGAGGCGAACCTTGTCTTAATAAAAATCTGCCTCAATTTTGTAAAAAAATTAAAAAATTAGGATACGGAATTAAATTAGACACCAATGGCTCAAATCCTAAAATGCTAAAGGATTTAATCGATAAAAAATTAATTGATTATGTGGCTATGGACATTAAGGCTCCCAAAGAAAAATACAATAAAGTAACGGGAGCAAAAGTTAATATTGAAAAAATTCAAAAAAGCATTGATATTTTAAAGCAAGGAAATGTTGATTATGAGTTTCGCAGCACTGTCGTTCCTTCGGTCCACAGCAAAGAAGATATTCTGGAGATGGCAAAGTGGATTAGCGGAGCTAAAAAATATTATTTACAAAACTTTAGACCCGAAAAAACCATTGACCCAAAATTTGAAAAAATAAAACCCTATCCCCAGGAATTTTTATTGGAAATTCAAAAAGCCATCGCTCCTTTTTTTGAAATTTGCCAAGTAAGGTAAAATAGGATAATGACCGCGTCTAAAATTTTTCTGTATTTTTGCCTTTCTTTTGTTTTAGGCATATTTTTGAGCTCATTTTTTAATTTTTCTCTGCCAGTTTTGCTGGCGGTTTTAATTTTGGGAATAATTTTAATTTCAGTTCTGTGGAAGTATAAAACATCGGTCGTGATAGGCTTCTGTATTTTATTTTTGGTTTTGGGAATTTGGCGGAACATGGCAGTAGAATCACGAATTCTGAATTCCGAATTGCGAAACCTTAACGATTTAGAAGAAAAAATTACTTTAGCGGGAATAGTTTCAGCAGAGCCGGATTTGAGAGAGAAAAGTCAAAAATTAACAATCAAAACAGAAAAAATCTACTACGAGACCCGGCCTCGTAGTATTAATGGAAAGGTTTTGGTAACTACGGCTAGGTATCCAGAATACAAGTACGGAGATAAATTAAAAATTACAGGGCTACTGGAAGCGCCGCCGGTTTTTGAAGAGTTTAATTATAAAGATTATCTTAAAAAAGACGGGATTTATTCGGTGATAAGTTTTCCCGAAATAAAAATATTGGGACAAAATTTTGGCAATCCGATAATGAAACCTCTTTTTTCTTTCAAAAATAAATTTAAAGAAATCGCCCGGCAATTTATCTCACCGCCTCAAGAAGGAATTTTGGAAGCTTTAATTTTTGGCGATGAGGAAAACATTTCCGACGACTGGAAAAACAAATTAAATTTCACCGGCACCAGACACATTGCTGCCGTTTCAGGGATGAACATTACAATCATATCTTTTTTAATTTTAAATTTCCTCTTGATGCTTGGTTTTTGGCGACAGCAGGCATTTTATTCCACTATTTTTTTATTGATTCTATACATTTTAATGATTGGCGCTCCGGCATCGGCAGTCAGAGCAGGAATTATGGCCGGTCTTTTACTCTTGGCTCAGCATTTAGGCAGAATGTCGCAGGCCTCAAGGGCAGTGGTTTTCGCCGCCACTTTTATGTTATTTTTAAACCCTTTACTTTTAAGGTTAGATATCGGTTTTCAACTTTCTTTTTTGGCGATTTTGGGAATGATTTATCTCCAACCATTTTTTTCTGATATTTTTAAAAAAATTCCCAATCCCAAATTTTTTCCGATAAAAACCACTCTTTCAGCCACCATATCTGCCCAAATTTTCACTCTGCCAATTTTAGTTTATAATTTCGGTTATATCCCGTTGGTATCGCCAATCACCAATATTTTGATTGTTCCATTTTTAGCCCCAATTACCATTTTAATTTTTATTTTTGCTATATCGGGAATGATTTTCTCTGGTTTTGGGTGGATTTTATCCTGGCCTACCTGGCTCGTTTTAAGTTATCTTGTGGGCATAATTGATTGGTTTTCAAAAATCCCTTTTGCCTCTTTAAATTTAAACAATGTTCATTGGGCTTGGTTAATAATTTCTTATGCTCCTTTAGGCTTTTTAGTTTGGCGAATACAGGAAAAACAGAAATTAAAATTTTTGAACTATTAGTGATAGAATAAAAATATGGAGCAAAAAGCGTGGATAATATCGGTCAATATGGGTTACGGGCATCAGAGAACCGCTTTTCCTTTGCGAGATTTGTGTGAAGGGAAAATTATTAATGCCAATGATTATGAAGGGATTCCGGGAAGAGACAAAACAATCTGGGAGGGAACGAGAAAGTTTTATGAATTTATCTCCCGTTTTTCAAGAATTCCTCTGATTGGCAGAACCGTCTTTTCAATTTATGATCAATTTCAAAAAATTTTAACTTTTTATCCTAAAAGAGATTTATCAAAACCAAATATTCAATTAAAACAAATTTTTTCTTTAATAAGGGGTGGGTGGGGTAAAGACCTTATTGAAAAACTAAAGATTAAAAACCGAGTTTCCATTTATGGAAACGAGGGGGAAGATGAGAACGAAGTTCTCATTGCCCATGAAAAACTAAAAAATAGTTTACCGATAATCTCTACCTTTTTCCTCCCTGCATTTATGGCTGAGTTTTTCGATTACCCGGGTGAAATTTTTTGCATGGTTTGCGATGCCGATATCTCCCGAGCATGGGTACCATTTAACCCAAAAGAAAGCAGAATTAAATATTTCGCCCCGACCGAACGGGTAGCGGAAAGGTTGAAACTTTATGGAGTAAAAGATGAAAATATCTTTTTTACCGGTTATCCTTTGCCTTCAGAAAATATCGGAACTGAAAATTTAGAAATCTTAAAAGACGATTTGAAGCACCGGCTTTTTAATTTAGATCCAAAAAGAAAATATTTTGAAAAATACAAAATTTTAATTGAGACTCATTTGGGCAAATTGCCAGAAAAAACAGACCATCCTTTAACCGTCTTATTTTCCATCGGGGGAGCGGGCATCCAGAAAGAAATTGCTCTAAAGATTATTAAAAATCTATTCGATGAAATTAAAAGTGGTCATCTCAGAATAATTTTGTCAGCCGGGATCAAAGAAAAAGTCAAAAATTATTTTGAAGAAAAAATAAAAAATTCGGCCATTAAAAATTGTTTAGGTAAAAATATTGAAATACTTTATTGCGAAAAAATTGAGGATTATTTCAAAGAATTCAACCAGAAATTAAGAAAAACCGATATTTTGTGGACAAAACCATCAGAGCTCTCATTTTATTCAGCCTTAGGAATTCCAATAATTATTGCTCCGCCAGTCGGCTCTCAAGAAGAATTTAACATGAGATGGCTTTTGAAATCAGGTTTTGGCATCTCTCAAGAAAATCCCAATTATGCCAACCAGTGGCTTTTTGACTGGTTAGAGCAAGGTTATTTGGCGGAAGCTAGCATGCAAGGCTTTATTGAGGGAGAAAAATTGGGAACTTTTAAGATATCGCAGATAATTCAAGAATTTAAACGCGAATAATCACGAATTTTATGTCTTGGCTTATAATAACTGTTTTAGCTTATTTTTTCCTAGCAGCTGCTTCTTTATTTGACCGTTATTTTTTGGCAGGACCAATACCTAACCCTAAGGTTTACACTTTTAATATCGCTGTTTTAGGGTTTTTCGTTTGCTTATTTATAATCCCGTTTGGGATAAACCTGCCGATAATAAGTCTTTTAATATTAGGCTTGGGCACGGGATTAGTTAGGGTTTTGGCGATTTTATTTTTGGCAAAAAGTATCGCCAAAGGTGAAATTTCTCGAGTTGTGCCAGCTATCGGAGGACTTTTGCCAATTTTTACTTTTTTACTTTTTTACTTTTTTCAGCCAAAATCCCAAGGCGAGATTTTTGATTTCTCTCAAATTGCGGCATTTATTTTACTCATTTTGGGTTCTGTCTTATTTTCTCTTAAAAAAAATTACGCTGATTTTTTTAACTTTAAAAATTTAAAGTATATAATTATAGCTTCTTTTCTTTGGGCTCTTACTTTCTTTTTCTCCAAAACCGTTTTTTTAAAGACTAATTTTTTGAGCGGCATTTTTCTAATTTTGTTTGGTGGGGGGTTAGGAGCGATTGGTTTTCTACTTTTTCCACAATCTAGAAAAGATATTTTCTGTCAAAAAGTTACCCATAAAATACCTCTACTTTTTCTTTTTGGCCAGACTTTAGCAGGATTAGGAGTTGCTTTTCAGTACTACGCTGTTTTTATAGCTAAAAGCAGTCAGGTCCCTTTAATTAATGCC
>Ga0210056_1003754_pt1 | contig 12228 bp, 15 predicted proteins | sample CryGeyCG2014_080_2_FD_183965 | JGI IMG/M metagenome (GOLD analysis project Ga0210056, IMG submission 183965) | Groundwater microbial communities from aquifer - Crystal Geyser CG07_land_8/20/14_0.80 (SPAdes) (version 2) | ecosystem: Environmental > Aquatic > Deep subsurface > Groundwater | place...
ATTATATACTGAATAATCGGTTTGTCAACTAACGGCCACAATTCTTTCGGTAAAATTTTGCTGAAAGGAAGAAATCTTGTCCCCATCCCGGCCATAGGTATTATCGCTTTTTTTACTTTTCCCCGGACATTTTTCATCATCTATCTGGCGAAAACATCAGCCTCTTTAATGCTTTTTTTATTTTCCATTATCCATGAATATAATTTGCGGACGCCATCTTCAGGGGAGACTGTTGGTTTCCAGCCGGTGTCTTTTTTAATTTTAGATATATCGGAAATGTAAACCTTTTGGTCTCCCGGCCTCCACTTGTCAAAGCCATACCTGATTTTTTTAAGAGAAATTTTTTCCACTATTTCAAAAAGTTCCCAAATGGAAAGGGTAAAATCAGGACCGCCTCCGATGTTATATATCTGCCCTTTGGTTTTTTCAATATTTTCAAAGACGACGTCATAGCCCTTAAGAACATCTTCAACGAAAAGGACGTCTCTTACTTGTTTTCCGTTTCCGAAAATAGTCATCGGCCTGTTAAAAACAAGGCTATTGCATATCCAAGCCAGCCACCCCTGGTCAACTATTCCGAATTGGTGCGGGCCGTATATTCCGGATTGCCTAAGAACAACAGTTTTTAACCCGAATATTCTTGCGTAATCTCTAAAATATTGATCTCCGGCTCCTTTTGAACAGCCGTAGGGACCATGAAAATCCAGAGGAAAGGTTTCGGAAATTCCCTTTATGTCTTTATATGAGTATCTCTTTTCTCCTTCAACCACTTCTACGCCGGCTGTTTCGCCAAAAACCTTATTCGTTGAAGAGTAAATCGCGCTTGCCTGCGGGGTAAATTTTCTTATGGCTTCAAGGACATTGAATGTTCCCAAAGCATTGACTTCAAAATCATAGCGCGGGTCTTCCACTGAAGTGGTCATGGCAACTTGGGCGGCCAGATGCAGAACGAGACCCGGCCTGTATTTTTTAAAAGTTTTTTCCAGAGTTTTTTCATTTCTCAAATCTCCTTTCACGAAAACGAGGTTCTTTTTGGCTTCCTTTAATTTTTTCAGCCAGCTTAAATTTTGAACAACTCCTTTTCTTGAAAGATTGTCGTAGACGATGACTTTCAGCCCTTTTTCAAGATAATAAGCTGTTGCGTTTGTCCCTATAAATCCGGCTCCGCCGGTTATCAGAATTTTTTTATTCATATTTTTTGTCCGTCATTTATGCCAGTTAAGAATTGCTTCTTTCCAGCGCTCAAATGTTCCCACGTCTTGCCATCTCCCTCTTGTTTTGTAGCCAAAAAGTTTTTTTTCTTTGGCTAATTTAGGGAAGAGGTCTGTTTCCATCATGGCGAAGTTTTTTTTCAAGGGGTAGTATTCCCTTATTTCCGGATTGAGAATGTAAAGGCCGGAATTAATGTAGGGAGAGGGCGGGTCTTTTGGCTTTTCAATAAATTCTTCTATTCTGTTCTTATTCAATTTGGCCACTCCGTAGGAGCAGGGATTCTTTACCTTGACCAGAGCTATGGTCGCTACTGCTTTCATTTTTTTGTGCCAGTCAATCATTTTTTTGAGGTTCATTTCCTTAAGCTCGTCTCCGTTGGAAACAATGATCGGCTCGCAGAACCATTCCGGAGATATTTTTTTGGCGATAGGGGTGAATGTTCCGGATGGCTCTTCTTCTATGACCAGCTCTATTTTCTCTCTCGGGAAATAAGTCGCTTTCCATTTGTAAAAATCTTCCAAATGGTTTTTTTGGACATTTATTTTGATGTCGTCTATGCCGTTTTTTAAGTAAAGGTTAATCAGGCGGGTGATTACCGGAACTTTGCCCACCGGCAATAACGGCTTGGGTATTTCATAAGTTATCGGTCTAAGCCTTGTTCCGTTTCCGGCTGCTAAAATAAAACCCTTCATATGTTTTTTAGATATTTGTTAATATTAGCATATCTTTCAGAAACCCAAAAGTCAGTCAGTTATTTTGGGATAGTCTTTTTTTGAATTCTTCAATAAGGTCAATTGTAGTCGGGTCAACTTCATATAATTCCGCCAGATGGTAGGATGTCCAAAATCCCAGAACTATCGTGGAAAATATTTCCTCCAATAAAGTTTTTCCCTGCGTATTGATGAATTCAAATTCCACATCCTGCTTCTCTATCAGTTCTTTGGTGATATTCATTTGTTTGAGGAGGAGGGGATTTTCTTGAAGGTCTCTTAGAACAAAAACAATAACCTTTCCTTTTTCTATTTGTTTTTCATTTATTTTCCAGAAACCGACAATTTCGTTATGATTTAGTTCAGGAAAATAGTTTGTGAAAGCCATTATCTTGGCTGTTTCATTGAGACTTTTCTTCCAAATGGAGCCGACTGTTTTATATTTTTCAGTTGTGTATATCATTGGAATTTTTCCGAGCATTTTTTCAGCCAAAATTTTTCCTTGATTTTCAAATTCTTCAGGCTTTATTTCTTTCTCAAGATTCAGGATATTTTCAATAATTTCCGGGCTCAAAAGATTATAATTCACCATAATTTGGGCTAAAGCTGAAAACATTTGAGCCACAGCCGAGCGGGGAGGAATTTTTTCTCCTGATAATTTGACTAAGGGGACATTATTTTTTCTTGAAAGCTCTTCCAGTTTTCCTCCGGAGGAAATGCAGATTATTGGCAAGTTTCTTTTTAGCGCTTCCGAGAAGGAAGACAATGTTTCTTCCGTATTTCCGGAATAAGAAATGCAGATTATCAGGCTTTTTTCTCCGGCTTGAACAGGCAAGCCGTAGCTTTTGTGGCTGAAAACATCCAATGGCTTCAGGCCGCGTAAAATTTCTCCGGGCATGCCCGAGCCTCCCATTCCGCAGACAATAATATTTCCAGGGTTCTTTGAGGGATTTCCTTTTTTCGGGAAAATTCCCTTGGCCGATTCAATTCCCGACCTGAATTGCTTGGGCATCTTTAATATAATTTCGTACATATTGTGTTTATCAAATTTTGACTTCATATTTTTATATATTAGAGGGTTTAAAAATTCTCTTTGTTTTTATGTACCAATTGCTTATGCCGGAAAATCTTTCAGAGGGGAGAGTGATCATTCCCGTTTTAATTCCCTTTACTTCCTTAGATATTATATACAGATAATCGGGGTTATAGAGAAATATTGCCGGAGCGTCTTCCATTAATAAGTTTTGAAACATTTCCGTTTTCTCTTTTCTTGTATTCTCATCCAATGTCTGCCGGATTTCTTCCATAAGTTTGTCGCTGGCTTTGTTTTCGTAATTAGCCAGATTTAGGCCGGGGTCTTTTTTTTGTGAAGAGTGCCAAAAGGGGAAGAGATCGGGAGATGAGCCAAGAACTTCGCCGAAGAGCAGGCTGGAGAAATTCCTCGGCTTGATGGCATTTTTTTCTAAAGTTGAAACATCAAATTTTTCTATTTCTACTTTTACCCCTATATCCTGCCATTGTTTTTTTATCAATTCAGCTGTTTTCAGGGAAGCCGGCTGGTCAACTATCGTTAAGGAAAATTCCAGAGAAATTTTTTCTTCAGGCGCGCCGAAGCAAATTTCATTCAATTTTTTCCTCGTGGAGCTTAATACCGTTCCTGTGCCGTTTTTTAATCCGGCCGGATCAAGGATTTCTGTTCTATATTTCTCCTGGAATTTCATCACCGCTTCTTTGGTTGATTGGCCGAAATATCCGGTAACCGAGCCTGACGGATAAATGGCGGTGTCTTTAGCAAGGCATTGCTGAAGCTCTTTTACATCAGAGCTGTTGTCTCCGGGCTTGATGTCCTTTTTAAATTGGGAAGCAGGAGTTTTTTTAATAACCCTTTCCATTATACCTGATTCATTTCTCGTCAATCCGGCTTTGGCCAGAAGTTCTTCTGCCTTAGCCTTGTCAAATTGGTAGCTTTCCTTCGGTTCGTTAAATTTATAAATATCGGGGAGGACAGGAGAAAGAACTATTTTTCCCCTTCCGTTCAATACTTTTTCTAAGATTTCTTTTTTATCCGTTCCATAATTGAGAGCTTGTCTGACTTCTTTTTCTTCTAAGACTTTGGAAATTTTGGGATTCAGGAAAATAGCGAAATATCTCGGGAGAGAAAAAGACAAAATTTCAATTGACTGATTCTTGGCAAGGTTTTCCGAGAATAGGGGAGAGTCCGGGGGCAAGGAAAATCCCTGTATCTGCTTGTTTTCAAAAGCCAAAACCATGGCTTCTTCGCTATCAAAGAAGAAGAAGGATATTTCAGGTATGCTCGGTTTTTGTCCATAATACTGGGTATTTTCAATCAGATTCAAAGAAGTTATTTTACCTTCAGCGGTTTTAAAAGACTTTTTCAATTTATAAGGGCCTGTTCCTGTCGGCTGGAGATTCAGATCAGCCAAGGAGAAATTTTTAGGCATTATTTTTTCCCAGATATGCTTAGGCATTATTTTCAGAACGCAATTTTCAAGAAAAACAGAGGAAGGATTTTTCAATGTGAATCGGACTTTATAATCAGATACTCTTTCTATTTCCACTCCCAGCCAGTTCGGCCTTAACGGGCTTTTGACTTCAGAATCTTGAATTGTTTTTAGGGTGAAGATAACGTCATCTATGTTTAAGGGCTGTCCGTCGTGCCAAAGAACATTTTCTTTTATGGTGAAGTCCCAAACTTTTCCATCTTCAAAGACTTCATATTTTTCAGCAAGGTCGGGTACAATCTTTCCTTCGGAATCATATTTCATCAAACCGGAAAAAATCAGTTCTGTTAAGTCTTGGTCAGCGCTGTTGGAGGGGGAGAAAATAGGATTAATCCACCTCGGGAATCCGACAACTCCTTCGGCGTAAGCCCCTCCTTTAGCCGGGACAATTTTCGTGTACTGGAAGTAAAGGCTCGTTGCCAGAAGGAAAAGGCCTCCCAGAAACATAAAAACAAAAACAAGGAAAGCAGAGGCTTCCTTTAAGGACAATACTTTAAAAAGTTGCCCCAGCTGTTTTTTAGAGGGAAACTTATATTTAATAAACATTTCAAGATTTTAGTAGACTACTTCCAAAATGGCTAAGACCAGAAAAGCGGTTCCCAGAAGGACCGTCAGCCAAAGAAGTTTTTTTTGAATTCCTCTTCTGGTGGAGTAAAATTCTCCGCCTCCGCCGAAAGAAGAACCTAAAGCAGTCCCTCTTTGCTGGAGAAGAATAACGATGATCAGAAGCGCAGATGTTACTATTTGAGCGATCAGTAAAGATTTCATAATTTTATTTATCGTAAGCTCTGGCGATTAAGCTTAAGAGCCATATAATAGTTGTTGTCCAAAATAAAGGAATTAAGCCTTGAATGACGAACTCGGCAAAAGTTAAATCAACTATCCAGATTAAGGCCATATTTATTACCAAAGAAAATAATCCGAGAGTCAGTATCCTTAATGGGATAAATATTATTTGAAGTATGGGTTTGATGAAGAAATTTATCAATCCCAATATCGTTCCGACAACCAGAAACATCTGCCACATTTCCGTAATACTTATCCCGAAAATATTGCTTTGTCCGGGAATTATATCCAAGCTCACCCCGGGAACGAAACGGGAAGCAAGAAAAATTCCTAATGTTCCGACGATAATTTGCAGAATTAAGCTGAATAACATAATTCCAGTATACAGCATCCCTCCCCAAGTATCAAGAGTAATTGACAAGGAGGGGGATTTTTGCTATCATTAAAAACATAAAAACATAAAAATATAAAAATAAAAAAAATATGAAAATAAAACCTTTATACGACCATATTCTTATTGAACCGGTGGAAAAAGAGGAGAAAACAAAATCAGGAATTTTGCTTCCGGAAACAGTTGAAAAAGAAAGACCCGAACAGGGCAAAGTTGTGGCTGTTGGAGCCGGAAAAAGGAATTCAACAGGCAAACTTATTCCTTTGGAGGTTAAAGTGGGAGATGTTGTTTTATTCACCAAATACGGACCGAACGAGATAAAGGTCGATGGCAAGGAATATTTAATTGCCAAAGAAGAAGATATTCTTGCCATTCTTAAGTAAACTTAAGAATGGAAATTCCAAATACCAAATTACAAATTACAAAAATATGAGTTCTAAACAAATTTTATTTGACGAAGACGCAAGAAGAAAAATGAAAATCGGCGTTGATAAGCTTGCCAACGCTGTAAAAGTTACCCTTGGTTCAAAAGGCAGGAATGTTGTTTTGGACAGGGGATTTGGTTCTCCAACCATCACTAATGACGGGGTAACTATTGCTAAAGAAATTGAGCTTGAAGACAGGGTTGAAAATTTGGGAGCGGAGATCGTTAAGGAAGTGGCGGAAAAAGCCAATAGTATGGCCGGCGACGGAACAACCACAGCTGTTCTTTTGGCTCAAGCTATGATTTCCGAGGGATTAAGAAATGTTACCGCCGGTTCCAATCCTCTTTCTCTAAAAAGAGGAATTCAAAAGGGAGTTGAAGCGGTTGTCAGTAATTTAAAGCAAATTGCCAAACCGGTTTCCGGGACAAAAGAACTGGCCCAGGTAGCTTCAATTTCAGCCGAGGATACGGAAATGGGGAACTTAATCGCTGAAGTGATGGGAGAGGTTGGAAAAGACGGCGTCATCACCATTGAAGAATCAAAAACTTTTGGTTTAAGTAAGGAAACAGTTGAAGGCCTTCAATTTGATAATGGCTATATCTCTCCTTACATGATTACTGATGTTGAAAAAATGGAGGCGATTTATGATGATGTTAAAATTTTAATTACCGATAAAAAGGTTTCTTCTTTGCAGGAAATATTGCCTATTTTGGAAAAGGTAGCTAAAACAGGCTCAAAAGAATTGGTTATTATCGCTGAAGATGTTGAGGGCGAGGCTTTGGCCACTTTGGTAGTTAACAAAATAAGAGGAATATTTAACACCTTGGCTATAAAAGCGCCCGGTTTCGGCGACCGTAAGAAAGATATGCTTCAAGACATAGCTATTGTTACCGGCGGACAGGTTATTTCCGAAGAAGCGGGACTAAAATTGGAAACAATTGAATTGAATCAGCTCGGTTCAGCCAGAAGAGTAGTCTCCTCAAAGGAAAACACGACTATTGTTGAAGGTAAAGGAAAAAAAGATGTCATAAGCGCCAGAGTCAGTCAGCTCAAAAAGCAAATGCTTAAAACTGATTCTGATTTTGATAAGGAAAAAATGCAGGAACGGTTGGCAAAACTTTCCGGAGGGGTGGCGGTTATTAAAGTGGGGGCCGCGACAGAAGTTGAGCAGAGAGCCAGACAGCACAAGTTGGAAGATGCTTTATCTGCCACCAAAGCGGCGGCTGAAGAGGGGATTGTTCCCGGAGGAGGGACAGCTCTTTTGAGATGTATTTCCGCTTTGGATAAAGTGGACGTTAAGGGAGATGAGAAAATCGGCTTAAAGATTCTCAAAAGAACACTTGAGGAGCCTATCAGGCAGATGGCTCAAAACGCCGGAATAGACGGTTCTGTCGTGGCAGAAGAAGTTAAAAAGAGAATAGTGGCCGGAGAAGTAAATTTCGGCTTTAATACGGAAAAAATGGTTTACGAAGATTTGATGAAATCAGGTATCGTCGACCCTGTTAAAGTCGTCAGATCTTCCTTAGAGAATGCCACTTCAGCCGCAGCTATGCTTTTGACAACAGAATGCGTAGTGGCGGAAAAGCCGGAGGAAAAGAAAAACGAGGGGATGCCCGGTGGTATGGGCGGTATGGGAAGTATGGGAATGTAGGTCGAAATTAAAAAATTTCAGCCAGAGGCTGATAGTCCTTTGGACTAAATATAAAAATATGATCAGTTTATTTGTTGCGTCAATTCTTCTTTTAGTGGTTCTCGTCGTTTTAGTAGTTTCAATTTACAATGGTTTAGTTACGTTGAGAAATAGAACTCAAGAAGCCTGGGCAGATATAGACGTCCAATTAAAAAGGAGATACGATTTAATTCCTAATTTGATTGAGACGGTAAAGGGTTATGCCGCCCATGAAAAAGGAGTTTTTGAGAAGGTAACCGAAGCGAGGGCAAATGCTATGCAAGCAGGCGACCCGAAGGCAAAAGCGGAAGCGGAAAATATGCTCACAGGGGCATTGAAATCTCTCTTCGCCGTGTCAGAAAATTACCCTGACTTGAAAGCGTCTACAAACTTTTTGGAGCTTCAAAGAGATCTTCGCGACACCGAAGACAAGATTCAGGCCGCCAGAAGATTTTACAACGGCAACGTTAGGGATCTCAATACTAAAATTGAGACATTTCTTTCCAATGTGATAGCTTCTTCATTTAATTTCAAACAGATGGAATTCTTTGAATTGAACGAGACAGAACAAAGAGAAGCGCCCAGCGTTAAATTCTAAATTTCATTTTTAAATTTTTAATGGCAACTTTATACACGCAAGCCGATAGTAATATTCGGAAAACATGGTTGTTGGTGACCGGATTTTTGGTTTTCATAATTGCTATCGGCTGGCTTTTTAGTTATACGCAGAATAGTCCCTCCCTTCTTGTTGTGGCCGTTATTTTCAGTTTAGCAACAAGTTTTTTCAGTTATTGGTTTTCAGACAAGCTCGTTCTTTCAATGCTTAACGCTAAATTAATTGAAGAAAGGGACGATAAGGAACTCTATAGATTAGTTGAAAATCTTTGCATTACAGCCGGCTTGCCTCTTCCCAAAATTTATATAATTGAAGAAGCCCAGCCGAACGCTTTTGCCACCGGACGTGACAGCAATCATGCGGTTGTGGTTGTGACAAGAGGGTTATTGGAGAAATTGGAAAGAGCGGAACTGGAAGGAGTTATCGCCCACGAACTTTCTCATATTGGGAATAAAGATATGCTTCTTCAGACAGTTATTGTTGTTTTAGTCGGCATAGTCGCCTTGCTTTCAGATTGGTTTTTGAGAATATCTTTCCATGGCGGAGGGAGGAAAAAAGAGGGGGTAGCTATTTTGGTTTTAGGAATTGTGGCTGCTATTCTTGCTCCTTTGGCCGCTAGTTTAATTAAGCTGGCGATATCAAGAAAGAGGGAATTTTTGGCAGACGTCAGCGGCGCTTTGCTTACTCGCTATCCGGAAGGTTTGGCTCGGGCATTGGAAAAAATTTCTGAAGACCCTAATCCGATGAAAGCAGCTAATGATTCCACGGCTCATCTTTTCATCGCTTCTCCATTTAAAGGAGAACAGAAAACAAGCTGGTCTGCCAAATTATTTATGACTCATCCGCCGATAGAGGAGCGGATAGCAGCCTTACGCGGATTGAAAATTTAAAATTAAATCTTGGAGGGGTGCTCCGAATGGCAAGGAACACGCTTGGAAAGCGTGCGCTCGCAAGGGCTTGCAGGTTCGATTCCTGTCCCCTCCGCCTTCGCTTCGCCGAAGCCCCGCTTATAGCGGGACGAAAGCGGGCTTCGCTTCGCCATGGTATTTTTCCGCAATTTTGAAGGCATTTTTGGACGTTTTAATTTTTGCTAAAAAGGATTATTTTTGATACTCTGAGGTAAGGAGATAAGCAAATTTGGCTTTTCATACAATCGCCAAAATTGAAGCTGGCAAACAAGATAATCGAACAAACAATTGAAATTATAGCGAAAATCGCCAAAGCGCCGGGCGTTAAGGTGGACGATTTAATAAAATAGAAAGCAATATGAATATCGATATTAAAAAAATTAAAACCTTTAATGACGAAACTGAAATAATCAACAAAATTATTGTTGGCGATTGTTTGGGAGTGATGAAAAAAATCAAGGATAATACTTTTGATATGATTTTCGCCGACCCGCCATACAATATGCAATTACAAAATGAATTATACCGACCGAATAATACAAAAGTTGATGCCGTTGATGATGAGTGGGACCAATTTAATGGTTTCGGGCATTATGACGAATTTTCAAAAGCATGGCTTCAAGAAGCAAAGAGGGTTTTGAAAAAAAACGGAACAATTTGGGTTATTGGTTCTTATCACAATATTTTTCGTGTTGGAAATATCATGCAAGATATGGGCTACTGGATTTTGAATGATGTCCATTGGATAAAATCAAATCCAATGCCAAATTTTAAGGGCGTGAGATTAACCAACGCAACCGAAACTTTAGTTTGGGCAGTAAAAGACAAAAAAGTAAAAAACTACACTTTTAATTATGAGGAAATGAAAAAACATAATTACGGCAAGCAGATGAGAAATGATTGGTATTTCGCTATTTGTAACGGTTCGGAAAGATTAAGAGACGAAAAAGGCGTTAAGGTTCATTCTACTCAAAAACCGCTTCCTTTACTTGAAAGAATAGTGCTTGCTTCCACAAAAAAGGGCGATTTAGTTTTTGATCCGTTTGGCGGAACTTGCACAACGGGCGTCGCGGCTTATAAGCATGGACGAAATTTTACAATGGTTGAAAAAGACGAAAATTATGTTGATTGGGCGTTAAAAAGATTTAAAAATTTTCAAACTCAATTAATGGGAATTTAATAATATGGAAAACAAAAAAATAAAAAAACTTATCAAAGAATCGGTATTAAAACTGATAAATAACACGACAGCCGATACTAAAATTAAAAAAATAATCGGCAAGCACGAAGTTAAAACGCATTTCGTCCCGATTAGGTACAGAATTTTTGGCGGATTACTTCAATCTCTAAACATTCAATTCGGAAATTTCATAGAAGTTTTAATGCAGAGAATAATTGAGGAAGAAAAACAACTTGAAATTGTCGCTGAAATTTCCGGCAAGAAAAATATTTTACTTCCTTTGGCAGAAGAAACCGATTCGTTGATTGACCGCTTTATTTCCGATAGACAAAATAACAACGATAATGAACTTGCTGAAAAGTTTGAGCAGTTATTGAAAAATATTGTCGCGAGCCAGCAATTCACCAAAAAATTAACCACCACCAAGCACGATGTAGATGTCTTATTTAAGGACAAAAGGAATGGCATTTATTATTATGTTGAGCTGAAATACAACGATGACCATGACACAGGGAAATTTGTTGATATAAACAGAAAATTCATAAAAACTTATGCTGGTTTAGTTAAAAAACTTAGCATTAAAAACATAAAACAACTAAAACCAATTCTTTACTATCTCAACAGAAAAGTGATGAAAGGTAATATCTATGTGCCGGAAGAAACGCATATTTATCGTGGCGAAAAACTTTTTAAAGAATTTCTGACGATGGAATATGATGATGTGGATGGATACTTAAAAAATGTTAGCGAGGACAAAGACATCGTTGAGATTTTTGATAATCTCTATAAAAAAATAAGGTATGGAAAATAAACAAAAACATTTAGAATTTATTCAGACCGTTATAAATAGAATGGCGGGAAATTGTTTTTTGCTAAAAGGTTGGGCAATAACATTGGTCGCCGCCCTGTTCGCTCTTTCAGCAAAAGATACAAATTATAATTATTTTCTAATAGCTTATTTCCCCGTAATTATTTTTTGGATTTTGAACGGCTATTTTTTATCACAAGAAAGATTATTTCGGGATTTATACGATTATGTAAGGAAACTTGATGAAGCCAAAATTGATTTTTCAATGGATACGAATAATTTTAAAACATATAAAAATGGTTGGCTTTATTCGATATTTTCCAAAACATTATCAATTTTTTACTTAACATTAGTCGGTGTTATGTTAATAACTATATATTTAATAAAATAAAATTATGAGAAAAGTATTTTTTAGTTTCAAATATGAAGATGTATCAAGGGCAATGGTTGTGAGAAATAGTTGGGTTACTCAAGGAAAAGAAGCCGCCGGTTTTATTGACGTGGCAGATTTTGAGGCAATAAAAAGACAGGGTGATCAAGCTATCAAAAATTGGATAGACAAACAACTTAACGGAACTTCCGTGACGGTTATTTTGGTTGGAGAAAAAACCTGCGATAGTAGGTGGGTAAAATATGAAATTAAAAAGAGTATAGAAATCGGGAACGGTTTATTAGGTATAGATATTAGCAAGATAAAAGATTTACAAGGTAATACATCTGAAAGGTGTGGACAAATCCCCGAAGGATATGATTTTTATTTGTGGAATAACGAAGACGGTTATCATAAAATGGGTGATTGGATAGAAAAAGCGGCGAAAGATGCCGGAAGATAAAAGGCGGCGCGCCAATTTCATTGGTACGAAAAATTGCGGTGGCGAAAAAAGAAGCGACGAAAGCGAGGGCCCACAGCTACCCCTCAATCCGAACACTTAACGCATTCAACTTCAGACCTTGATAGTTGATTATTAATATCGCTCATAATACCACGAAATGGTATTTTT
>Ga0210056_1003763_pt1 | contig 12202 bp, 9 predicted proteins | sample CryGeyCG2014_080_2_FD_183965 | JGI IMG/M metagenome (GOLD analysis project Ga0210056, IMG submission 183965) | Groundwater microbial communities from aquifer - Crystal Geyser CG07_land_8/20/14_0.80 (SPAdes) (version 2) | ecosystem: Environmental > Aquatic > Deep subsurface > Groundwater | place...
TTGAGAAACGATACTCTCTATCATATTATTATGACTTTATTGATCGATGCTTCTCTGTTTCCAAAAGAGAGAGGAGAGAGCAAAGAATAACCTTGGGTGTTGGTGGATTTCCAGGAATGTGATAATTGACAGGAATCACCGCATCAACACCGCCGACAATGGCATAAGAATCTTTGAAAATCCCTCCGTCCAAAGCATCATCACCCAGGGCCACCACGATTTTCGGATCAGGAGTAGCATCATAGGCTGACTTCACTGCCTTCGCCATATTACGTGTCACTGGACCGGTCACCAGAAGCATATCAGCGTGCCTTGGCGATGCGACAAAATGAATACCAAAGCGCTCTACATCGTAGATACTATTGGAAAGAGCGACCAGTTCTTGCTCGCAAGCATTATCTGATCCTCCATCCACCTGACGAATAGCGAGCGATCCTCCGAACAATTGCTTCACATTTTCAGCGATTTTCTCCCCTACTTCATTCATATCGAGATGCGCAAAATCTTCCTTCTGTAAAGAAAGCACCACATTCTTCGTACGAAATATTTTAAGAAAAAGATTGAGCATAAATAAGTATAGAAAAGGCTAGAAAAACAAAAAATCTGCATTTCTGCAGTATCAAAGGGTTTGGGATGTCTCTCAAATAGATTGATAGCCTGCTTCTTCGGAAGGAACTGTATGTGTCAAAGAAAAAATCTCATCTAAAAATATTTTTCTCTCTTCATAATAAAAATACCACTCTCCCACTCTCTCGTCAATAATGAAGATAATGGCGGAAGCGGTGAGATTCGAACTCACGATACCCTTCCGGGTATGATAGTTTTTCTTGATCCTGCACATGGCGGAGGCGGAAGGATTCGAACCTTCGAAACCCTTGCGGGTTTAACAGTTTTCAAGACTGTCTGTTTCAACCTCTCACACACGCCTCCGCCTTATGTAGGACTATTGCTCCGCCAAGGGCGGATGAACTTCAACCCTTGCCCGCCTTGGACGGGACTCAACTACGCTTCCATTCTCAAATACGAAAAAACGAAAATATACTCCAAAGGCATATTTATCTCTTTTTTATAGAATAACAAGTCTTTTCTACTTTGTACAGAGCGAAGATAGTCTTATTTATAAAATATGCTATACTTATTTCATGCAACAGACGAATCAAAAAGAAGCAAATGCTATACCACAAAACTCCTCCACTTATGGAAAGGTTCTTTTGAGTTGGAAAGCACCCGAACACGAACCTCTCGAACTCGGACCAAAATCACGCATCATAGTCACTATCCTGCTCGTTCTCATTATCGCGTATGCACTCTATACGAACAGTCCACTTATGGCGATAGTGTTCATTTTGATTGGCGTTACGGGTTATCTCTCGCTCTATCGAGAACCAAAAGAAGTTCTCTTCTTTGTAACTTCAAAAGGTATTATTGCTGGAAACGAGTTTTATGAATACGAATCGCTCGAATCTTTCTTTGTCTACGATACACCGCCCTTCGAAGACATTCTCAGTATCCAGACAAACGGGAAATTGGTCCCCTATGTTCATATTCCTGTTCCTGATATGAATATCACACTCCTCAAAGACACACTCGATGAATTTATTCCCGAAGAACAGCATGAGCCAGGATTAGTTGACACATTGGAAAAATTGTTGCATATTTAAGTGTACTTTTCTATTATATCCATAGGAGAGTACGGGGTTTATTTTTATTCTAATCATACGAGGATCAGCAAAGAAAGTAAAAAATGCGCTTGTAGCTCAGTGGATAGAGCATCTGGTTGCGGTCCAGAGGGTCGCAGGTTCGATTCCTGCCAAGCGCACAATTGAGCGAAGCGAAATATGTGTCGATAAAAGTTTAGTCGAGGGAATTTCCTGCCAAGCGCATAATGGAGAAAAACAGCTAGAAAGGCTGTTTTTTATTTTATTAAAGAAGAGATATGCTACTATAAAGATATAAGGCTCTCATCGTTCAATGGATAGGATGCTTCCCTCCGAAGGAAGTGATGCAGGTTCGACTCCTGCTGAGAGCACATAAATAAAAGAGTAACAACTTGGACTGACAAAAAACATATTTAATCTATACTAAATTAAGTTACTTTAACAATAAATAAGAGGAAGGAATCGAAAGGAAAGGGTTCTATAGGAAGTATCGAACACTGTGGGTTTCTTTTTTTCCAAAATATTCTTTCAGAAAGTGGTATACTGGTACTATGATAACTTTTGATACACCGCTCTCACACATTCCTACCATCAAAGAACAATCTCTCAAAAGACTTGAGCGATTGGGTCTTTTTACAGTGTCTGATATGCTCTATCATTTTCCTCATCGCTACGAGGATTATTCAACCATCAGTCCTATTTCTTCACTCATCCCTGATGAAAAATGTACTCTCGAAGGAGTAGTGACACATATCGAAGCCGGACAAACATGGAAAAAGAAAATGTTTCTGACCGAAGCCACTCTCGAAGATGAAAGCGGAAACATGAGACTTATCTGGTTCAATCAAAAATTCGTGGCGCAAACACTCAAAGAAGGCACCCCTATAAGAGTATCAGGCAAAGTGAGTCGCGATAACAAAGGTCTTGTAATGACCAATCCTGCTTTCGAACGTTCTTCTCGCGAAGCAGTGCATACCGGCAGACTCGTCCCAGTCTATCCAGAAACAGCCGGACTCACGTCGCGTTTTTTTCGTTGGCAGATTACTGGCATCTTTCAGAAACTCACTATATTCCCTGATCCAGTACCAGAGGAGATTCTCACCCGTCTGCATCTTCCTTCAATCAAGCAAGCTCTGTTTTCCATTCATTTCCCGAAAGATGAGGAACATCAGCTCATCGCACGCAAACGTTTTGCCTTTGACGAAATGCTCTTCATTCAGCTCAAGGCACTCGAACTCAAAGCACTTTTTGAAACAGCTAAAGGCAACCCTATTTTTTATGATGAACAACACCTGGTGCAATTCACCGCATCATTTCCTTTCACTCTCACCACCGCACAAAAAAGAGCGTCCCAAGAAATACTCACTGATCTTGGCAAAACACGCCCAATGAATAGACTCCTTAACGGTGATGTCGGAAGCGGAAAAACGATTGTCGCTGCTCTGGCATCATTTGCTGTTTCTGAACAAGGATTTCAGACGGCGATACTCGCACCAACAGAAATACTCGCACGTCAACATTTCGAAAGTCTCACGCGTATTTTTGCCAATACAGGACAGACGCTGGCACTGCTCACGGGGAGTTATCATATCCTCGGAAAAGATACCGTAACTAGAACAACACTCCTCAAAGCCATTAGTGCTGGTATTCCGCATATCATCATAGGTACCCACGCGCTCCTCGAAGAAGACGTCGCCTTCCAATCTCTCACGCTCATCGTAGTCGATGAACAGCATCGCTTCGGCGTTTCCCAGAGAGCTCGTTTACAAGAACTGGCATTCAATAGTCTTGATGGATCCGAAGAAAAAGTACCGCATTTTCTCAGTATGACAGCAACACCTATTCCTCGAACATTGACGCTCGCTTTCTTCGGTAATCTCGATCTCTCTTTACTCGATGAGCTTCCAAAAAATAGGAAACCAATCATTACAAAAATTGGTCGAACAGCTCTCGATCGTGAAAAAATCTATGCGTTCATACGAAGTGAAGTGAGCAAAGGTCGCCAAGCCTTTTTCATCTTCCCTCTTGTCGAAGAATCACTGGCAATGAAGGATGTAAAAGCAGCAGTAGCAGAGCATTCACATCTCGCCGAAACAGTGTTTCCTCATCTTTCTATCGGACTCATTCATGGCAAAATGAAATCTAAAGAAAAAGAAACTATTATGAAAGATTTTCACGAGAAAAAATACGATATTCTCGTGGCCACTGCCGTCATAGAAGTTGGTATCGATATACCCAATGCCAGTATCATCATTATCGAAGAAGCGGAACGGTTTGGACTCGCTCAGCTGCATCAATTTCGTGGACGCGTAGGGCGAGGGGAACACCAATCATACTGCTTTCTCATCCCCCACGACACGTCATCTGGAGTCAGTGAAAGATTGAGGGTACTCGAGAAAACAACAAGTGGTTTTGAAATTGCTGAAGCCGACCTCGGTATTCGCGGTCCCGGAGCATTCTTTGGTACCCGTCAATCAGGTATGCCTGATATTGCTATGGAAAACCTCACCAATATCAAGCTCATCACCATCGCGCGTGAAGAGGCAAAAAATATTCTCAAAGAAGATCCAAAACTCAATTCACATCCTCTCCTCCAAGAAGCACTAAAAAAGTTTGAGGAAAAAATTCATTTGGAATAATGAGCGATTAACTTTCTTTCTTTTTCATCTTTTCTGTTACCCAGAACTCACCAAAATATTTTCCAAGAAGAATACGCGTCTGAGAATCAATGGCTGGAAAAGCAGAAAGAAACCCAACGACAGGGATAAGAATCCACTGAAAGAACATAAGGAAATAACGAGACCAATGGTATCTTTTCGGACGAGGGGGCAGAGAAAGCATTGACATCGGAATCGAAATACAGAGCCCCATCATACCGAGCGTCATCAGCGTCTTGGTGACGAAAGGGAGATTATGAGCAATCACGCTCTCACGAAAGAGTGCTCCGCCAAAAAGCAGAGGTAACCAACCAAGAAAGGTCAGAATAAATGACGTTGTTGCCCACGAATAATGTCCTTCAAGCATTTCAAATGTGACACGGAGTTTCGTACCGAAAGAAATCAGTTTGTCTGGCCAAATAGCTCGCATCGTCACAGGAAAGTTCTCAATACCATACGCCCAGCGACGCTTTTGTTTGTATTGATTCACAAGTGTTTTCCAATACGTTTCCGCCAGTACAGCGTCGAGTGAAATAGGAAGATGAATCGGTTGTACGCGATAATCTCCGTGAAAATAAGCAAGGCATTTCCAATAAATAACTGAATCTTCACTGATCATATTGACCGGCCAAAAGCCTACTCTTACCAATGTATCAAACGGTTCTGAATGTGATGAAAACGTGACCATTTCCTGACGAGTACTCTGATACAGATGCCAAAACGATGATCCTGTTACAACGAGACGAACGAAGGCATTTGTATCCCACAAATTATTATGATACATCGGGAGTGGTTGATAGGCTCTCTGGAGACGCTTCGGATCAATGATGTATTCGTACGTAAGCGCTGCAAAATATTCCGGATGTGCTACACTGTCACAATCGAAATTCGAAAAAATAACACGTTTGTAATCGATATTTCGTGCATCAAGATATTTCATAAGTTCCCGTGCTGCGAAGCGTGCATTCGATGCTTTACATTTCATTTCTCCGCCTTCCACGATATGTGTCGTCACGAGGAAGTCTCGGAACACGCCATCAAACTTCTTCTTCAAATATTCCACTTTTGGCAAACGCGTTTCTGGATTCTCTCGCTCTTCTGTCGCAAGAAGGATAATCATTTGCTCTTTCGGAAAATTACTTTCGACGAGTGACTGTATGGCCGGCTCAATAATTTCTGCTGGCTCCCCTGCTGTCGGAAGGAGGACAACATGCACCACTTCCTTCCAATCCATAATCTCTTCTGAGAGAGGAATAAGGTTTTTCGTCTCACGAAGAATCTTCTTTGTGCGACGTATCTCTTTACGAATTGTATGTCTTTCCTTCAAATGGAAGAAAGATATCTCCTTCAAACTGGAGCGAAGAGATGACAATCGTTCTTCGAGAAGAGCACTGTATTTCTCAGGGTATTTGATATTTTGACAACGCTCCCACCAGTTGATACGTTTCCCTTCTACGACATCGCGTTGTCCAGCGAGCGAAAAAATGGAAATATAAAATGCTTTGTGAATCCAATATATGTCAAAAACAATAACGAAAATAGCCGCCCACAGTGGCAGAAAGAAAGAAAGCGCCACCATGCCAAGAAGAGTGGTCCATGTCATCAGCCCTGGAATCATTTCGATGGTTCGTTGAATACGACGCTCTTTCGGATTCTTTGTTTTTGGATCAGGAAAATGAAAATTTAGATCAATTATTTGAGACATGGCTTCGAAAATGAAAAGATGAATTATAAGATGTACTCCTTCTCTTTAGTCTGCTCTTTCTTCTGTAGTATACCACTTCTCTTCTCTCTTCTCCTCTAAATGTGATATGATACCAGAGGTAAGCCATTCTGGCAATAATCCTGTTTTTTATTCCTCACTACCTTTACTCTTTTTTTCTTGCTTGCATATTCCCCCTCTATCATCCATCAATCATCACTTATCCATTATCTTCTTCGTGTATGTCACAAAAAAAATTTCCGCAACATTTTCTCTGGGGTGCCTCCACTGCTTCTCATCAAGTCGAAGGAAACAATCATAACGACTGGTCAAAATGGGAAAAGAAAAATGCCGATCGACTCGCGAAAGAATCACAAGGAAAATTTCTTCATAATCCTCATTGGAAAAATTTCGAAATAGAAGCAACAAATCCACAAAACTATATCTCCGGACTTGCCTGTGATCATTATCATCGTTTCGAAAGTGACTTCGATCTTATCGTCGATCTTGGTATGAATGCACATCGCTTCTCTCTTGAGTGGTCACGTATCGAGCCCGAGGAAGGTATGTTTGATGAAACTGAGATAGCTCATTATCGAAGCGTCCTCTATGCCCTCAAGCAAAGAAAGATTGTGCCTCTTGTGACGCTCTGGCATTGGACCATCCCTCTCTGGCTTGCAGAAAAAGGTGGTATGGAGCACAAAGATTTCCCTGTCTATTTCGCACGTTACGTAGAAAAAATAGTGCAAACACTTGGATCAGATATTCATTTCTGGATCACGCAAAACGAACCTGATGTTGTCTCGGCTCATGCCTATTTGAAAGGTGCCTGGCCACCACAGAAAAAGAATTTCTTTGCCTATTATGCTGTTTTGAAAAATCTCATTCGTGCTCACAAAACAAGTTACGTCATCATCAAAAAATATTTTCCTGATGCAGAGGTTGGTATCGCCAAACATAATATCTGGTTCGAAGCAGTAGGCAATACACTCATCAATCGTCTCCTCAAAAAAATAGCTGATTTTTTCTGGAATGATTGGTTCCTTCGGAAAATAAAAAATGAACAAGACTTCATCGGTCTCAATCATTACAATCATCACCGTATCAATGGTGGTTTCAATAAAAATGAAAATAAAATTCAAACGGATTTCGGTTGGGAATATTATCCGGAATCAATCTACTTTGCTGTGAGCGAACTCAAGCGATACAACAAGCCAATCTATATCACCGAACACGGTATCGCAGATAGCAATGATCGTTTGCGTCCACAGTTCATCAAAGAATCTCTCGGTGCACTCCACCGTGCCATCACAGACGGCGCTGATGTCAGGGGCTATCTCCACTGGTCACTTATGGACAATTTTGAATGGGACAAGGGCTACTTTCTTCGCTTTGGACTCATAGCTGTTGATTTCAAAACGCTCATGCGCACTCCTCGCCCGAGCGCCATTCTCTACGCAGACATTTGTAAAACGAACACCCTCTCAACCGAAGACCACGTCACAGAAAATTAAAATGAGGGGCTTCCGAAGAGGCTCCCTTATTTGTGTGTTGCATTGCAACTACTTATACTAAGCAGAATCGGTCATTCGACCGATCCTTTTCTCCGTTTGCTTCGGAGCAAGTAATACCAAGACTGGTCAATAAGAAACATTTCTTATCATCAATCTCGATAAAACCCTGAGCGATGAGGATCTTCACATCACCCCCAACGAGACTAGGCGCATACTCTTTCAAATAACGCTCATTCACTCTCCTTGTTAGTAATAAAATTGATAATGGTCGTTTTGTGTCGGCAAGAACAGCAATGATACGAGAATATCGATTCGTTGACATTTTTTCCTTCTTCCTTTCTCTATAAAAGAATGAAACGCACCTACTATCTTCTATGGATAGCCCTTTCACTATAAACACTCGAGATATATTTGTCAAAATGGTTTTATTCTTACGTTCCTCCCCTCTCCTTGAGATATAACAAAAATCCCCTACCAATAGGTGGGGGATTTTTACTTATTGTAGCCTCAAGGGGAGTCGAACCCCTCTTCCCAGGATGAAAACCTGGTGTCCTAACCGATAGACGATGAGGCCAAATACCAAAAAACAGCCTGAGAACTGCCTACACATAATAACACAAAAAAAGATTCTGGCAAGAGGAGGTATGAATGTTATTGAAATTATTAATATTCTACACTCTGTCTAAACTTGCGCTTTATCATAGGCTTGATACAGTTATAGTATACTCTTGAAAAATACGCTATGCATATTCTCAGTATTGAAACATCGTGTGACGATACAGCAGTCGCCATTATACGTTGGGATGGACAAAGTGCCACAGTACTTGCGAACACTGTTTCTTCTCAGATCGCTCTCCATACGAAATGGGGAGGAGTAGTGCCTGCCCTCGCATCTCGAGAACATTTGGCAAATATCGTACCCGTTATAGAAGAGACATTTGCCAAAGCTCATCTCACAAAAGAAGATATCGATCTCATCGCTGTCACCGAAGGACCTGGACTGATGCCAGCGCTCGTTATTGGCGTCAGTGCCGCCAAGACGCTGGCACTCGTCTGGAACAAACCCCTTATTGGTATTCAGCATATCGAGGGACATATCTATGCCAATTTCCTAGGGAAGAATAAAAATGATCAGAATATGTTCCCGCTCATTGCGCTCGTGGTATCTGGTGGACATACACAGCTCGTCCTCATGCAAAAACATTTCGAGTATACTATTCTCGGAGAAACAAAGGACGATGCTGCTGGTGAAGCTTTTGACAAAGTAGCAAGACTCCTCGGTCTCCCTTATCCTGGTGGCCCAGAAATTGACAAACGTGCTCGTGCTTTTAGAGAGAATCATACTGCAGAGGAAATCCAAGAGGTAACGAAGAAATTCCCGAGACCGATGCTTACATCAGATAATTTTGATTTCTCCTTTTCAGGACTCAAAACAGCCGTACTCTATGCCCTCAAAAAAGAATCTGCGGAAATATTGAAAGACGAAGCCTGTATCAATTCCGAGTGTCACGCTTTTCAGGAAGCCGTTGTTGATGTACTGGTTGCCAAGACAAAAAAAGCTATCACACGCTATCATCCAAAAACATTTGTCATTGCCGGTGGCGTATCAGCTAACACGAGACTCCGTGAACGATTACAAAATACTCTCGATGAATTAAACTTAGAAGTAAAGCTTCTGAGTGAAAAAACGAGTTTTCTGACGCCAGAATTCACCTACTCACTCGATAATGCAGTCATGATCGGCATCGCTGCTGCTTTCCGCTACGAGCGTATGAATGAAGAGCAGAAGAAACAACTGAAAGACACTCCTCTCTCTCTCGATCCCAATGCCAATTTACCCTTACAGAATTTCTCATATTGAAATAAAGCCTGCAGAGTGGTATTCTAAATAATATGGAAGAACAACCGATTACTACCGCATATAATGCAAACGAATGGGAAAACAAGCTCTATGCCCTATGGGAAGAGAGTGGTTTTTTCAACCCCGACAATATCGATTCTGATATACGCTATGCAAACATCCTCCCTCCACCCAACGCTAACGGAGAGCTCCATCTTGGCCATGCTTCTGGCTATACCGTTATGGATATTTTTGGTCGTTTCGAGCGAATGAAGGGCAAAAAATCCCTCCTCCTTCCTGGTAAAGATCATGCTGGTATCCAAACTCAAGTGGTATTTGAAAAAAAACTAGAAAATGAACAAAGTATTACTCGCTTTGATCTCGGTCGGGAAAAATTCTATGAAGCTACCTATGATTTCTGTGTCGATCGAGCAAATTATATGCGTTCGCAAGAGAAGCGTATTGGTCTCTCGGCTGACTGGAGCAGAGAAACCTTTACTCTCGATACCGAAGTATCGAGACGTGCTATTGAGACATTTGTTCAAATGTACCACGATGGTATGATCTATCGTGGAGAACGTATTATTAATTGGTGTCCTCGCTGTGCCACCGCACTCTCTGATGTTGAAGTCATTCACAAAGATATTCCAGGAAAAATTTATTCCCTCAAATATCCTCTCAAGGATTCAAACGAGTATATTGTTGTTGCTACAACGCGCCCAGAGACGATGCTCGGTGATACCGCTGTAGCTGTCCATCCAGATGATGAACGTTATAAAACGCTGATAGGAAAAGTTGTCCTTCTTCCGTTAACAAATCGTGAAATTCCTATTATTGCCAGTAATCGTATCGATAAAGATTTTGGCACTGGCGCCGTGAAAATCACTCCTGCTCACGATCCTCTCGACTGGGAAATTGGTAGAGATCATTCACTAGAAGTTCTTCAAGTCATCGATGAAAAAGGAATGATTACAAGTCTCGGTGGAATATATGCTGGACTGTCAGTAATGGAGGCACGCACAAAAATTCTTACAGATCTCAATACTCTTCATCTCTTTGAAGGCGAGCAAGATCATATCATTAGCCTCTCACAATGTGAACGTTGCAAAACATCCATCGAACCGCTCGTTTCCAAACAATGGTTTGTCAACGTCGATGCTCAAAAATATTCACTCAAGAAAGAATCTATCAAGGCACTCGAGAGCAACACTATTATTTTCCATCCAGAGAATATGAAGGGACAGATGATACACTGGCTTGAGAACCTTCATGATTGGTGTATTTCGAGACAACTTTGGTGGGGACACCGAATACCCGTATGGTATAGAGATGCCGAAATATATTGCGGAATTACCGCTCCAGAGGGATCTGGATGGGAGCAGGATCCTGATACCCTTGATACATGGTTCTCTTCAGGGCAATGGCCGTATACCACACTCGGATACCCAGATACGAAGGATGTGAAGGATTTCTACCCTACTGATTTTATGGTAATGGGTCGCGATCTCCTCTTCTTTTGGGCAACAAGGATGGTGATGTTTGGTTTTTACAAAACAAAAATGTCTCCATTCAAACACCTCTATTTCACTGGGCTTGTCCGCGACAAAGAAGGTCAAAAAATGTCAAAATCCAAAGGGAATGGCATTAATGTCCTTGAAATGATCGATCGTTTTGGTGCTGACGCCGTACGTCTCAGCCTCACTTTGGGGGCGACACCAGGACTCGACTTCCGCCTCTATGAAGAGAAAATAGCGACCTATCGAAATTTTGCCAATAAACTCTGGAATATTGGACGTTACGTGATGAGTATCCAAAACAAGGACGACGAAAGAAAAAGTGGCAGTCCACAACCAAAAACTGACGCAGATCGATGGATTCTTGGTCGGCTCAATAGTATCGTCGGAGAAATAACTTCTCTCCTAGAAAACTATCAACTTTCTCTCGCAGGAGAAAAATTACGTGATTTTACTTGGAACGAATTTGCCGACTGGTATGTCGAGATTCACAAAATAGAAAAGAATGATGTTGTTCTTACATTTGTTTTTGAAACCATTCTGAAACTCTGGCATCCATTTATCCCTTACGTTACTGAGGCCATTCATCAGACCTTCTATCCAGAGAAGAATACACTCCTGATGATCTCCTCTTGGCCTACATCTGATAAAACGACTGAAAAACCTTCACCAGAAAATCCATTTGACCTAATAAAAAATCTCATCATCACTATTCGTAATACCCGCGCCACCTATCACATCGAACCAGCAAAAAAAATTACGGTGAGCGTCAATAGCACGTCGGAAAGTATTATCAGCGCCAACGAAGCAATGTTCAAACGTTTGGCTCGCATCGAGGAAATTTTACACACTCACGAACAAAGCAAAAATAACACCATCCTGATACAGTCAGGATCCCTTCAGATTTTCCTCCACCTCGATGGTGCTATCGACACGAATAAAGAACGTATACGTTTCGAGAGAGAGAAAGCTGAGAAAGAAAAATATCGATCATTACTGAAGCTGAAGCTCGAAAACAAAAACTTCATAGACAGAGCCAAACCAGAAATTATTCTTGCCGAACAAGAGAAACTGAAGCTTATAGAAAAAGAACTTGCAGAAATCGACCATCACCTCATATCACTTCACGCATTATAAAATATGTCTTTTATCCTTCTCTTTGTTTTCGGTCTTCTCACATCAAGCTTGGCACTGCTCTCAGAATTTCTTATTATCAGCATCCTCTCCCTTTCCCTTAATTTCGGAAATATATTCTCACTCTCCATACTCTTCTCCTTATTCATTCTCGCCTCTGTCGAAGAATTTATGAAAGGAGTG
>Ga0210056_1003765_pt1 | contig 12201 bp, 18 predicted proteins | sample CryGeyCG2014_080_2_FD_183965 | JGI IMG/M metagenome (GOLD analysis project Ga0210056, IMG submission 183965) | Groundwater microbial communities from aquifer - Crystal Geyser CG07_land_8/20/14_0.80 (SPAdes) (version 2) | ecosystem: Environmental > Aquatic > Deep subsurface > Groundwater | place...
ATTTTTGTTATCTCAGAAATTTGTGTTTCCCTTCCTAATATTTCAATCTTATAAGATAGTGTTGTTTCCATTATTTTATCTCTGATATTGTTATTTCTTGTTCTTCGCCTTCAGCATTAGTATAGAACATATCGTAACTAATGTTATTTAAAGTTATTTTTACCTTGCTTCCGCTTCCCGATTTCAATGTGCCATCCTTGTCTATTGTTAGCAAAGTTTTATTTTTTTGTACGAATGTTAAAATAACAGATTTTCCACCTTGACTTGTAGTTTTAATATCTATTTGTCCATTCGGCGGTTGAGGCAAAGATTTCATAGAAACAGGCGCATATGGCTTAACGATTGGTGGTATTGGAACTGGAACTACAGGAGGTACTGGTGGAGGAAATATAGAAACTTTCTTTTGTAAAATTGCGAGCGTATCTATATTTACTGCTTTTATCAATTCCACTTTCGTTGACGAGTTTGAAAGCGGGTCATAATCATAGATTTTGTTCAGCAGATAATAACAATCCTTAATGAAAATCGGTCTGCGGAAATCTATGTTTGAAATGTCTGAATCTGTCAAATGAAAATACGCTGTGTATAATTTCCCTTCGTCTATTAATCTTTGTTTGTTCTGATGAAATTTTTTGAACAAGCCGTTTGACTTTAAAGTATCATCAAAATATAATGAGTTGTCATTTTCATTGTCTATATCGACTGAATAAAAATAAGGATAATCAGTACGTATTGCTGCGCTATCATCTTTCCAGCCTTCACCTGTCTCTAATGCCACAACTCCTTCGTAATATAAAAGACGTGGCTCAAATTTTGTTTTGAGCGGCTCCTCCAAAACTACAGCTTCTGTTTCTGAATTCATAAAAGGCATTTTTGATAAATAAAAACCTTTGTTTACGTAATTTCCCATCAAAGTCGGTGCAAATAAACTATTGCCAATGTTCTGCTCGTCTTTTACAAATTTATTGCTATTTGTTATTTTAACAAAATCTAAATCTGTATTATTTTGTTTTTCAATTTCTTCTACAATTTTATCATTCGTATCTTTCTTATAACAAAACTTAATATATTTTTTTAAATTTTGGTTCAGTCCTGTAATTTCTTCGGGCTTGAGTTTGTCTAATTTATGCACGTTGTTATCTTCCCAAATAATTGCTCTCGAATTATAAAATTCAGAAAAGGGTTCGATATAAACTTTCCGTTGTTCTACATCTGTAATAATTATTAAATTAAATAGTTCGACGACTGCACGGAAAAAAGTCAATTGATTTATGTCGGGCAAGTTTAAATTAATATTAATAAGATTATCTATAACAGCATCATTTAATATGTTGTTATAAAAAGCAGTCTTATCACAATCAATAAAAATTTGTATAGTAGCGTTTGACTCGTTATTGTTTTTAACAAAATAAAAAACATAAATTTTATCACCTTGCAAAACATTCCAAAAATCTGTTTCCATTTTTAACATAACACCAAGGTCTGTTGCCGCTTGTGCACAATCTACATCCATAAATTTCACCTTAAGCGGATCAGGCTCATCTGCAGTACATTCGTCATTCGCACTAGGGCCTGAATAATTCGATGGTCGTCTATAAATAAATAATTTAAAACTTAAACCTGCTAATAATTCTGTATTATTTATAACTAATTGTAATTTTATATCTAATATGAATTTTTGCTTTGAATTCATTGGCACTTCATAACAGCCATATAAAAAATTATCTCCGTTATCAAAATTTCCATTTGTTGATTCATTAAGAATTAAACTACAATAAGGTACATCAAATACAGATTCTCCAGGTATTAATTCAAAAGACTTAGTACAATTATTTATTAATCCTACTCTAAATAATTGATTGTTAATAACAGACTCGGGCATAATAAGTTTTTCATTAACAAAAGGCAAATAAATTCTTCTAAAAAATTCACTATCAAAAAAATTAGAAACGATAGTATAAGATTGTGAGTTAAATATTTTTAATAAAATTGACCTCAATTGAAGGGCAAAGAACCGATGTTCAGCGAGAATACCTGAAAGTGTATCCTTATCTCTGTAATTTATTACGGGATAAACAATTTCGGGTTTCGTAAGAGGTCCACCTGAGCCATCAATCTTTTCAGATAATAATTCATTATCATGATTCCAAATGTGGTCGAATTCAGAATAATCTAAATTATTGATATTCAATGCTTCTATTTTCGTTTTCCAATCTCCGTTATCGCCTATAAAAATTACCTGATAATCATGCTCATTGTCTTTTGTTTTAACAATAGAAAATTTACAGTAACCCTCCATTATGAGCGTACCGTCAATCTCTATTTTAAAAGATGGTTTAAGATTTTGTGATAGTGCTGTCATACTGTTTATATCTGCACCATGTCCGAAAATCAAATCATTTTTTTTTGTTCCCGGAAACGTTACCGTTTTAGAAAATGAAGCGTTACGTGAAGTTATATTTGAAATATCTGCTACACAATAAGTCAAAGCAAGTTTCATCGATTGTTGATTGTAAATATCAACTTCCTGTTCGTCTATTGTTATTTTTAACTGCTTCATTAGTTGTCTTGTGTTATAAGAGCGTTTGCTAATTTATAACTAAATTTTACTTGTGTTAATTTTTCTGTTTCATTCTTTTTAAATGAACTATTAAGCGGAATTATCGGGATAAGATTTGCCTTCCTTTGTTCAAAAATCATCGGACTGGTAAATAATTCAGACAACCAATTTGCTTCTGCTTCACTTAAGAATGAACTATATACTTCTTTTTCAGTGTCTGCCTTTACTGATAATGTTGTCTCGCCTCGGTCTTCTACATAAAATCCTTCTGCAATCCTTTGCTTATAAATTTGTGATTTGATTTTTATCTCTTCTGATTTGTTCCCCGTAAAAGTGTAGTTATCCATACCACCCAATCGATTCAACCACCAGATTTTTGCGTTGTTACAATTTGCTCCTAAATAATACTGTCTTGTCTCTGAAATTACTGTATCATCTGTTTTTAATAATTTTATAATTATATAATTACAATCCTCAAATCCTGTCGTATTTATTGATATTATGCCTCTATTTTTTATTATAGTTGTGTCTGATGTTGTAATATCAGCATAATTACCTGATTTATAATATTTCCTCATAAAACCTTTAACCGTTGATATATCTGTTAAAAAATGAAGTTGTAAATAACTGCCAACAATAATTTTTGAGTCGTTCTGTTGATTTGTTAAAAATCTTTTTGAAGTATTATCTTGAGTGAAGACATTTAAGTTCTGCACTTCTTCATGTTGTAATGTTATGTTACAGCACTTTTTAGCAATGTCAATATTTTCAAGTATATCGGCTTCTTTGTATAATCCATCTTTATCGTTAAAAGTTTCGGTAAATATTAAAATATAAGGTTTTATCGAATGTTTATTGTCTGATGTTATACCAAAATTTGCTATTACACTATCAAATGCTAAAATCGTTTTCAGAAAATTACTGAAATCAAAACGGAAAATTGTATCTGAATTATAAATTATTGGGGCTTGTAGTTTAGTTCCTATTTCACTTAATTTCTGAACGTTACCTGTTTCGTGTGCCACAAATGCTTTTGTAAATTTAAAATTAATTTCCCCTGCTGCTACTATTTTATAAAGACCATTATAATTTGTGCTATTTGTTATCTCAATAAATTCGCCAGCACTATAACCGTGCTCAATTGAAGCATATCCCCATGTTTCCCCGTTACCTGCATCTAAAAATTGTGTAATGTCTAAAACAGGTTCATCATTAACAGCATATAATTCTGCTTTAACTTTAAAATTTTCATTCGTTCTTACTAAAGTTCCTGTTGTTGTTCCATCAAATGCGAATTCTGTATAAATATATTTATTTGTATAATCAACACTAACAACTTCTTGTTTTTTGTAGTAAAATGAATCAACAAGAGATGGCAAAATAATATCACCGACCCTTATATCTGCATCTGTAAAATCGGTTGAAATAGTATAATAAATATTTGTTCCATCTTGAGTTACCGCTGTTACGGTTAATAGTTTTGATGAAACTCTGTCGCTTTGTACTTCCCAGATGACAGGTCGATAAACTGCCACCTTATCTGTAGGTTGTTTGTATATTGTTATCATAATAGTTCTTGTGTTTTAGTTATCATGTTGCTTAATAATTTCTTAATATTTTCCGCTCCTGCTTCATTTAATTGCTTTGTTATATCATCTTGTTTGTTTTGCAATGTGTTACTTAAAAATTTTGTGAAATTTGCACCTCGGGTTGGCATGCCTGTATTAAACTTTTGTTTGTAAGCAATTTGAAAAGCTCTGCCCTTAGCTGCTTTAGCGTCTAATCCAAATCGGAGTTTTGAGTAATTTATTAAAGCAGTAATATATTTTGATGCCTTGTTCCCAGAGCCGGGATAAAATGGTATCCTTTCCTTCGGCACGCCCGTTTCCATAAATCTGCCATAAAAATTAAATGAACCTGATAGCGTTATGTTATTAGCCATTTCAGCAATTTTGCTTTGTATGCTTTTTTCTAAAGCACCCGTTAATGTGTGTCCTTGTGTAGAAAGCTCGCTAATCAACTCTTGAGTTAGTTCATCACCAATCTTACATAATGCCTCATATATCTTTCCATTTTCCATTAGCATAAATTATTTTCAAAGAAACGTATATCAGTGCTAAATTTTATTCCTATCAACGAATCTTGATGTTCAAAATGACCTCTTGTTATAACACAACGCTTTGAAAGTAACATTGCAATAGACTGCTCTTTAACAAATTCAAATATAAATTGCCATCCGATTGCTTCTAATTTATCCCACTCATCAACCCGCTCTTGTGAGTTAAATTGTTTGTCAAGACTGAAAACAAAAAATTCCATTTTGAAATCTACATAAGGCTTATAACAATCTGTAATAATGACTTCTGAAGGAGTATTGAGATGCAATAAGGGATAATTAATTGTTTTTTCTGTTAACGATTCTTCCAAGTCCTCAAACGAAAACTGTTGTATTAAAGGAAGAGATAAAGCTATGTCCCTTGCCCTGTCATTAATTTTGTTTAACATAATTATTCATTTTAAATTCCGCTTTTTTATAACTCAAATACGTTAGAAACTCATAGAGGTTAATTTTTTTTACTTTTTCTAAATCCGTTAAACTTGTAACCCCTAACAAATGACCATACCAGCCGTATTTTTCAATTCCTGAATTAGCGGCTGCCTCTGCTCCGTTAATTTCAGCTCTCTCAAATAAGTTAGTAAAACATCTCCTAATATATTGTAAGCACTGCTCAAACAAAAAAAAACCTCCCATACAATATCCATAGATAATTTCCCCATAGTTTCCGCTCTCTTTAAAGACTTTGACTCGTCATATTCTTCACCCTCAGGGCGACAAAGTATTGAAATTATATTAGCCATGCTTTTATATTTCCCTTGTTCTATTTTCTCTGAATTAATTAATAAGTCTGCTGACTCGCAAAATGTTATAGCACTCTCACCCGATAAAGGTCTTTCGATTCCAAGTATCTTTTTTGTTTCAGGCATTAAAAGCGTCTCGCCCTGCCATTCAAAACTTTTCAACCCTTTCGGCTTAAAGTCAAACGGCTCTTTTATTAATCCCATAACAACCGACATACAACTTACACCATCAGCAGACTTATATCTGTAAATTTCCTCTCGTGATATTTTTTTAACATACTGCATTTTTTCTGCGGGAACATCAGACAAGGCACATATAACCTGCCCATAAAATAGCGGGAAATCTTTTTCCAGTTCCTCTTTTGTGAATATTAATTCTGCTAATTTCTTTTGCTTATCATCATCGTTGCTTAATAACAAATTGTAATAATCTCGCAATCTCTGAGGCATGACAATATTAAAAACTGCCTCTGCATCTTTTAATTTCATTTCCGACCACGCCGAAACTGTTTTGTAAGTTTTATTATCAATCGTTATAATATACATGATATCATTGTTTTATAAATTTAATAAAATTTCAATGGTTATCAGCGTGTTACAAGGTTTATATACTTTTTGTAACATGTTGATAAACAAAATATTAGTCTCACTCCACCACGGGTGGGAGACAAACTTTAAAAACCTTTAATAAATCGCTCTATATCATAATTTACTTTATATAATCTGCGAATACGATAGTCGCCAACATTCTCTGCTAAAAACTTTTTCATCTGTTCTGAAACATGAACTAATGCAAGTTTAAGGTCTTCATAATTGACCCTTTTTTGTTTTTGCTGTTCTAAATTTACCTTGTTCTGTTCTTCTGCTACTCGTAAGTTTTCATACGTTTCAGTAGCTTTAATCTCATCAAATAATTTCTTCTTTGTTTGAGTTTTCAAATTAACTTTTTTAGTTTTTACCATTTTTTAAAATTTTAAGTTTAACAATTCACAAAGATAAATAAATTAAATAACATCTAAATCAATTATTTTATTTTTTATTAAAACTTTTGTCATAACTGCGTATCTTACAGCGTCTATCGAATGATTAAATTTTTTGACAGGCTCATTCGTATAATCCCCATCCTTGTTTTGTAACCAATAATAATTACGAAACTCTTTGATAGTGTTAAGACTACGCTTAGTTATATTAATTTTATAGCGTTTCATAATATCAATCCCTGTCGAAACTTTACATTTTAAAACACCTTTAATATTGAACCCTGAGCGTCTTATTTCTTCGATGCTCTTAGGTTCTGCACTGTCTGCAATTATTTCTGTTTTTTTGAAAGGTATTAAAAAATTAGCGATATCATTATTCGTTTGCCCTGTCTTAAACATTAGTTCGTCAATCCATAACTCGCCAGAGTGTAATCCTACTCGCAATATTGCCGTCGGGTCATTAGTAAAACCAAAATCCAAACCTAAAAGTTCCCATTTGCACTCGGCAGGGAACTCATCACATAAAGCAATGTTTGTAAATACTAAACCTTCAACCTGCCCCACCTCGCCTTCACCAAACACCCGCCACCAATTTGCATCTAAATTTTTATGACTTTCAATACTATCAATGATATTTTTTTCTAAAAATTGATTGTCTTTATATGTTGATTTAATTAATGTTACATTGTCTTTTATTAAAACTTTATCGTGAACCCAAAAATTTGAAACAGGATTGTAGTCTAAATAAATACGTTCACGTGTTCTAACAGCAAGATGGTCATATAGTTCGTAATTAATGTTATAACACTCATTAATAAATAAGTAATCTCGTCGTGCTGACAACACTTTATTAAATTTATCTGCAGAGAAAAACTCTATTATTGTGTTATTAATCTTATAAATGTGATCTGATTTGTTGTGATAAATTTCGTTGTAAACTCCTTCTGTAATCAAAATATTGAAGAAGTCTCTCATAGCTCCCCGTTTCAAGTGAGGCATAGTCTCGCTCACAATAGAGATAATCTTACCGTTTTGTCTTGTTGCTAACAGATAAATCAACTGCAATATACTGTAAGTCTTCGAAGAAGAGGTTCCACCTTGATTTACGACTACTCTGCTTTTTGCTTTGAGATTTCTATGAAATACATTTGTAAATTTCATTATAGATTTTCAATCATTTTTTTTTGTTCCTCGTTATCCACGTGTATTATTAGTTGCGGAACGGATGTTGTCAAGTCCATTTCAGCACGTTCTATATAACCACGCTTCTTTCCTTTACATTTCAAAAGAAATATAACAGCAGTTGTGTCGCCTTTTGCAACTTGTTTAAACAATTGACTTTCTGCATAATCTAAAACAACACCCTCAATACTTTCAACCGCTTTTTTATAAGCAGGGTCGGTCTTTAACCACTCGTAATGAATTTGCCTTAAGCTCTCTGCATCTGTTTCATCCTCTGTAACCATCTTTGCTGCCTTCGTTACTATGCCAAGTGATTTATGCAGAGCCATGAGCATATTTTTTTTTCGAGTGTTAGTTTTTATAGGGACTTTTGGCATTTTGTTATAACTTTAATTTTTGCAAAGATAATAAAATTATTTTAACTTATGACATTAAATTAACTTATAGGTTTAAGTAATCCTGTTCGATTTCATTCTCGTGCAAATATATATCTTTTTTATGAATTGCCAAATCTTTTTTAATATAAAAAGATAAATTATTTTCTCTGCATATTTTAACTGCTTCATATAAAAAGCTATACCAGTTTATCTCTTTTTCTAAATTTTTATAATAATTTAATTTTCCAATTTTCACGTGATTTACATATTTTGCACATTGTTTTAAAAGGTTTAATGATTGAGTAATGTCAATGACAGGTTCAAAACTTGCCCATGTCATAACTCCTTGCTCTGCAAATTGTTCCAAACCTTCCAACCTTCTTTTTGAAGTCGGTGCACCCGGCTCCCAAGCTTTTGAATCTTCTTTATTGTCAAATGTTAATGTTGAGCCGATTTTTATTCTGTCGCCAAATTTTTTGATTATTTCAATATCTTTAAATGCCTTTTTAGTGTCTTTTGTTAAAATAGCTACCTTATGTTTGTAATAATTTAATATTTCTAACACATGTTCAGTTTCTGTCGTTTCATAATTACAGTAGGGGTCACTTGTAAACGAAAGTAATATATGTTTATTACAACCTTGCATTTTTTTAGCAGAACGTTTTAGTTCTACGAAATCTTGCTCGCATGAAACGACTTTATGGTTGTAACTTTTGTTATAACATCCTAAAATTTTAGGAACATAACAATATATACAACCATGGTCGCAACCTTTGAAATAATTAAGAGCTAAAGGAGAATATTCCCTTGCCCTGCCTTGTGGTTCGTAAATTTTCATTTTTATTTAGTTTTATTTTTTAATAACATAATTCAAATATTTCATTATTAATAAAATCATTAATATAATCAAAACTCCGCCCCGCTTTTACTAAATCGAATATAATTTTGCAATAATATTCTACCGTTTGCTTTAAATCCTTTCCTTTTATTTTGTTAATAGAAATATTTTTTATTTTATTTTTTTTATTTATTCGACAAACTGAAAATTCGTGATTATCAACTAATAACAATATACATTCATCATCGGTGCTAAATGTTATATTTATTGTGTTCTTTGACGGTTCACTAAATATTGTTTTATTCATTTTATGTTTTTTGTATTTTGTTATAGTTCATTAAATTGAATTTCTTTTTTACAGATTGCAATAAATTCTTCTATCGAATAACAAATATAAACTTTTTTTTCTAATTTATCAAGTTTTTTATGAATTATTTTTTGATTTTCGTTTGCATTTTGTTTTGGCGATTTCAATTCGACAAAAAATATTTTTTTATTTGTTATAATCATTAAATCAGGAAAGCCCGCAACCACTCCCATCTGTTTGAAACGAGCACCTTCGGGACAATATTTTTGCCCTTTGTTATTTATTCTCATTGTTCTTTTGCCACCGTTGGCTGAATGATGGATGATAAACTGCGGATATTGCATGTGAAAATAATTAACACATGCAATTTGTAAATTATCTTCTAAATGTTTCATTTATAATTTTTCAATTTCATTAAAAACATCTTTCCAATAATTGCATAGTTTTGAGGTTGTTTCGTCTGAATGTTTCAATATCTTTATTATGTTTTTTACTTCCGTTTGTGCTAATATTTTTGCTGCTCTTAAAGTTAAATAACCTGAATTAAAATAATTAAACTTTTTATCAACAAACTCAATTTCTTCAAGCAAAAATTGATTTGCTAAATGTGCAGCTTGTCCTTTTGCTGTTATATTATTTATTATTTTTTCTTTCTCTTTTTTCATTGTTTAAAATTTTTATTTTTTCTTTTTTGTTTAATCCCGAGATTTTTAGATGTTTGTCTAAAATTGCTCTTTGTTGCAATGATAATAACATTATTTTTTCACTTTTAATAATAACGTTATCTATTTCCGTTGACAATAACCTGTTTTTTTGTTCTAATTTAGCATTGTAAAATATTGACGCAAAGAAACCAAATAACAATATAAATGTAATTATTTTAAAAGCTAAATTCTGCTCTTTGTTTTTATCTAAGTCTCTATTTATTTCAGCAATTTTTTTATCTTTTTTTTCGTTCAGCAACTCCGCTATTACTAATTTGTTAATTATACTTTCCATTTTTTATATTTATTTACCATTCTGTTTTTACTTCTACATTCCAGCCCCATCCGTGCATATATCCAGAGATGTATTTACAAAGATTTTCGCAATCGTCTGAACCTGCTTCTTCTATTGTCACCTTATAAATATTTTTTACTTTTATAACTTCAGTACAATGCAAATCGCCCCAGTTTATTGGGTCATTTGTTAATAAATATTTTTTTAGTTTAATGTTATCTGTTATAAAAACATTAGTGTTATTTTTTAAAATAACTGGCTTGTAAAGGTTAGCTATTAGTTTATTGACTAATGCTTTAACAATTAAAAGGTCTTCGTTTTCAATAAGTAGTTTTTTTCTAACGTAATAATCAAATCTTGCTTTTTTCATTTTCACCCGTTTTAATTAGATTTTGATTTTTTTTCACATTCGCGATATATTTCGTCAAAATAATTGTCAGAAATTTCTTTTAACTCTTTTCTTACTTCATTGAGTGAGGTTTGCCTTAATTTTTCAACTTCATTTTTATTGAAGTTTTCTTTTTTAGATTCTCCGAACATAACAAAGTTCAGTAATCTAATTCTCTTTAATTTTTCGTGTTTTTTCATTTTGTTATTTTTTTTGATATTATATGCAAAAGTATTTAATATATCTTTAAAAATCGGATGTATATGTTCGTTTTTCATGTTTTTTATTTTATAAATTTATTAAAATCTTTGCAATTTTTGCAAATGATGCTATCATCGCATTTGCAGTTTTCGCAGTTCACCTCAACTTCTTCTTCTGTCTGAGGCTCATAATTTTCCATACTAATCTCATCAGAGACAATAAAATTACCTAAATCAGTTATTTTTTTCATTTTGTTATTTTTATTAATTGTTAATAATTTATTTTAAATATTTATCGTGTTTATAAATTTCTTCTAACATTTCATTTGTTACTTCATTCGGGAGCGGAATATAACAATTATGGTCTTTACTTGCGTGAACCCTGCAACATTCTAAAAATATTTCTATTTCTTTAACGGATAATTTACTTGTTTCTTTTACAAAAATTTCACCATCTTTTTCGTATGTTAGAAATTTCTTTTTAAAATATTGCTTTGCTTCGTCTAATGTCCATCCGTAATTAATTGCAAAGATAGAAAACACAACACCGTGCATATAACGATTCTCTGAATTACTTCTAAGTGGTTTAATCCAATCTATTGTTACCTTCTTCCCTTTATCTAAAAGAGAGTTAAGGTAATCTATTGCCTCGATTTTTTTGTTTTTGTCAAATATCATTTTTCGGTTTGTTTTTCAATTTTAAAGCTCGCAGGATATATTAAATTCTTCGGCTTGTAATTAGGATTTTCCTCTTCCCAAATTGCTTGGGTGTGCAGAAATAATTTGAAAGCATCTTCGTAACTGCGGTTAAATTCTTTAAGTTGCCATCCGTTGCCTTGAATTGCAATTCCCTTTTTATCAGCTCCTCTTGTTAGTGCTTTCAGCCACAAGATTGCAGTCTTGTCAATTTTATATTGCGGATTTAGTTCATTCCACATCATTGCATAAGCTGCTATTTGCAACTCATTTGTTTTATGCAAATAATTACTTGATTTATAATCAATCAAGTATATTTTGTTATTTATTTTACATATAAAATCAACGGTGCCACCGTATCGCAAGTTTTCAGATACCATCGAAAATTCTGTTGAAATTTTTTCGGGTTTAAACAACGTGTAAAACTCGATAAACTTACAAAACATTTGCCATATTTTTAATTCATAATTTGCATTTCCATCTTTATCGAGCCAGTTTATTTCCATACCACTCAAATAATCGTATATAATGTTATGGATTAACGAGCCTTCATCGCCTGCTTTTTTTACTATTTCGTCGGCATTAAAACCGACTTGTTTAAGCCATTCGTGGAAGCCATATCCTTTATAATATGCCTCCAAAATTGTCGTTACGCCGGGGAAATAAACTCCTGGCAATTTTTTTGACTGGTAAAATCTTTCGTCAAGTACATTTATCTGTTTCGCCTCTCCGTCATAAAATATTTTCATTTTTTTATTTTTTGTTTAAAAATTCGTAAAATTTCTCAGCACATTCTAAAATATCTTTTGTTTTTA
>Ga0210056_1003766_pt1 | contig 12199 bp, 13 predicted proteins | sample CryGeyCG2014_080_2_FD_183965 | JGI IMG/M metagenome (GOLD analysis project Ga0210056, IMG submission 183965) | Groundwater microbial communities from aquifer - Crystal Geyser CG07_land_8/20/14_0.80 (SPAdes) (version 2) | ecosystem: Environmental > Aquatic > Deep subsurface > Groundwater | place...
TTTAGACTGTTCACCATCGACTTTGTACTCATGGCTGAAGCGAAAGAAAATTAGGAAATACTGATGCCGTTAAGAACCCCTTAGGCAGGAAGTTCGTTGTTTTTTTCTCCATATCTAAACAAAGGCCACTATCCATGCCGATTCACATTGCCCGGCAATCTCAATCAGCTTTTCTCGATTCATCACAACCCCCTTCTCTTCAGGTCATCCTCGAAGGCTCGAAGCATCGCCCGTGTCTCTCGATGCAACCGATTCATTTCCTTCCGCTTCCCCACCGCATCCCGCGAACGTAGCCCATGCTTGAGCGCGTTCTGATTCCCAGGTTGCCCACCGGCACCAGGAGCGCAACCGTGCATCCGGCATCGGGGACGCCCATGAACGCATGGGTTCGGGCATGGGGTTCCTCGCCTGGTTCGAGCCCCGCACCGGGGGATGTCCCGAAAATTCCCGATTGCATGGGGTCGAGCGTCATTTTCCATCTTGCCCCCCTCCTGCAACCCGCCCCTTCGGGTAGTCCATCTTCCCGGCAACCACGGCTTGCCCGTCACCGTTGACGTGAACGTGCTGTACTACAACCTCCTGCTTCCCGCCGGTCTTCGCTTTCACCAGGGCTTGTAGTCCCGCCTGATAGACGGTCATCAACCGGGTTGCCTGACCGATGAGGAGCCCGGCATAGTTCATGTCCAGTTGGGTTCGGATGTTGTTCACCACCCCATCCGCTTTCTCCATCAGCTTCATCGACATGCGATGAGCCGCCGCCATCTGATGAGCAAGCATCTTCTCCAAGGCGGTGGGGTTCTCGATACCTTCAGCCGCATCCACCGCCAAGGCAAGACACTTCGCCTTATCGACAAGCTCCATCCGCTCCTGACTGGCTTTTGCCGCAACGACGGTGGGACGCCTAGTTTCCCATCCATGATGAGATGCAAGCCCACGGTCGCGGTCGCTCCCCTCGTCAACGACAAGCTCCCCACCGGCAACCTTCTTCGGTGTGGCGTTCAGTTCAAGGGCTTTTGCCCCCCGCTCTGTGAGCATCTGTGCTTCAACCCCAAGAATCACATCATACGGTGCGCCCCGGTCTGGTGCTTCTGATCGCAAAACAGCCGCCTTCGTCAAATTCTCAAGCCCTTCTCGAACTCTGCTTCCCTGGCTTGGTTGCTCAGGCTCAGGGGGAATCACTTCCGGGATGGGTTCGGGCTCCTTCGTCTTCCGCTTCTTCATGTCGTCCCTCCGTGGGCAAGTTCCGCCGCTTCCTGTGCGATGATCGAACCAACAGCATAGATGAAGTCTTTTCCATCTGGGGTTCCATCCAACGCCAATCGTTGAACCAAGAGCCCCAGGGTTGCGAGACGCCCCAAGCGGTCAGGGATGGAAAGCCCTTCTGGTGGAAGGAAATTGTCAGCCATTGCCGCGCCGCCGATCTTCGGTCAGTTCTTTCCACGTTCGCCCGCCCCATATCGCCGCCCGGTATGTCTGGTCGAGCCGCCGCCCGTAGACTTCCACGGTTCGGATTCCCAACCGGGTCAGGTCGTCATCACCGCGCCCCGCAACCTCGATGAGTGACTCAAGCTCCCGCCGATCCGCGTCACCTTCCGAGAGTTGGGAGCATACCCACCGGGCAGTATCCTGATGTTCGGTCAGCGTTGGAGCCGTTTCGGGGGGTATTGTTACCCCTTGCCCACCGTCCAACGCCTCACCTTGGGGGTCTAATGCTATGTTTTTTTCCGGCTCCTGGTGGATGGGAGCGGGTTCGGTCTGTTCCTCCGGGAAAAGAGGTTCATCGTCAGCGAGGGGGATTCCCTCCCAGGGCTTGAGTGGTTCCGCCGGTCGAGCGCCAGGTGAAACCACCCCGCCCGGATCGCCGCTCCCCTTGGAGAGAAATTCGAGGATCTTCCCTTTGTGCTCCCTGATTTTGCCGCAAACGCTCTCGGATAGCGGATTGTCAGAGTTCACAACCAGATTTACGCCGGAGACCTCCACCGTCCCCCCGAAGGTCTTTACCTCAGCAAGTATTGATTCAATCATGGTCTTCACTAAACCCTTGTGTTCTCACAGCGATAAAATGCGGTGTCTTCAAAGAAAGTAAGGGTTGTAAGGGTTTAGTTACAACGTGGGTAGCAGAATATGGCAGAAACATATTTTTCTCACTACTTCCTACCTATGGATAAAATTCCCAAAAAATGCCAAAAAATGGAAGCCCTATAGGAACCAAACCCTTAGAACCCTTGTTTTTTCTTGAGACGCGCCCACGGTGCGGATTTGAGCATAAGGGTTCTTGTGGCGACTGCATTGCAAGCCGATTCTTTCGTCAGAAGGTTGCCGTATGCCGCATGGCCTTTACTTTCCATGCCGCCCCATACATCGTTCCGCCCACCTGTTCCAGCCTCAAGCCCTTGATGACCCGCTTCTCATACCGCTTGAAGTAATGCCCCACCTTCCTGGCGTTCCATCCGCCGCCCTTATCGTTCGGGGCAAGGTTGACGAGAGCGTCAGTCAAGGCGGTCAGCTTCTCTCCACGCTGGGGGTCGTCTTCTTCCGGCACCATTCGCGCCACCCGAGCGAGCGAAAACGGAACCTCTTTGAACAGGTCATACCAGGACTGAAGAACTGCACTGAAGGCCAGAACATCGGTATCCGCCTTCTCCTGAATGTCTTCGTTCCCTTCGCAGGGGTCAGCGAACCCCGCCCATACCACGGCGTTCCTGATGAGTTCTGACCATTCCTCGAACGATCCAAAGTTGAAGATCTTCTGATCCGGTCTCCCGGCGTTCACGAATCCTCGAAGGAGCGTCAGCCCTGCCGATGCCAGGCGAACCCGGTTTGTCTTCACCCATCCCCTCAGATCGGGATGCCGGAATCCGGTTCGGCGTTCCGGGCGTTCCTCTTCGGAAAGCATCCTGATCGGAATGACCCGCCGCGCCAGATCGCCGTGAACCTCCACGTTGTTCCCGGAGGCAAACCACGTCAGGAAAAGCGGCCCCTTCCACGTCTTGTTCTGAGCAAGTATCCGATCTTCCCACAACCCGTTTGCCGTCAGAGCCGCATCAATCGCCGCGTTCCCGAATTTGCCCACGATGTTATCAACCAGAACCGCCCGCGCCCCGATCATCGCAAGCGCCGTGATTCTCTTCCGGTCTTCGCTTTCGTCAGAGCCTTGCACCATTTTTGGGAAATCCCGCCCGGTTGCGATGACGCAGGAAACATCAGCACCCAAGGTCTTACCAGCGCCGCGCACGTTGGCATCCCACAAGAACAACGGGCGGTTGGTGAATGTGAGCCCGGTCAAGAGACTGAGAATCCCGGCAACCGCCGCTGATCTATGGCACGGCTTCTCGAACGGGAAATCACAGTGAACCTCTTCGAGCGCCAGCTTTGCCGCTTTGATCTCAGCCGCCGTGGGATTTTGCGGGATGTTCCATGATTCCCCAGGTTTCGGCATGAAGAAGATGCCCGTTGTGTCATCCCATCCAGGCTTGTCTACAAGGCTTCCATCAATCCTCATGGTGGGGGTCTCGAATACCATTGTCAGAGTTCGGAAGTCCCACTCCCCGCGCCCCATGATGTTTTCCACGATGTCACGAGGAACGCGGGTTGTCTTCCATTCGCCTTCACGGCTGTCATACCGCTCCCATTCGGAAACACGGTCAATGTTTTCTCGAAGGGATGACGGACTGACGGGCATGATTCGAGGCTCACCCGGAGGCCAACGGATGCCCGTCAACTTGACTCGTTCATCGACCTTTACCGAAACCAAGTCTCCGGCTCTCTGGTAGATTTCAGCGCCCGCACCGATGAGAGCGCCTATCGCTTGGTCAGTCATATCCTTCAGGGTTCCCACCCCGTATTCAATGCGGATGAGGGGGATACCATCGGAATCCTCAGCGGGTATCGTGTTCTCCTGTTTTCTCGCCTTGTTCGCGGTAGGTGGCAGTTCACGCGGTTTCTTCTTTCCCTCGCTCAAGCCATCCTTCGCCACTCTTTGCGCTTCATGCTCTGGGAACCCGGCAGAGACAGCGGCACCCGCTATTCGGTTGAGCGCCTCATCAAACGAGAAAGCGCCGTAGTCCAGGAATCCGCCGATAGCATGGCACTCTTTCAAAAGCGTTTCATGTGATCCACCGCTGATGGTTGCGTCCCTCACAGCGTCACAGGCTTTGTCCAGAGCCGCAAGGAGATACTTCGACCTGTTGTCGTTCGCGGTCTTCCTGGTCTTTTTCTCCGGTTGTTTCGGCGGTTCCTTGGGCTTGAGGAGATCCGCCACGCATCCGTCGCCAGGGAGAGAATCAGGGTTGAGCAACGCGCCCTCGATGACCTTCAGCCACGGATCGGAAACGGCTTTGGGGTTCTTCGCCCTCAACCCGAAGAACAGTCTGCTTGCGTCTTTCGCGGCTCCATCTGGTGGAGACGAGCATACCGCCGCGAGCTTCGAGGCTCCCCACTTCCACAGCGCCCCCTGTTCGTCAACCGAAACGGGTCTTGAGAGCGGGATGAACAGGCGGAATCGGGTATCGGGTGGTTCCCCGTCCTTCTCGGAAACGCCGTTGTTCCACGATGACTGAGCAATCAAGACTGTTTCGGGGAAGGCATCAAGGGCTTTCTGAATGTCTTCGGGGGTCTTGTGATCCATGTCATAGAGCAGGAAGAACACCGCCTTGATGTTCTTCTTGTGGCGGAAATTCCCCTTGTCGTTCGGAATTGTCCCAAACGAAGCGCCGATGACTGCCGGGCCGTCCTTCGCATGGTGATCCTTGCCCATAGAAAGATCGGTGACGAAATCCGCCAGCGTCCCCGCCCGATTCTTTGGAGATTCTGCGTCAGTCTTGCTTTTGATGGTAGCCCACTCCCCATTCCATTGAACGGAAGCGGCTTTGTTGATTTGTTCCTGAATGGTTGCGGTCATATCCTTTGCCTCCAAGACAAGCAACGGTTGACCGCGTGCGGGTGTTCTGCTATCCTATCTTCAGGAAAGCAAAAAATCCCGCTCTCCAAGCGGTCAACCAGTTTATTGAGCCTCCCGCGTCTGCCAGGATCAGGGAGGCTCACTGTTTTAGGTTGGTTCGTCATGATACCGTACCAACCTTCCCGGCGGAAGACACTTCAACGAGATCAAAACACCGCGTCTTCGTCATCGCGCCCGCCCTCCGTGGTCTTGATCGCCTCATCGTATGCCGTGAGGATGGCGTTGCTGATGGCTTGCCGGTGCTCTTTACTCAAGATTTCAACGATGGGATACCACTTCTCGCCTGACTTCTGAGATGGTTCGGAGACGAAGAGCCCGCTTCCGTCCTTCTTCTTGAAGACCTTGAAACCGTGAATCCTCATCGTCTTGCCCTCGATGGAGGCATGGGCAAGAACAGAGCCGTTGCCGGATAGGGAGATGGACACCTTGTATGGTGATGGCGTGGTCATGGCTTCACCTCACCCGTGGGCTCTTGGAATGGGGTATTGGCGCGTGCGGCAAGGAATGCTTTCAGGTCTTCCTCGGTCACGCCCCACCGGCGAACGCCAACGCGGGAAGCCCGCAGTATCTTGCGTTTGATGAGATCGGCAACCGAAACCCTGGAACAGCCCAGGATTTCCGCTACCTCGATGGTGGAAAGAATCTTCGGCATATCGGAAGTCCCCTTCGTAAACTTGTCTGGTAGAGGCTTTCCGCGCACGGAAGCCTTCTCCAGAAGCCGGGGCGTCTGATACACGCTTACCGGCTTTTCCTTTATCTAAACTACCACAACCTACGTCGGTTTGTCAACCAAAGTGCCGTATCACTTCTTCCGGGTAAATTCCTTCCGGCATGTATCTCTGTCGTATAGCTGGTCTTGCCGCTCTTTCTCGAAGAACCGCCCGCACCGTGGGCAACAGCCCAGGTAGTAGGAAATGCTCAATGGGCGGTCGTAAATCATGGAGCCTTCCAGGGCTTGAAGCACCGTGTAGACGATCAGGGCTTTCCCGCCCGGAATCCATACCGCGTTCCATGCTTCTTGAGTGAGGTTCCCTCTGTCGTTGCGTGGTCTGCATTGAAGGAGCCATCCACGCCCGGCCTTGTGAGGATCGAAGAAGAGCGGTTCCATGGCGCGAGACACCTCCTCCTCGGTTGTCCTTCCGCCGTCCTTCAGCTTCTTGTATTCCTTTTTCTTGCCCATCAAGAGGAGAGATGTTGCCTCGTTTCTGTAGCTCTCGCTGGGGTCTTCATCTGCCCCGATGCCCACCCGGAGGAGCTGCTTTACCAGGGCAAGGGTTTCTCGAAGTGTTCCGCAAGCTCGCTCATTGGTTGCCCAGGCAAGCACATGATCTTTATGCCCCGCACCAAGATTCGGGATGACCAGGGAAACCGAATCAACAAAATCCTGATCCGATGCTTCATCAGGAAGGTTGAGGAACGGGAGCAAGTAGTTGATGATGAACTTGGTCGCCCCATTCATGGGCGGCTTTGGGCTTCTCTCCCGGGTCTTGCTCATGGTTTCTTCCTTGCCGTGATCTTCTTCCGGTCAGGCTTCATCGGGAGGAAATTATCCTTGGAGACCACCTTCCGCCCGCTCTTCTCTTCGAGTTCCCGCCTGGCGTTCCCGGCAATCTTGCCACCAACTCGCGCCGCTACCTTGTTCTCCTCGAAACCCTGAGCGTCTCGATTCCTGGCAATCTCGGTTGTGGATGCCTCTCCCAACATGGAGAAGATCAACTCAAGATCGGTCATGTGGTCTCGGAGATTCTGACGCTTCAAGCCCTTGACCTTCGAGTATTCCGAGGGGGTGAGCCCGAAGGTTGCCTTACTGATTTCCGCTGTTAGGATGGAGTATTCCCGATCTTCTTTGATGCCGCGCTCGTTCCATTCCTCGGTAAGCTCCTCCCGGATCGCGATGGAACGCATACGCTTCTCGATCCAGGCATCCGGGTAGCCCTTCGCCTTGTAGAGCGCCCGCGCCCGTTGGGAAGCAAGCTCCGGGTTCTCGATTTCTTGCACCCGCTCATATCCCACCTTCGCCAACCATCGCTTGAACGGTTCCGCTTTGGGACTCGGGATAGACTGAATGACGCGGAAGGCTCCCTCAGCGGTCACACAGTTGATCCTCTGTTTCCCGCCCGGCGTCTCGATTTCAAGGGGGGTGACAATTTGTCCCCACCCTTCGGAAAGGGCTTCATCACGGGATCGCATCTTCTTGAGGTAGTCCGTGGGGTTCGGAGAATCGGTCAGAGCCGCGACAATATCAACCAGGGCGAAGAACCATTCCCCGTTGTGAAGTACACGCCGGATCTCTTTCCCCTTGAAGACAACCAGCTTGCCGGTGGTTTCATCGGTCATCGTTCTTCGCCTCCGTCTTCCGTTTTGTGGGGCGCTCTCGCCGGCTTCAGACTTTGTTCAAGCAGATACCGGATGACTCCGGTTCGAGAAAGAGCAAGCCCTTCGGCTCGAAGCTCCTCAGCCTTGGCGCAAATCTCTTCAACCAGTCTCGCAGGAAGGCGCACCGTCACGGAAACGGCATCCTCCCCCTTTGGTCTACCTACCATCGGTAAAGCCTCCTTCAATGTCTCTTCCCATGCTTCCGGGGAGCAATCCTCCCCCGCCCGTGCGAGTAGTTCCGGGTGTTCCTTGGCAATCTGGTCAAGGCGGTCAAGGCTTTCTCTGATCGCCTTGGAATCAATTATTCCTGCGGGCCTCTTCATGCCACCATCCTTTGAATCTGAACCGCCTGGAAGGGCTTCCCATTTCTGGCGTTGAAGCCATGATCCGCGAGAGTCTGAGCAATTCCCCTGAGCGAGAGCCCCGCCGCTTTCATGGTGCGGGCTTCGTTGATGATCCCTTGTTCTGCGGGATTCTCGATCAAGTTTTTTCCGTCATTCGCCAGAGAGAACCCAAACGGGATTCCTCCTGTTCGCTCACCTCTGGCTTTCTTTGCCCCTAGAGCCGCCTTGGTTCTTGCCTTGATGATGAGGCGCTCATACTCAGAAAAGGCGTCAACCATTCGGCGCATGAGCACTTGGGACGGGTCATCACCTTCCGTTCCTTCACCGGCAGAGGAAACAATCCGGGCTTTCCGTCTTGCAACGGTGGCTTCGATCATCGCCACAACCAACGGATCACGCCCGAGACGATCCCTTTTTGCCACGAGAAGCACGTCACCGGATTCCAGCGCGTTGATTGCCGCCATCAGACCAGGACGCTTCTCGATGCCCGCCGCTCCGCTGATCCCCTCATCAGAGAAGGTTCCGCGAACCGATTCCCCGTGAGCGGTTGCCCACTTCGAGCACGCATCAGCTTGGGCATGGAGCCCGTTTTTCGAGTCTGCTTGGTCTTCCGTCGAACAACGAAGGTAGTTGATGACCGGCATATCGTTCCCCCTGTTTGTTCTGTAAGAAGAATATACCATTTTGTAAGTAAAAAGTCAATGTAATTGTAACAAGCCGTCCGTCTCGTAACAGGTCTTATCTTTCTAATTCGTTGTAAGCAGGGTATCAGCCAAAAACGTGTAATTTTACACGCTAAGGCCTCTTTTTCCGTATCGTAAACTCATCTCATTTAATAAGGTTTCGATCAACTACATATTCCCCGTAAAGCACGACGTTATCCCATTCAATCGGGCTTACATGTTCAAGAAGTGAGAAATCAAGGTCATTCCCGGCTGCATCTTGATTGCCACCGCTCGTTACTCGGGCTATCTCCCTTGCTTGCCAGTAGATTATGCAGGCCAGAATCAACGTCAAGCAGCTACAGGTGCTCATTTGTTCCTCCAGGTCGCGGGAATAGATTTTTCCCCGCTTGCCATAAAAAACTTGCCTTGCGAGGGAATGAAGCTGTTCTCCCTTGAGTAACCCTTGACGAATGCGACGTCTCAATGATGGCTTTGAAAGATATTCCAGGATGAATTCGGTCTTGAAGATTCGCCCCAATTCTCGATTTGCTTGGTAAAAGTGATTTTTCTTGCTGAGGGAGACCAACCGCTTTAAGGCTACAGAAGCGGTTACATGACCGGTTTTGAGCGAAGCGTAAAAATGGCCCATCCGGTTCCAATCGTTCTCAATAGGGTCTGTGTTTATGGTGTGATCTTTTTTGGTTACCATTGGATCCAGTGCATCGTAGGACCTGGTCGGGTCTATTCGATATAGCCTCTGATGCTGAATGCCCCGGATACGAGGAGCAAATTTTCTTCCCAACATCGCAAAAGCAGCAAAATTGATTTCGGTGTAACCGTGAGTGTCGGTGTAATGTTCCATCGAGATCAGATCACTTTCATTGTAGAGCAAGCCATCCAGAACAAAGGCAGCATCCCGTTCTGTGCATTCGATTGGCACTGAATAAAATGGGGCATAGTTGTCTGCCACAAAGGAATAGAATTCAAGGGCATAATCACTGAGTTTCGGGCTGTAAGTCTGTTGAAGGGTTTTCCTGGGCATATAAAATCTTTGGCCATCGCTACTTGAAGATGTTCCGTCCCCCCAAATGCGCGATGCATCAAGATCAGTAATTGCGTTGACCACAACGGACAAGGCCGCCTTCTGATTTTCCGGAGTAAGTTGCCAATCCGTTATTCGCCGGATCTGCTCGTATGAAGTACCCGTTGTCAGACGAGCCATTGTGAAAGGCCCTATGTTGCAGCCGTAAGCCATAATTGAAATAAGGAGACTGCATATTTCCTCTGGTGGTCTACCTTCCTGTAGTGTAGGTGCCAGAAAACACTTGGAAAAATGTAGCTTGTTATCGACCTCGATAAGAAGTTCAGGAAGACGAATACTACGCATGTTCTTTGATAACCATTGTTTGAGGATGGTCAAGTTGAAGGCGTCTTTCTCACCGAGATTCTCGCCTGGATCAATAGAAAGTTTCCAGGCATCCCCTTCTATCTTGGCATAAGCGTTACCGGGAAGGGTTTCCAGAAAGCGGTCATAACTGTTTGCCAAGCGGCTTTTTAGAAACGCAATCGCCTCTTTCGAATTTTGGGGAAGCTCTGCTTCCCGGAAAAAGGACTCACGCATGGGTTCCCATTTCATAGTGGGGATGAAAAAATTATCAAATCGGCCGAAGCGCTTGCTGTGCGTGATACAAAGATTCCCGGCTTTTATTTCATCCCGAATCACCAGCAATAAAGCGCACTCGAATGTTCGCCTACTCACGGAGCCGGCATCATACAGCCATCGATGAAATCTACCCGGCACAAAATCTGTGGAAATGGTCTCTGGAAGATTTCTTTCACGATCTTTCCCCAAACCTTTAATGAACGATATCCCATCTACCAGCGAGTCATCACAACCATTTTCCTCAAAATTCAAGACCTCCAGAAAAACCGGGAAGAATTTTCGAATATAACCGAATCGCTTTAACACTCCTTCGAACATATGACCGCTCTTGCCTCCAGGCCACATTTCAAGGTCCTTGAGTTGAGCCAACAAGGCTGTTTTGGAAACTTTCTTGAACAAACTGGAACGGATTTCTTTATCTTTCAAGCTCTCATCCAAAATAATTTGGCCCATTTCCTGAAACATGGAAAGCGCCTGCTGGACCACTTGTCGATGACTGGTTAAATCTTTGTTGAGATCGTTCTCCGCGTGTTTGCAGATTTTTCCAACGAGTTTATCAAACGTATCGATGAGCTGATCTATTGTTTCATGAAAGGTCTGTTTGAGAAAACAGATCAGAGCGGCGTATCGTCGTGACGAACTGATAAGCTTGAGCCGATCTGCAGAACAGCGTTTCACATATAGAGCCAGATTTCGCTGGTAGTTATTGTTGAGCCAAGTGAGGTTGACGGCAAGGATTCCTATCGACTGAATGTGTTTGAGTTTTTCAGTGAGGGCTACAATCGCGTCGGAAGATGGTCTCGCCGCAGGTTCCTTCAAATATTGAAAATCGGATACTCGACCGGACGGCACATCAATGAGCACTTCAAGCTTTTCCACCATGCCGACCGGCATGGCTTCTATGATTTTTCCAAAAATGTGTTGCTGTGCCAGTTTTCGTTGCTCCTTGGTAATCCGGAGCAGAAGCCGACTGGCAGGTTCAAGAATTCCTTGTTCCCGGAGAAACTCTTTCGCCTGGCAAAACAAAGCATCTACCCGCGCTAGACGGCAGGCTTCTTCGAAAATAAAATCCTTCACCAGTCTGGTTTCCAATTCGGTGAAATCACGCTTCTTCAGGTAATCCCGAATTTTTAGCCGGTGCTCAGAAATGGTCTGCTGGCGTTTTTCATACTGTTGAATAATCGCGGAGTCCTCGTTCAATTGATTTTCGATGAACAGAAGAAGGTCAGGGGCAATTTCAAGCGGTTTTTGAGCAGGGAACCGGTTCAACAGTCGAACGAAGCCAAGTTGGTAGGCAAAACCAAATTGGTTGGAGTTACCACGGCATTGATTGATCTGAACGATGTCTTCAGGAGCTAGGGTAGCTCGCTGAATGAGTTCCTCTCGTGAAAAACTTGGTTGAGTCATATTTTTCTTCCTTTCCAGAGTTTCAACAAACGGCCATTTGATGAGACACTTTTTCGACAGTCGGCACTGACTGAATTTCAGGCAGTTGTAGTGTCTTATATTGTCATAACGCTATTCAACATATCATTTACTTGATTTTGCATGTGTTTTTTGAGACAATGCTGGAAACAAGGGGGTTTCATGGGAAAACTACTCGGATATGCCAGAGTTAGCACAAAGGACCAGGATCTTACAGCACAAACCGATGATTTGAAAAAAGCCGGTTGCAAAGCTGTTTATACGGATGTGGCAAGTGGTGTTAGAACAAACAGACCCGGTCTCGATGCCTGTCTTAAAAATTTGAGACGCGGAGACGCGCTTTTGGTCTGGCGTCTCGACCGACTCGGGCGGTCAATGCCACATCTGGTAACATTGATTGAAAAACTGCGGCGTCAGGGAATCGGCTTCAAATCTATTTGTGACGGGGTGATAAATACAACCACAGCCTCTGGGGATCTTGTGTTCAACATATTTTCAGCACTTGCACAATTTGAAAGAAGGCTGATTCAAGAGAGAACCAGAGCGGGTTTAGCTGCGGCAAGAGCAAGGGGAAGACTTGGAGGCCGAAAACCTATAGATTCTAAAAACCCGAAAGTTAAAATGACTCAAAAGATGCATCAGGACAAATCTTTAAGCATAGGTGAAATCTGTGAAAGTCTGAAAATCTCCAGACCGACCCTCTACCGATATTTGAAGCTCAAAAAACCTTAGCGTGTAAAATTACACGTTTTTGGCTGACACCCTT
>Ga0210056_1003768_pt1 | contig 12197 bp, 13 predicted proteins | sample CryGeyCG2014_080_2_FD_183965 | JGI IMG/M metagenome (GOLD analysis project Ga0210056, IMG submission 183965) | Groundwater microbial communities from aquifer - Crystal Geyser CG07_land_8/20/14_0.80 (SPAdes) (version 2) | ecosystem: Environmental > Aquatic > Deep subsurface > Groundwater | place...
ATATTATCACGGAAGATAAGGATTTTGCCGCTAAGGCCAGGGGCATCATTGAAAGCGATTATATTGTGACAGTTTTTGAGTCGCCGGAAGAGACGATTGGCGAAATCCTTAAAAAAAAGCCGGATGTCGTTATCAGCGATATGGCTTTCCCTTCCACTGACGGCATCAATTTTGCCGCGACATTAAAAGAAAAATGCCTTGAATCGCCCTTTGTCATACTCACCAAACTGCATCCCACGCCGAAGGTAGCGGAACTTTTAGAAATCGCCGGCTGTTTCAACAGGGATCTTAGCGATGCGGACATGCTTGATAAAATCAAAAGCCTGTCCGGCTGGAAAAAGCGGAAAGTGTCGCCGCCGCAGCTCCCGATAATAACGGAAGGCAGTATAGGCGAGGCGGTGAAACGGCTGCTTGACGATGTTTATGACGAGAAAAAGAACGAGTGCCTGGCGCGCATAGGCAAAAAGGATTTTTCCAGAGCTCTGGAAATAGCGGCGTTTTTGAGAAGGATTTTCCCGACCGATCTGCGGACGCAGGGGCTGATAAGAGAAATCGTGCACTCAAAAGAGGCGGAAAGCCCGAAAACGGAGCAGACTTCTTTCGCGGCTTCCCGTGACGAGATCAATAAAATGTCCAGGGCCGCCCGCGCCGCTTCGGACGCGGGCAATTTAGCCGGAATGCTGGACGCCGCTAAACAAATCCTCCTTATGGAGGATGTGAAAAACGGCATAAGGCTCTTGAGGGAGAGTGTTGTCTTTTCCGAGGAAAATCCCTATCTGGCCGAACGCATTGTCGTTCAAAAGGAATCCTCGCCGGCGTCCATACCGGATATTCTCTCGGCCGGTTCTGTTTTCCTGAGTTTTTTCATATATCCTTACATCTTTGCCATAGCGGGTATTTGCTTCGGCGCCGCGGCCTGGGTGATGAAAAAGGAAAGAAAGGCCGCTGCCATAGCGGTGCCGATGGCTTTTATTGTGATAGCGCTGAACTTCTTTAATTTTCCTCTTTTTTCCGATATGATAGCCCAGTGGCAGGAGAAGGCCGCCGCCCAGAGAATATTCAGCGTCTCGCATAAAATCTTTAGACCGGGAGATGACACGCTCATAATAAAATACAGGGTGAAGGAAGTCTCTCCCGTTGTGATTACCGCCACGACCGCCCGGCAGAGCGCGGAAATACTGAATAACAAGGAGCACGGGGCAGGGGTTTTTGAAATACCCTGGAACGGAAAAACGGACGACGGCACCCTGATAAAAAATAATTTCAGGGTCAATATCAAAATAGGCGATAAAAGTTTAACGGAAAAAATTTATACGGGCGGCTGATGCCTTCACACGAGCGAAAGCATTTTTTAACGCACAAGAATTATCAGTTGAGATACACGGCCTATATCATAGCGGCCATGATAAGCGTGGCCGCCGCGATATCAATTTTGACTTTCACGCTGGCCTATCCGCTGCTTTCTTCGAGGCTGTCTGAGGCTGTGACAAAATCAATTTCCATGGATGTGGCGCGGGGGCTTATTCTTCCTTACTGGGCGGGGGTGATAGCGCTGATAATAGTGGCCGCCGCCGCAGGTATTCTTTTTTCCCACAGGATTGTCGGCCCTGTCAACAGGATGGCCTCGCTCATCAGTCTTATGGATGAGGGCGATATATCCAAAAGGCTGGTGCTGCGCGAAAAGGATGAATTTCTGCCTCTGGCGGGCGCGATCAACAAGCTGCTGGAAAATTTTTCCGGCACGGTGCGCGCTTCGCGCGATAATTCGAGGCGCATAGGAGACGAACTGGAAGATATCGAAAAACTCCTGAAAAACAAAAACGCTTTTGAAAGCGATATAAGCGACAAACTCTCTTCAATAAACGCGAAGAAGGAAGCCATATACAAAGAGCTGTCCAAATATAAATCCTGAGTCAAATGAAAAAGGAGAGGCGCTCTGACAAAAATAAAAGGCTCAAGATAGCTGTCTTTGATTCCGGCATCGGCGGGCTGACAGTGTACAATGCTCTCAAAAAACGGTATCCGTTCTGTGATTTTATTTATTACGCCGACACGGCTCATGTGCCTTATGGCGGCAAATCCGGAAAAACCATTATCGCCTACGCGGAAAAAATCGTCTCTTTCCTCCTCAGGAAAAAGGCGGATCTGATAGTGTGCGCCTGCAACACGGCATCCGCTGTCGCGATTGACAGTATTTCCAGACACTGTCCCGTGCCCGTTTATGGAGTGATTGACGCGGCTGTTTCCGAGGCGGCCGCTTTTTCACGCGTGGCTGTGATCGGGACAAAACTCACCGTGAAGAGCGGCGTGTATGAAAAAAAACTTCTGAAAAGAAATAAAAATATCAGGGTGAGATCTCTCCCCGCCCCTCTTTTTGTGCCTTTGGTGGAAGAGGGCTGGGCGGGTACGGAAATCGCCGCGAAAGTCGTTGAAATCTACCTGGCGCCGTTAAAGCGGATGCGGCCGGAGGCGCTGATCCTCGGCTGCACGCATTATCCGATACTGCGGAAGGCCATCGCCGCTTTCATGGGCCCGGCGACGCGCCTCGTGGATTCGTCATCGCTTGCCGGAGCGCTCTCCGGCGTCGTGAGGATTTGCGCGGGCAGGGGAAAGAGCGATTTTTATGTCAGTGATGATCCCGCTCATTTTGTTAAAACGGCAAGAGAAATAATGAAAGTCTCCGCGGGGAGGGCGCATCTGTGTACAGAATTTTTGTAAAAGACCATTTTTCTTCGGCCCATTATCTCAGGGAGTATAAGGGCAAGTGCGAAAATCTGCACGGCCACAACTGGGGCGTGACGGCGGAGGTATCGGCGCCGAAGCTGAAGAAAGCTATGGTGATGGATTTTAGCGACTTAAAAGAAAAGCTGAATCGTGTGATAAAACCTCTTGATCACGCGATGCTCAATGACCTGAGCGCTTTCAGGAAAACCAACCCAACATCCGAGAATATAGCGCGCCATATTTTTAAAGAATTGTCGCGGCTTCTGCCCCGCGGCCTGCGTCTGGAAGAGATAAGGATCTCGGAAACGGATAATAACACAGCGTCGTATTCCCGGACATGAAAAAACGCAAGGCGGCCGTGCTCCTCTCCGGCGGCCTGGATTCTTCAACCACACTTTACTGGGCCCGCGCGCGCGGCTATGAAACCCATTGCCTTATTTTTTCATATAATCAGCGTCACCGCACAGAGATCAGAAAAGCGGTCAAAATAGCCGAATGCGCCGGAGCGCCTTACAGCATTGTTGATATAAAACTCCCCTGGGGCGGTTCAAGCCTCCTGGGCAAGGCGGGGCGAATTCCGCGCGGCAGGATATCGCCGCTAAGGATACCGTCCACTTATGTCCCCGGCAGAAACACGATATTCATATCATACGCGCTGTCTTTCTGTGAAGCGGCGAAAATGGATTACATTCTTATAGGCGCGAACGCTGTGGATTTTTCAGGTTATCCTGATTGCCGGCCGGAATACTATAAGGAATTCAACAAACTTTTAAAACAGGCGTCACTCGGGAAAGTGAGCATTAAAACGCCGCTTCTCAAAAAAAGCAAAAAAGAAATAGTGCTTCTCGCCCGAAGACTGAAAGTGCCGCTTCATCACACATGGTCCTGCTACGAGGGCGGACGGCGCCCTTGCGGGAAATGTGATTCCTGCCTGCTCAGGGCAAAGGGCTTCAGAGAGGCGCACGCGGAAGACCCCGCCCTCGCCGCCAAGTGACCGCGGCGCTCAAAAAATTGGGGAACAGCAAAAAAATCAGGGGTAGAATATCCGAAATATTCTTTTCAATACAGGGCGAGGGTATTTACGCCGGACTTCCGTGCCGGTTTGTGAGATTCGCCGGATGCGATAAGGCCTGTTCTTACTGCGACACTCTTTATGCCAAAAGCATCGGGAAATTGATGACGGTTGAAGCCGTGGCAGCAAAGATAAAAGGCGCCGCGCCGATTGTGCTCACGGGAGGCGAACCGACGCTCCAGGGCGAATTCCTCGCCGCGCTCCTGCGCGCGGTTAAGCCGCGCAACAATTCGCCCCGCCGGGTCTTTCTGGAGACCGCCGGTTCACGGCCTCTTCCTCCGGGCGCGGCAGGGCTTTTTGAACACATTTCTTTTCATGCCGAATTGCCGCTTTCACCTGACGCGAGGGAATTTATCAGGAATATAAGCCCCGCGCCCTTCACTCTGAAAATTGTCGTGCGGAGCGCTTTGCAGTTTAAGGATCTTCTTGCCGCCGCGCGTTTCCTCCGGGGCTTTCCCTCATCAAGCATTGTGCTTCAGCCGCGGAGCGTAAAAAAAAGGGTGGACAGAAAAGCTTTAAAGAAGGCCGTTCTTTTTGCCGGCCGCATTCAGCGCTTTTTCCCGGCGGTGCGGATGCTCCCGCAGATACACAATCTCCTCGATTTGAAATAACGCGCGCGGCTACAAACACGGCGCTTGCCCATGTGGCTGCAGACCCTCGGTCTGCCAAAGAGGCGCGCCGAGGGAGCGCGGCTACTTCAGTCGGTTCTTCATCCCTATTGCTAAAAAGCCGTTTAATTTATAAAAATAAAGCATGGAAAGGGAGATAGACAAGCCGGACAGAGATGAAATCAGCGTAATAATCTATCTGAGCAATTGCAAAATCAAAGGCAAAATGTTTGTCCCGCCCGGCGGCAGGGTGTCGGATTTTGTCAATTCTCCCGTGAGGCAGTTTATTCCCGTCACCGACGCGGAGATAGATTCTATCAGCGGAGCGAAATGGTCTTACCGCGTCAAGTTCCTCAATCTCAACAAGAACGAAATTGTCACCATATTTCCCGCGGCGGCCTTCATAGAGGCCAAAAAAGCAGAAGACATCAGGCCTGATGTGAACGAAGACGCCACTGCGGGTTGAAAATATTTTGAGAGCGCTGGCATTGTGAAAATATAATCGGAGGCTAAAATGGCAAAAGATGAAAAACAGAAAAGTCTGGATGTGGCTCTTGCTGAAATTGAAAAGAAATTCGGCAAAGGTGCCATCATGAGGCTGGGCGATGAAAAATTTTTCGGCAAGGTGTCGGCCATTCCCACAAGGGCAATGTCGCTGGATATTGCTCTCGGGATAGGAGGCATTCCCCGAGGCCGCATAACAGAGATATACGGTCCTGAAGGCGGCGGAAAGACCACGCTCGCTCTTCAAATAATAGCCAATGTCCAGGAAGCCGGCGGCACGGCGGCTTTTGTTGACGCCGAACACGCCATGGATCCCGATTACGCTGAAAAAATAGGAGTCAAAACAAAAGAACTCCTTATCTCACAGCCGGATTCCGGCGAGCAGGCCCTGCAGATTATAGACACGCTTATCAGGAGCGGTTCAATTGATATTATCGTGCTGGATTCGGTGGCGGCCCTTGTCCCCAAGGCCGAGCTTGAGGGCGATATCGGCGCCCCGACGGTGGGTCTTCAGGCGCGCCTCATGTCGCAGAGTCTGAGGCGTCTGGCCTCGGCCATATCCAAATCCAGGACAGCGGCTGTTTTCATAAATCAGATAAGAGAGAAGATAGGCATGACATTCGGCTTTGGCGGCACGACCACGACGCCGGGCGGTCGGGCGCTCAAGTTTTATTCGTCTGTGCGCCTTGACATAAGAAGGATCGGGTCTATCAAAAAAGGAGAAGACATAATTGGCGCGAGGGTCAAGGTGAAGGTGGCAAAGAACAAGGTGGCGCCGCCTTATAAAGTCTGCGAATTTGATATATATTTCGGCAAAGGCATCGTGCCCGAATCGTCACTGCTGGATGTGGGAACGGGTCTGGGCCTGATTAAAAAAACAGGCAACACATTCTTCTACGGTGATGTCAAACTGGGCATAGGCCGCGAAAATTGCGTGGAAATGCTCCAGGCCGACAACAAGGTGTCCTCGGCGCTTGAAAAAGAAATCCTGAAGATAGCCTTCCCCGAAAAGAAAAAAGACGAAAAGAAAAAAGCGGACAAAGAGTAGTTTTTCCGCGAAGATATGGATAACGCCGCGGAGCTTTTTGCCGAATACGGCGATTACTGCGCTTCGGAGCGGGGGCTGTCAAAGCTGACCATACAGGCATACACGAGAGATATCAGAGAATTTTTTCAGACGCTGGATATCCCCGCCGCCGATATAGGCGAAAAACATATCACGGCTTTTTTAAGAAAAAAAAGAAGCGCTGTTTCAGCCCGCACCCTGGCCAGGAAGATCTGCGCCCTCAGGAGTTTCTGGAAATTCCTGGTGGAAGACGGCCTGGCCCAGCGCAACCCCGCTTCCGCTCTGCGGAGCCCGCGTCTTGAAAGTTATCTGCCGGATGTCCTGAGCATTGATGAGGTGGAGCAGGTTATCAACCGGGCGGCGCGGGGCAGAAAAACATCTTTGCGGAATGTCGCGATGGTGGAAGTGCTCTATGGTTCAGGTCTGAGGATCAGCGAACTCATCTCGTTAAGGGTGAAAGATGTCAATCCTGAGGTGGGTTTTCTCAAATGCCTGGGGAAAAGAGGCAAAGAAAGAATCGTCCCTATGGGCGATAAGGCTTCTTCCGCTGTGAAAGCTTTTTTGCTTGCCGCGCCGGCCGGAGAAGGGGATTATCTGTTTCGCAACCCCTCCGGCGCCCCGTTCAGCCGGATGGGCGTGTGGAAGATAATCAAAAAACTCTGCGCCGCCTCCGGCATTACAAGGCGTATCACACCGCACACTTTCAGGCACAGTTTCGCGACGCATCTTCTCCAGAACGGCGCGGATCTTCGCGTCATACAGGAATTGCTCGGCCACGCGCAGATAAGCACGACTCAAATATACACTCACATTTCCACAAAGCGGCTCCGCCGGATACACCGCCAGTTCCATCCCCGCGGATAAAGAAGAGAGCTTTTGTTGTCTTTTATTTTAGTGTCAAATATGATAAAAACAAAGATGTGGAAGGCAGCAGGGAGGCTTTGTGAGATTTCTTAGGGTTTTTGTGATAGCGCTTTCTCTTTTATCGTGCAGGGGCGAGGACACTATTGCCGAGCTCAATACCGAGAAAGGGATCATTGCCGTAAAGATGTATCACGAATACGCGCCGGAGACAGCGCGCAATTTTCTGACTCTCTCAAAAAAGGGCTTTTATGACGGCTTAACTTTTCACAGAGTGGTGAAGAATGTGATAGTGCAGGGCGGAGACCCCCGGGGTAACGGCTCCGGCGGCCCGGGCTACACGCTCCCGCCGGAAATACATCCTGAATTGAAACATGTGCCGGGCACGGTTGCCATGGCGCGCATGGATGACAGCGTCAATCCGGACAGGAGGTCAAACGGCAGTCAGTTTTATATATGCCTTTCTTCCGCGCCCCGTCTTGACGGTGAATACACGATTTTCGGCTATGTGACCGAGGGTTTGGATGTGGCCGGGCGGATATCCCCCGGCGATAAGATTATGAGTGTGCGGTTAAAGTAATATGGATTATTTTGAATACAGCGGCGGCGAATTGTTCGCCGAGCGGATACCCTTGAGCGCTCTTGCGGAAAAATACGGGACACCCCTGTATGTTTATTCCAAAAAAACTCTTTTGCGTCATATTAGCGAGGTGAAGAGAGCTTTCCGGTCTTCGGGGGCGCTTATATGTTTCGCATACAAGGCCAACAACAACAGCGCGCTTCTGGCTCTGATGAATAAAGAGGGGATAGGCGCGGACTGCGTCTCCCTCGGCGAACTGCTTCTCGCGCGCAAACTGGCTGTGCCGGCGGACAAAATCGTTTTCAACGGGAACGGCAAGACGGATGAAGAGATAAAACTCGCGCTCAAAATGAACATCAGGATGCTCAACGCCGACAGCGTCGAGGATATTTTGAACATATCCCGGATAGCGGCAAGTCTGAAAACAAGAGCCCGCGTGAGTTTTCGCGTGAACCCGGAAATATCTGTGCCGACCCATCCGCACATCGCCACGGGCCTGAAAGAATCCAAATTCGGTCTGGCCTATGATGACGCTCTCAAAGCGTATAAGCTTGCGGTCTCGCTTGAGAGCGTTGATGTTTGCGGAATGCACATGCACATAGGTTCGCAGATTCCCGTAACGGCGCCTTTCGCGGAGGCGCTTCAGAAACTCGCTGTTTTTTCAAAAAAACTCGCCAAGTCCGGGATTGAGCTGAAATACATAAATGCCGGCGGGGGGCTAGGCGTTAAATATCAGAGCGAGATACCGGAGACGCTTGATAAATACGCCGCCGTAATTAAAAAATACGCCGCAAAAATCGCGCCTAAAATTATCATAGAGCCGGGCCGTGTGCTGGTCGCCAACACGGGTCTTCTGCTGATGAGGGTGATATCAAACAAGAAATCAGGCCGCAAAAATTTCATAGTCGCCGACGGCGGTATGAACGATATAATGCGTCCCAGCATCTATGGAGCTTATCACGAGATTTTGCCGGTGAATATTTTTCCCGAACGGGAAAAGAGTGTTTATGATATTGTCGGGCCTATCTGCGAGTCGGGTGATGTGCTGGCAAAAAAGCGCAGGATGCGGAATGTTTACGCGGGAGAACTCCTCGCGCTCAGGAGCGCCGGGGCTTACGGTTATTCCATGAGTTCAAATTATAATCTGCGCGCCCGGCCGGCTGAAGTAATGGTCGACGGGGATAAAGCCGTTTTGATAAGAGCGCGCGAAGACATACGCAAGCTTATATGAGGGCCGCAGTTGCAGATAATAATTTCAGTGAGTATCTGAAAAAATATATGTTTTCAGATGCGCCTGCCGAGTTGTTTCCTCTCGCACCCAGAAGAACGAAATTAGAGTATTTTGATTATGGGGGCGATAAAATAATAAAGTACATAAACGAGTTTTGGACTGCCAAGCAAAGGCGGGCAAATTCAATACATGAAATATCGTACAGGGCCTGTTTTAAGGCTCAGTTGCCTGCATTTTTTATAAAACTTCTCACAAAGGAGGGTGATGTTGTTTATGACCCATTTGCCGGGCGAGGCACGGCAGTAATTGAGGCGGCTCTTCTGAACAGAAATATTATTGCGAATGACATAAACCCCTTAAGCGCGCTTATATCTCACCCTCGCCTGTTTATCCCCGAGCTGATTGAAATAAGGGAAAGATTGTATTCTATTGATTTCGATTACAGCGCAAAAGCTGATATGGATTTGTCAATGTTCTATCATAATAAAACCGAAGCAGAAATAATTTCATTAAGGGAGTATTTGATAAATCGTGAACACACAGGCGAGACTGATGATATAGATTCCTGGATACGTATGATTGCAACCAATCGTTTAACCGGACACTCTAAAGGTTTTTTTTCGGTTTATACGCTCCCGCCGAATCAAGCTGTTTTGCCCGAACGGCAAAAAAAAATAAACAAAGAACGGAACCAAATGCCGGGATACAGAGATATACGAAAAATTATACTATCCAAGTCAAAATCCTTGTTAAGAAATGTGGATCGTGAGCTTGTAACTCGATTGAAAAAAATCGGCAGGGGGGCGTTGTTTCTCAGCAATGATGCGCGTAAGACAAAAAGAATACAAGATAATACGGTGGCTCTTACGGTTACTTCGCCGCCTTTTTTAGATGTTGTGCAATACGGTGAAGATAATTGGCTTCGGTGCTGGTTTAATGATATTGATATAAAGAATGTTGAGAAAAAAATAACCATGGCTAAGAAAATTGAAGATTGGCAACAAGTTATGGCTGGTGTGTTTAAGGAACTATTTAGGGTTACAAAATTGAATGGCTGGGTAGCGTTTGAAGTGGGTGAAATCAGAGGAGGTAAAATAAAACTTGAAGAATATGTGGTCCCGCTGGGATTAAACGCGGGGTTCTCTTGTAAAGGGATAATGATTAACTCGCAATTGTTTTCTAAAACTTCCAATTGCTGGGGAGTGAAAAATAATAAAAATGGCACAAATACAAATCGAATTATTATTTTTCAAAAGGAGAGCCTGTAATGAAACAAAAAAACACACAAGTCTTAGAAAACGTAATCAAGCAGATGCTGAACCCGATTAAAAATGTGCCGTTATATCTGGTCATTGAAAGCATGTGCGGATATAAAGTGTTGCGTTATGACAACTTTGAAAAACAGGAATTAATTAAAGTGATAGAGATGTCGGCAAAAAAAATCAATGAAAGCGGCATCAAATCCAATCGTCCAAACGAAGTGGGTAATTATGCAGAGCCTTATATCATTCGAGCGTTTAAAAATTATGGATATACCGCTTCTATTCCCCAAACTTCAAGTAAAAGAAAACGTTCTGCCGGTTATCCGGATATATTTGTTAATATTCAAGGCAGGGCATTTTATATTGAGTGTAAGACTTACAACATAGATAATATTGCCACAACTCAGCGGAGTTTTTATTTATCTCCAAGCAAAGATTTTAAAATAACGAAAGATGCATATCATATAATTTTTGCATTTTCTATTGTTAGAAAGGCGCCGGATATTTATAAAACCAGCGGTATGAAAATTCTTGACGCAAGGGACCTTTTATGCGATGTTAAGTATGAGTTTAATTCGGATAACAAGCGCATGTATGGGAAGAAGAGGTTAAACATAATTTATCAAAAAAGTTTGATGGGTATTAAGGGGGAGGGAGTATGAAATTTAAAGGCGCGTGGACAGCGCTTGTGACGCCGTTCAGGGAAGATGAAAGCGTGGACTGGGAAGGCCTTGAGAAAAATGTGGAGTTCCAGATAAAAGAAGGGATATTGGGGCTTCTCCCCATGGGTACCACGGGGGAGTCTCCAACGGTGAGCCATGAAGAGCATGGCGCGATCAACAAAAAAGTTTTTGAGCGGGCCGCCGGCCGCTGCGGGATTCTCGCGGGCTGCGGTTCCAACTCCACGGAAGAGTCCATAAAATCCGTAAAATTCGCCGCGGAAGCCGGTATCAAAGCGGCACTGATAATAGATTGCTATTATAACGGGCCCTCGTCTTTCGAGCTCCGAACGCGGCATTACGGCAGGCTCGCCGAGGCTTTTCCCGATATAGAGCTGGTCCCTTATATCATCCCCGGGAGAACGGGATGCGAGCTGTCCGCTTATGATCTGGCCCTTCTTGCCGGGAAGCATGCCAACATCAACGCTGTCAAAGAGGCAACCGGAGATCTGGAAAGAATGGCGATAGAGAGGAGTATTCTGCCGGAGGATTTCGCGATCCTGTCAGGTGATGACGGCATTACCTTTGAGATGATGGCTTCTCCGAAAATAAAAGCAAAGGGCGTCATATCGGTGCTGAGCAACATAGTGCCCGCGGCCATAAGCAGAATGTGCGAGGCCGCGTTGACCGGCAAATACGGCGAGGCGGGAGAAATAAATAAAAAACTGAAACCGCTTTTTGATGTTATCACGGTCAAAAGCACGCGCGTTGAGGAGTTCAAGGGGATACAGTGTAAGGTGACGGACAAGTTCCGCAACCCGGTGCCTGTCAAAACGCTTATGCGCGCTTTGAGCATGCCGGCCGGGAAATTCAGGGCTCCGCTGGGAGAGATGACTCCGGCGGGAGTGCTGACACTGCGTTCGGCGCTTAAGAGCGTGTGGCTGCTGAGCCCCGAAATTTTAAAGCCGGTACAGGAATTTTATGGCGCGGATATAGCGAAAGTCCTCTCGGATGATTCGCTGTGGGCTTCTCTTTGTTCGGTGGAGGCATAATGATAAAAGTCTGTATAGCCGGTTCGTCCGGAAAAATGGGAAAAGCAATCGCGGAAAGTGTTTTATCGTCTTCGGGGATAGAAATAGGGGCTCTTTTGGAAAGGGCAGATTCTTCCGACATAGGCAAAGTCATTCACGGCCACAGGGTGAGCGCGGATATAAAGCGGGCGGCCGCCTCATGCAACTGCCTTATTGATTTTACCGCTCCGGCAGCGACACTTGAACATCTGTCGGTTTTTGAGGGCGCCGCCGTCATAGGCACAACGGGTTTTACGGGCCCTCAAGCTGATCAAATCAGAAAATACGCAGGGAAATTCCCCGTGGTTTTTGCCCCGAACATGAGCAAGGGCGTCAATCTTTTCTTTTCTCTTGTGCGTCAGGCCTCGGAGAAACTGAAGGATTACGATATTGAAGTGGTTGAGGCGCATCACAATAAGAAAAAGGACTCACCGTCGGGCACGGCGCTGAAACTTGTTGAAGAGATAAAAAGTGTCCGGCAGCTTAGGGACGTTTACGGAAGGCAGGGAATGCTCGGCGAGCGAAAAAAGGATGAAATCGGCATTCATTCCGTCAGGGCC
>Ga0210056_1003776_pt1 | contig 12185 bp, 11 predicted proteins | sample CryGeyCG2014_080_2_FD_183965 | JGI IMG/M metagenome (GOLD analysis project Ga0210056, IMG submission 183965) | Groundwater microbial communities from aquifer - Crystal Geyser CG07_land_8/20/14_0.80 (SPAdes) (version 2) | ecosystem: Environmental > Aquatic > Deep subsurface > Groundwater | place...
CTGAATGGCTATTGCGCCAATTGACGACACCGCTTCTTTTTCAAAAATGGGTTGCCAATCAATACCACCACTTTCCGATTTCCAAACGCCACCCGAGGCAGCACCTGCATAAATAATGTCGGGATTTGAATTTACTGCATCAATGGCGGTAATGCGACCGCTCATTCCGGCGGGACCAATCGCCCGAGGTTCAATGCCTTTAAGCTTAGTCATATCAAGCTGTTGGGAAAATATTACTGAAGACATCAGCAATAAAAGAAGCACAATTTTTTTCATATTGAGGTTAGTTTAATTAGAATTTTAAAGGTAAAGCGTTTGCACAAATAGATATGTTAAAATTTTCTTAAGGTCTAAAATATTTAAGAGTGCTTTTAAACGAACCATTTAAATTTGGTAACTTGCAGCTTCGTTTTTTAGCTATGATACACCTAAATATCAAAAAATTAAAACAAGAAATCGTCAGTGATTTCTTATTTGCACTAATATTTGTAAGTTGCTCGTTTACTGGCTATTCGCAAGTTCCAATTCCCGAAAAGCCAAAAATGCAAACCAGTGTTTATGATGGCGCAGGCATTTTGAGTGAATCGGAGTTTAAGAGCATCGAACAAAAACTGATTAATTATGCCGATTCAACTTCTACACAAATTGTTTTAGCAACCATCAACACCACTAATGATGATGACATCAATTTATACGCAACCGAATGGGCGCAAAAATGGGGCATTGGTCAAAAAGGGAAAGATAATGGTGTTTTTATTTTAGTGGCGTTTAAAGATCGTAAAATAAGTATCCGCTCCGGTTATGGTACCGAAGCCTTGCTAACCGATTTTTTATCAAAGCAAATTATCGATAAAATAATCACACCCGAGTTTAAATCAGGGAATTATTATAGGGGTTTAGATTTAGGAACTACAGCGATAATTCAAGTTTTAAATGGCGAGTTTAAAGAAACGCGTGACCTTAAATCGGATAGCAAAAAGGACTCAAAAGGCATTCCAATTATTCCGGTCATTGTTTTTGTGATGGTGCTTATTGCCCTATCAAGAAAAAATAAAGGCAACAACAACGGCACACGTCATAGAGGACCTTCATTGATGGATGCCATTATATTGAGTAGTTTAGGACGTTCGGGTGGCAGAGGCTTTGGAGGTTCTTCGGGTGGCAGTTTTGGTGGTGGCGGTGGCTTTGGTGGCGGCTTTGGTGGCGGTGGCTTTGGTGGTGGTGGCGCGAGCGGTGGATGGTAATATTAAATAAGTTAAGGTTGTAAAATAATAATTTTAATCCTATCAGATTTTTCAAAATAAAGTCTCTTGGGTTTCCATTTCAAACCTATGAGGTTTTAAAAACCTCATAGGTTTTTTTTCGCGCGTTTTGCGCACAAAATTTTGGAAATTTTTTTTCACTTTTTTTCCCATTTTTTTTTGCGTTTTTACGTTTTTACGCGTTTTTAGACCTTTTTTTAGTGAAAAAAAAGTAGTTTTTTTTCACTATTTTGATATTTTTTAGCACCTAATTTTAATAAAGCCTTGCTACCACTGGTTTTTTTCTTTTTTTATGGGAAAAAATTTATGGGAAACCACTACTTTTTGTATGGGAAAAAATTTATGGGAAACCACTACTTTTTGTATGGGAAAATTACACTCCTCCCATTTTTTATACTCTAATTTAGCCCTATTAAACTTAAAAAAAATTGTTTAAATATTAACACCTTAATTAAAATGCACATGCTATTTAAAAAAACGCTTTAAAACTTTAATTCCTTGGAATATAAAATTTCCTCCGGTTAAGCGCATTAAAAAAATATAAACGACTATGATTAATTTAAAACCCAACTTGCCTATGAACTAGCCAAATTTTAACCAGAGGAGCTACAAAATTACACTTTTTTAGTTAAGAAAACACCTTGCAAAAAAACACGTAGCGGTTATTTAATGATGACCAGTTTTTTAAGAAGCTAAAGAAGTAATACCTAATAATTATAACATGAAAAAATTTTACAAATTTATACTGCTTTTTTGTGGTTTTAGTTTCTTTTTTTGGAATTGCCAACGCGATACCATATTAGACACACAACAAACAGGTACCCCAAAAAGCCAATTTAAAACTAAGACTATTAAATTAGCCGACATTCCTAATGTTGAATCCTTTTTACTTTCAAAAAGTAAAAACAATATTTTCAATCAAAAGAGCACCATAGATGGTGCAATTTTTGACCAAGATCATATTTTAGAAGTAATCGATACCCTTAACAACACAAACTATACGTTTAAGTTTAGCTTTCCCGATACACCGATAGGTGTTTATTACAATCTTGTGGTAGGCAAAGCACCCAACGGTGATTTATTAGAGCCTTTTATCTTAAAGTTTGTTAGTGATAGCACACATCTAAACGAATTTATTGCCAATGATTATAAATTTAGTTACTTTAGTGGGCAAATGGGCATCCATAAATATACCGATTATTTTCAAACGGGTTTAGGTCTTAAAACCGAAGCCACTGGTTGTGCACCAGCCTTTGATGCAGTTGGCGACCCCATACCTTGTGATGTGGTAGGTTTTCCTGGTTCGGGGCAAAGTAGTGGTGGTGGTGCTACCAGTATTGGCGTAAGCTCCAATGGTGTAAGTACTACTGGTGGTTCAGGAGGTTCATCAGGAGGCAGTGCTTCATGCAGTTGGACGGTTTCTTATGGACACGTACTACCTTGTGAGGATTTGCTTCGTGATTGTTGGTATACTATTTTATCAATCTATTGTCCGCCAGCTTATAAAATGAACACCGCTAATAAAACCACCTCAACCATAAACCCCTGCCCCGATTGTCCGAGTGGTAGTGAAGGTGGTGTAGGGGTGAGTTTAAGCGAAAAACCACCTTGCCCAGGCAACCCAGTGCCAAACCCTGAAATTGCACCACAAACTAATTCTGGCATAGATGGTGGGTTACATGGTACTTGTACTAGAACAGGGACTACTTGTAATGGTGTTTTAGGGCTCAAAGTACATGATGGAGTTGATTTAAAAAATCCATATGGCGCTCCAATATATGCAATGTATGACGGCATAGCAAGATTAGCAACTCAGTATGATGATGAAGGAAATGTAGATGGCGCAGGTTATCATGTGTCTATTACATCTACAATAAATGGACAAAACGTAAGATTGGTTTTCTTTCACTTACAAGAAAGCAATAGAGTTTCTGGTGAGGTTAAAGCAGGCGACATAATTGGGTATCAAGGCACATCAGGTAATCTTAAAGCTGCTCTTGACCAAAAACTAACTGTCTCTCATGTTCACATTAAAGCTAGGTTAAATGGGCAAATGGTCAACCCTTTAAATTATTTAGCAACAACTATAGACCCTAGTACAGGTCAAATAACAAATCCTTGTCAATAAACTTAAAATTTAAAATTATGAAAAAAATATATCTAATCATCACAATCTTATTCGTTGGTTTGTATTCTTGTAAAGCACAATTAAACGAATTAACTCAAACAGAATATTACGGAATAAAAATTAATAATGTTACTTTTAGAAGTATTTACGATACCAATGCAGATTTAACAAAGATGAGGGCATTATTTGGTAATGACATTCTATATAAATTTGAGAATGACATTCTTATTAGAAAAGAGTTTTGGAAACCAGGTCTATATTATTTCAATTTTAACAGTGATATGGGAAATGATTATTTCTTAACTGTTTTTAAAATACGCAGTTCATTAGTAAGTGTAACTGTAAAAGGAGTAACTGCTAAATTAGGGGATGATAAAAGTGTCTTTGCAAATAATACAGCAATTAATACTCACGTTGGTAGCAACAATACTATTGCTTTTATAGATAAGTTAACTGGTAGTGCCTTACTAATTTTTAAAATAGATGAAATATCTAATAAAATTATTGAAATAACGTTTAATGCTTTTTAAAATTATGAACTCTTTTAAATCCAAATTTATAAACCATATATTTGGATAGAATTAATCAGTAGAAAAATATTATCGTTAATAATGAGAAATTTTTCTACTGCTTTTAATTTTTTTTAAATGCTCACCGCCAACAAAACCACTTCCACCATAAACCCTTGCCCCGATTGCCCAAGTGGTAGTGAAGGTGGTGTAGGGGTGAGTTTAAGCGATACCGCCTTAAATTTGACCTAAATTTATTCTAAAATAGAAGCGTGCTATTTTGTTTTTGTAATTTATTTTTGTCTAAAATAAATGGTAATCGGCACTCCATTAAAGTCGAAAAGCTCACGTATTTTATTCTCAACATAGCGTTTATAGGGCTCTTTTACATACTGAGGTAAGTTTGCAAAAAAGGCAAACTGAGGTGTTGGTGTTGGCAATTGTGTGCAGAATTTTATTTTGACGTATTTACCTTTTAAGGCAGGAGGTGGATTTTGTCTAACAATATCGAGCAGTGCTTCATTGAGTTTGCTGGTAGGGATGCGTTTTTTGCGATTTTCGTATACGGCAACAGCGGTTTCAATGGCTTTAAAAATACGTTGTTTGGTTAAAGCAGAGATAAAGATAATGGGAATATCGTTAAAAGGCGCCATACTTTCTCGCATTTTATCTTCAAATGCCTTGGTAGTTTTATGATCTTTTTCTATTAAATCCCATTTGTTAACTAAAACAACAATACCTTTTCTGTTTTTTTCGGCTAGCCAAAAAATATTTTGATCTTGTCCTTCAAAGCCACGAGTCGCGTCAATAATGATAATGGCAACATCACAATCTTCAATAGCGCGCACGGCACGCATAACTGAATAGAATTCAAGGTCTTCCGAAACTTTAGATTTTTTACGTATGCCGGCGGTATCAACTAAGTTAAATTCAAATCCAAAACGATTGTAGGTGGTGTCAATGGCATCGCGGGTGGTACCAGCAATATTGGTAACGATATAGCGGTCTTCGCCAATTAGGGCATTTATAAAGGAAGATTTTCCGGCATTTGGTCGGCCAACAACCGCAAATCGAGGCAAGGCATCTGCTTCGTTTTCGTCAGATTCTACAATTTCAGGTAAGTGTTTAACGAGTTCATCTAAAAGTTCGCCGGTTCCCCCGCCATTTATTGATGAAAGGGTAAAATATTCGCCCAAGCCAAGACTGTAAAATTCGGTTGCATCGGCATCGCGCATGGCGTTATCAACTTTGTTAACGGCTAATAAAATGGGTTTATTTACAGCCCTTAAAATGTGAGCAACTTCGGTATCCATACTGGTAACACCACTTTCAACATCTACAACAAAAATAATGATGTCGGCTTCGTCAATGGCTAATTGTACTTGTTTGCGGATTTCGTCTTCAAAAATATCGTCGGAGCCAATGCTATAACCACCTGTGTCGATGACCGAGAATTGTTTTCCATTCCATTCCGACTTTCCGTAATGACGGTCTCGAGTAACGCCACTAACGGCATCGACTATGGCGTGGCGCTCCTTTATCAATCGGTTGAATAAGGTTGATTTTCCTACATTTGGTCTTCCTACAATGGCTACAATATTCTTCATATAAAAAATGTGGGTGCAAAGATATACTTTTGAAAGGAGAATTTAAATTTAATTTGTATTTGAAAATGAATAGTTTAAGTAGTTCTAAATTTAAAATTCAAATAAACCTGATACAGACTCCTATAAAAGGATGAAAAATAGTAAAACAAAGTTTCAATAATTTAGATGAGATAAATAATTAAAATGTATATTTGCACCCTTAAAAATAATAACTAAAATATTAATTTATGAATCATTACGAAACTGTTTTCATTTTGAATCCCGTTTTATCTGAAACTCAGATAAAGGAAACAGTAAAAAAGTTTGAAGATTACTTGGTTTCTAAAGGTGCCGAAATGATTTGGAAAGAAGATTGGGGCTTAAAAAAATTAGCTTATCCAATCCAAAAGAAAAAAACCGGATTTTATCATTTGTTTGATTTTAAAGTTGCCGGCGAAATGATAGCTCCTTTTGAGTTAGAATTTAGAAGAGATGATAGCATTATGCGTTATTTAACCGTTAGCATGGATAAACACGCAGTAGCTTGGTCTGAAAAAAGAAGAGAACGTAACAAAACATCTAAAATTTAAGCTATGGCAAGTTTAGAACAACAAGCAAAAGGTGGAAGTAAAGCGGATGTTAGATACCTTACGCCCCTTGACATTGAAACAAAACAAAAAGTTAAATATTGCCGTTTTACCAAAAACGGAATTAAATATATTGACTATAAAGATGCCGATTTCTTGATGTATTTGGTAAACGAACAAGGTAAAATTTTACCACGTCGTTTAACAGGTACCACTTTGAAATTTCAACGCAAAGTAGCACAAGCTATAAAAAGAGCACGTCATTTGGCTTTAATGCCTTATGTAGGTGATATGTTAAAATAATCATTTAAATCTAAAATTATGGAACTCATATTAAAGAAAGACGTAGAAAATTTAGGTTTTATTGATGACCTAGTTAAAGTTAAAAATGGTTACGGTCGTAATTATTTAATCCCTAAAGGCTATGGTGTTTTGGCTACCGTTTCTGCAAAAAAAGTATTGGCCGAAACAATAAAACAACGCACTTTTAAAGAAGCTAAATTAATTGCCGATGCTCAGGTAATTGCCGATTCATTAAAAGCGCTTGAACTAAAAATTAGTGCTAAATCGGGCACAGGTGATAAACTTTTTGGTTCAGTTAACAATACAAACCTTGCCGAAGCTATTGAAGCACAAGGTCAAAGCATTGATAAAAAATATATTACAGTTATTGGTGGCACTATTAAACGCTTAGGTAAATACCAAGCTAAAATAAGATTGCACAGATCAGTTGTAATTGATTTAACTTTTGAAGTTGTTAATGAAGTAGTTGCTGAAGCAAAAAATGAAGTTGCTGACAATGCTTAATTAAATAGCCTTATAAATTAAAAAACCACGCCCTTTGGCGTGGTTTTTTTTTGAATATTTTTGTAAGTACAGCAACAAAAAAAACTTTGCAATTAATAATTTGCTTATTTTTAAAGCTCATTTTAGAATTATATGAAATTACGATTGATTTTTATAATTTGTTTTGAGCTTTTAGGCATAAGTGCCAAGGCGCAACAAAATACGTTTATTGACAGTTTGTTGCAACAAGACACCCTTTTAAATCAAGATGTTTTAGCACATCCCGAAACGTATAAATTGCAAATTATTTATACACAAATCAATAGAGATTCACTAAACATACCACATTTTAAAACCTATAATTACCGCAATAATCCCAAGGATTATTTTTATCCGGCAAGCACCGTAAAATTACCTGCCGTGGTTTTGGCGCTTCAAAAACTAAACCGCCTACATAAAAAAGGTGTTACAAAAAATACGGCACTGAGCATAGACAGCTCTTATGTTGGTCAAGAAAATTTTTTGGTTGATACAACGGCTTTTAATCAAATTCCCACAATAGCACATTTTATAAAACAGATTTTATTGGTTAGTGACAATGAGGCTTTTAACCGACTTTTTGAGTTTATTGGACAAAAAAATATTAATAAAGAATTGTGGCGTAGAGGTTTAACAGATGTCGCTATTTTAAGACGTCTTTCATTTAATTACAACACTTTAGCGAATAGGCATACCAATGCTTTTAATTTTTATGATGGCAATGAACGCTTGATGGTTCATCAAAAAGCTGAATTTAATAAAAGCCAATTCCAATTTAAAGCCGATAGCATCTTTCAAGGAAGTGGCTATTATAAAGATGGTGTCTTAATAAAGCAGAAGATGGATTTTTCTCATTCAAATTACTTTGCACTTTCAACGCAACATGAGTTTTTAAAGCGCTTGCTATTTCCAGAATCTTATCCCAAAAAACAACGGTTTGATTTAAACCAAGACGATTACAATTTTATTTACAAATACATGTCAATGCTTCCTAGAGAAAGCGACCTAGCACTCTATAAAAACGACACCACTTATTTTGACGGCTATGGAAAGTTTTTCCTTTTTGGAGTTAATAAACAACAAATTCCAAAGCAAATTAGAATTTTTAACAAAGTAGGAGAGGCTTATGGTTACTTAATTGACAATGCCTATATTGTAGATTTTGATATGAATATTGAATTTTTGTTAAGTGCGGTAATCTATGTAAATAGCGATCAAATATTTAATGACAACGCTTATGATTACGAGGCAATTGGCTTCCCTTTTTTGGCTCAATTAGGCAAGGTTTTTTATGATTTTGAGCGCAAGCGCCCTAAAAAAATCACCCCAAATTTAATGCGATTTAAGTTTGATTATAATTTTAAAAAATAGTTAATAAACAGTTAATAATAAAAGTCATTTAGCGCCTAATAGTACAAATGAATTTGGTTATATTTGTTCAAATTTAACTCAAAAATTATAATATGAAAAAACTTTATCTCTTTGCATTTCTGGCACTAGCTGGCTGTTTTGCAAGTTTTTCTCAGGTAACAACCTCAAATATTAGGGGTTTAATACAAGACGATCAAAACCAGCCTTTATTAGGGGCTAATGTCGTGGCAATTCATACGCCCACAGGCACAAAGTATGGAGGCACCTCAAATTTTGACGGCTGGTACAATTTAATGAACATGAGAGTCGGTGGCCCTTATGAAGTTACAATTAGTTATATAGGTTTTAAAGAACAAAAATTCGACGAAATTTATTTATCATTGGGTAAAACCTTTTCTTTAGATGTAAAATTAATTCCTGACAGCCAACAATTAAATGAAGTTGTTCTTAAAGCTGTTGTTGGAGCTGGCAATGTTTTTGGAAATGACAGAACAGGAGCAGCTACCAATGTTGGCAGAAAAGAATTGACAACACTCCCCACCATTTCACGTTCTCAAGCTGATTTTACAAGGCTTGAACCATCATCTAGTAATGGATCTTTTGGTGGTAGAAACGACCAATTTAATAATTTTTCACTAGATGGTTTAATTTTTAACAACCCTTTTGGTTTAGATTCACCAACGCCAGGAGGTCAAACAGGTGCTCAACCCGTATCTATTGATGCTATTGACCAAATTCAAGTATCAATTGCACCTTATGATGTAACACAAGCTGGTTTTACGGGTGCTTCAGTAAATGCCGTAACTAAAAGTGGCACAAATGAATTCCACGGAACAGTTTATGGATTTTATAGAGACGAAAAATTTACTGGTAAAAAAATTAACGGACAAAATATTTTTAGAGGAGACCTATTACAACAACAATATGGTTTAAGTATTGGTGGCCCTATTTTAAAAGATAAACTGTTCTTTTTTGCTAATTTTGAATCGGATGAAAGAGACGATTTAGGTTCTCCTTTTGCCCCAAAAGGCTCAGGTTCTGCTAATGAATCGCGCGTTAAAGAAAGTGATTTAATAGCAGTTCAGTCTGCTCTAAGAGGTTTAGGTTACGACCCGGGAAATTATAAAAACTATAATTTAGGGACTGGTTCAGTTAAAAGCATCTTCAAATTAGATTGGAATATAAACGACAATCACAAATTGGCATTTATCTATAATTATTTAGATGCTTATAGAGAATTACCAGCTCATCCAACCGCATTAGGATTTAGAGGTCCAAGCCTTAACACCTTGCAATTTGAAAATGCAGGCTATCAAATCAATAACGAGTTGAGTTCTTTTTTGGTTGAATTAAATTCAAATTTAGGAAAAAATATTTCCAATAAATTTCAAGCTGGTTATACCAAATTTACAGATTTTAGAAACCCTAAATCTGTACCGGCTCCAAGTATAACCATTCAAGAAGGAGGTTCTAATTATATTATTGCAGGTCACGAACCATTTTCAATTAATAATAAACTTGGGCAAAAGGTTTATCAAGTAACCGACAATATGAATATTACAAACGGTAATCACACCTTTACTATTGGTACGACATTTGAAAGATTTGAGTTTGCAAACTCATTTAATTTAGGTTCTTTTGGTGCACGTGGCGTATTTTTTCCTACCTCACCTTCGGTAGCTTCGTTTTTAGCCGATGCAGCACTTCCAATTTCTGACCCAAATTCAATTGCCGCATTGTTAAAAGCAGCCACTGATGCTAATGCAGCTTTTACGTCAGCAGGTGATGGCAATATTGGCGGATTTAATTTATACAAAGCTAATTATGGTCAATTGGCTTTTTATGCGCAAGATGAATGGAATGTTAATGAAGATTTTAAATTAACTTATGGCATTCGTTTTGACAAACCTCTTTATTTTAATAGTGCAAAATTAGCAGCCGATTATATTAAAACACAACCTGCCGTAATTCCGGGTATTGAATATTTCAATCCTATAACAGGAGCTCCAAGAACCTTTGATTCTACACAACAACCAACAAATGCCTTTTTAGTTTCACCAAGGGTTGGTTTTAATTGGGATGTAAAAGGTGATGAATCACTTCAGTTGAGAGGTGGTTCAGGTATGTTTTCAGGTAGATTGCCCTTTGTTTGGCTAGGAAACCAAACATCTGCACCAAATTTCTTCTTCTTTCAAGCCGTTGACCCTAATTTTAAATGGCCTCAAGTGTGGAGAACAAACTTAGGATTAGATTATAGATTTGAAAATGATGTTGTGGCATCAGTCGATTTGAGTTATACTAAAGATATTAAAGGCGCACATGTTCAAAACTTTGGATTAAAACCCCCTACAGGAACCTTGGCGGGTGTTGATAATCGCGCAATTTATGCCGATGCTGACCGAGTTAAAGTTTTTGGTGGTAATGCCGATGCTTTTGTGTTTGTAAATTCTAATAAGGGTAGGACTTATAATGCGACTTTTAAACTACAAAAACAATTTGAAAACAACCTGTTTTTAAGTTTAGCCTATAACTATTTAGATGCTAGAGATGTCAATTCAATTCAAGCCGAAATAACAAGTGATGCCTTTGCTGCAAATGCTGCCCGCGGTAATGTGAATGCACCTGTATTAACAAATTCAGAATATGGCGATAAACACAGATTTATTGGGGTTGTTAGCAAAAAATGGAATTATCACAATGATAAAATGAGTTCTTCTGTTGCTGCTTTCTTTGAATATGCTCAAGGTGCTCGATTCTCTTATATTTATGGAGGTGATATTAACAATGATGGCTCTGGTATCAATGACTTGATTTATATACCAACAGCAAGTGAAATTAGTTCTATGAATTTTTCAGGTGCCGGTCAAGCTGCAGCTTTAGAAGCATTTATCAAACAAGATGATTATTTGAGCAATAGACGTGGTAAATATGCCGATCGCTTTGGTGCACTTTCTCCTTGGAGAGGTAAATGGGATGTTAAGTTTGTTCAAGAACTTAAGGTTTACAGCCATAATGCAATCCAGTTTAGTGCCGACATTCTCAATATTGGCAATTTGATAAATTCTCATTGGGGGGTTGTTCAACAACCAAATAATATTCAAGCAATTGGTGTAACGGTTGATCCTTTAACCAGTATTCCAACTTATACATTTGATCCCAATTTAAAAGATTCATTTGGTTTTGATTCTAGTTTGAATTCAAGATGGCAAATGCAAATTGGACTAAGATATATTTTCTAAAGCGATAAATTTTTTAATAAAAATCCGCCAAGGCACACTTGTTTTGGCGGATTTTTTTATTTTTGATAGATGAAATACTGCCTTTTATCTAAAGAACAATTTGAATCCTTAAACATTGATTTTGCTAAGTTTTTAGCATCTCAACAGCTAGATGCAAATGAGTGGAATGCAATCAAAAAAACCAAACCACAAATAGCGCAAAAAGAACTCGAATTGTTTAGCGATTTGGTTTGGGAAGAAGTGCTCACCAAAACAAAATTTATTGAACATATTTCGCCAAAAGAACTCAATTTATTTAACTGCAGTGTGATAGCAATGCATCGGCTCGTAGTAAAAATAGATAAACCTGATTTTGATTTTAATGAGGTTTCCGATTTTAATTGGTTTTTAAAAAACTTGAATCACCAAAGCTTAAGCTATTTTCAAGCACAAAAAAAATATATTGATTCGCGTACTATTGAATTATTTCAACTCATACAAAAAGGGGGCGAAATTACCGACGGCGCTTTATATCAAACGATTTTAAATCAGTTAAAATCATGAGTGAGCAAGAAGCCCTTTTAACTTACCTGCAAACGTTTTTAACTAGCCATCGCCAAGACTTATTTAAAACCATTTTGCAAGATAGAACCCGCCATTTTACGGTGGTTTTTGAAAATATTTTTATGAAACACAATG
>Ga0210056_1003780_pt1 | contig 12175 bp, 10 predicted proteins | sample CryGeyCG2014_080_2_FD_183965 | JGI IMG/M metagenome (GOLD analysis project Ga0210056, IMG submission 183965) | Groundwater microbial communities from aquifer - Crystal Geyser CG07_land_8/20/14_0.80 (SPAdes) (version 2) | ecosystem: Environmental > Aquatic > Deep subsurface > Groundwater | place...
GATGAACTGGTTGTCCGCCCGGACGGCGAATTCGATTTCACCATGAAAAAGGGCGATACCAAGTACACATAAGTGCAATTATTGGTGTGCCCTAATATTACAGCGCAATGTTGCTTTTTCCTGTGTCATTCTCCCGAAGGACATCGGGACGATGTGAGCACCCCGATGCTCTTTCGGGGTGCGAAGAATCTCCCGTTTGCGGCGCGGAGACCCTTCGGGCGCAAAGAGCGCGCCCTCAGGGTGACACCTCGGAGAGGATTTCATGAACCTTGCGCTGTAATACTAAAGCCTTGATTTTTGGATTGATTGTATGATCTTAGGCAAAGTCACTGGAACGGTTGTTACCACCATCAGCCACCCGCATTATAAGAATCGGCGTTTGCTGGTCGTCCAGCCGTTGATCCTGCCGGGCGATCCGCCCAATGGGGATTTCATCGCTTTGGACAATACCCACGCAGGCATCGGCGACACCGTACTGGTCAACCGCGAGGGCAATGGCGCCCGCGACGCCCTCAATCTGCCGGATGGATGTGTGATCTCTGTCATCGTCGGGATTGTCGATTCGCTGTATGTTGAATCGCTGGAGACATGATGCACGCTATGCGAGTGCCTCTGATCGCTGGTAACTGGAAATTAAACAAGACTTCCACCGAGGCCTACAAGCTGGCGGCAGAAATGCTGCCGGGTCTGAGGAATATCAGGGGGGTCGAAAAGTTGCTTTGTCCGCCGTTCACTGCGCTGATGGCGGTTTTTCGTTTAATAAAGGATTCGGATATTCGCCTGGGTGCGCAGAATATGTATTGGGAGGAGCAAGGAGCCTATACCGGCGAGATATCCCCCCGTATGTTGGCCGAGTTTTGCCAGTACGTGATCCTTGGTCACTCTGAGCGTCGGACCTATTTCGGGGAGACGGACGAACAGGTCAACCGCAAGGTGCGGGCTGCCATCGCACATCATTTGATGCCCATAATCTGTGTAGGCGAGACTCTGGAGGAGAACGAGGCCGGAAGAGCTGCGGGGGTGGTCTCGCGACAGGTTAGAGAAGCACTGGTGGGTCTGGACATTCTGGATGCAGAGCGAATCGTGATAGCCTACGAGCCGGTTTGGGCGATCGGTACGGGCAGGGCTTCCACAGCCGCAGGAGCCAATACGCTCATCCGCAACGTGATCCGTCCAACACTGGCCAGCCTGTTCGGGGAAAATATTGCTCAGAGTGTACGCGTCTTGTATGGTGGTTCGGTTGACCCGGGCAACGCCGGGGATTTTTTCAGGCAGCCCGAAATTGACGGTGCGTTGGTCGGGGGAGCCAGCCTGAATGCCCGCTCCTTTATTGATATCGTCGAGGCCGCCCAGGCCTAGCCTGAACTGTGGTTCATGCGCGCGGCCATCACCCAGCGGCGAGGCTTGGGAGGTTTCCATATTGCAATCGAGCGAGAAAGCGTGTATAGTATTGGCAGGTTCCCTTCCTGGGTGATCACTCTCACCCTATTGTACGGACTACCTGCCATTTGGCACAACTGTAGTTAGGCCGCCCGGGGAGTAGCGAATCTGGAGATCTGATCGGAGGCGGACTCCGTGACAATGTCAACTGACCTGACCTTCATTACCAATGAGCCCGGCAAAAGCTTGCGCGATCGCTTTGGCGTCTTGCTTGAGGATGATACGCGTTTCTTCGACTGCCTTGTGGGGTACTTCTTCATTAGCGGCTTTTACAAACTCTACCCATTCTTGGAAACGGTTGAAAAGATCCGCATCTTGGTCGGCCTCCAGACGGACCGCACGGCTTACGAACTCATCCAGAAAGCCAAAGAACAAGGCGAGTTGAATCTGAAATCCCACGCAACGGCAATAGAGCAAGTTTCCAAAAATGTTCTTGGCGAACTGGAGCGATCCGCCGATAGCGCGGAGATAGAGACAGGCGTTCACAAATTCGTCGAGTGGGTTCGCTCAAAAAAACTCGAGATCAGAGCCCACCCCTCGGAAAACCTCCACGCGAAAGTTTACATCATGACGTTCGCTGAGGGCGATAGGGACAAAGGACGTGTGATCACTGGCTCGAGCAACCTGACCCAGGCAGGGCTTCAGGACAACCTGGAATTCAATGTCGAGTTGAAAAACCCCTATGATTACCAATTCGCCATCGACAAGTTCAACGAACTCTGGCGCGTCGCGGTGGATGTGTCGAAGCCTTACGAAGACACCATCCTCAACAAGTCACCCTATGCCCAATTCACTCCCTACGAGTTGTATCTCAAATTCTTGTATGAGTATTTTCGCAGCGAACTCAGCCGCCCGGCAGAACTGGATGACATATACGTTCCGGCCGGTTTTATGAAGCTGAAATATCAGGAAGAGGCGGTGCTCAACGCCCGCAAGGTGCTGGACGAGTACGGCGGCGCATTTCTCTCGGATGTTGTCGGGTTGGGCAAGACATATATGTCAGCCTTGTTGGCGCAGCAGCTCGACGGTCGCAATCTGGTTATCGCCCCACCGCATTTGCTGGATCGGGACATTAAAGGCTCGTGGCCTAACGTGTTCAGCGACTTTCAAGTGCGGCAAACGGATTTTGAGTCAATCGGCATGCTCGACCATCTCCTCAAGCGCGACATTTCAAAGTATACGAACGTCTTCATAGACGAATCGCATCGTTTTCGCACGGAGACTACGCAGAGCTACGAGGCCCTGGCTAGAATCTGCCGCGGCAAACGAGTCATCCTTGTATCCGCCACGCCCTTGAACAATACCCCGCGCGATATTCTCAGCCAGGTCAAACTCTTCCAAATCGGGAAGGCGAGCACCATTCCGAACCTGCGCAACCTCGAGGCGTTTTTTACAGGCCTCGAAAAGAATCTCAAAGGCCTGGACAGGCAACATGACCGCGAACTTTATTTCCAGGCTATTCAGGCCAACGCCAAGGCAACGCGCGAGAATGTTCTCAAGTACCTCATGATCCGCCGGACGCGAACCGAGATCGAGAAATACTACGGCGAGGACATGAAACAACAGGGGCTTAAGTTCCCTCATGTCGAAGACCCCGAGCCACTGTTTTACAAGTTCAGCAAGCGCGAGAATGAAATTTTCGATAAAACAATCCGTCTGCTAATTGCCGAGTTCAAATATGCGCGCTATAGACCGCTCACGTACTACGAAGGCAGGCGGACTGAGCAGGAACTCCAGGGGCAGCGCAACCTGGCCAAGTTCATGAAGATCCTTATGGTTAAGCGCCTCGAAAGCAGTTTCCACGCGTTCCGATTGACACTTGACCGGTTCATCCATTCCTATGAGCGCGTGATTGCTGAGTTCAAGAGGGGCAATGTTTATATCAGTAAAAAGCATATCCACAAAATCTTCGAGGCGCTTGATGCGGGCAACCATGAAGCCATCGAGCGCCTGCTGGAAGCGGAGAAAGCTGAGTGGTTGAGCGCAGAAGATTTCTCGGCATCTTTCCTGCCCGACCTCGAAAGCGATCATAAGATCCTTCTCCAGGTTCAGGAACTCTGGGCAGAGGTCGGGCGCGACCCTAAATGGGAAGCCTTCCGTGAAGTTCTCAAATTGCAGCCCAAATTGAAGAATGGGAAACTGATCATCTTCAGCGAGTCGCAAGAGACGGCATCCTATCTTGCCGACCGGATCGCCAAAGAGGTCGAGCCGAAAGTCATTCTCTATACAGGGCAAGCCGGTGAGCCGACCCACAGGGATGTGATTGCGAATTTCGACGCCAACGCCTTCCACCCGCGGGATGACTACCGCATCCTGGTCAGCACCGAAGTGCTCTCAGAAGGCGTCAACCTGCATCGCTCGAATATCGTCATCAATTACGACATCCCCTGGAATCCGACCCGCCTCATCCAGCGCGTTGGGCGCGTCAACCGCGTTGATACGAAGTTCGACACTATCCATACCTACACTTTCTTCCCCACCGAAGAGAGCAACGATCTCATCAAACTCAAAGAAGCAGCTGAAGCCAAAATCCACGCCTTCATCGAAATGCTCGGCGCAGACGCACGCCTGCTGACCGAGGGTGAGGAAATCAAGTCCCACGATTTGTTCGCCAGGTTGACCTCCAGGAAAACCATTACGGGCGAGGACGAGGAAGAAGAGAGCGAGTTGGAGTATCTCACCGAGATTCGGGATATCCGCGATAAGAAACCCGACCTCTTTGCCCGCATCAAAAGTTTACCAAAGAAAGCCCGCTCCACCCGCATGCTCCCGCCCGCCGCGGAGAATGTGGCTCAGTTTCCAGCGCTGCTTACCTACTTCCGCAAGGGCCGACTCGACAAATTCTACCTGGCCGCGACGGGCGCATCCGACCCCGCTGAACTGGATTTTATGACCGCCGTCAAAATTCTCAGACCCGCCGACCCATCTGAGCCGCTCCAGACCATACCGCCGGATTTTTACGCCTTTCTCGACCGCAACAAGGCCGCCTTCGCCGCCGACACCAGCCCCGCAGAAGAAGACGCCAGCCCGCGCTATGGCGGCAGCGCGCACGACGCCTATCTCTTGAAGCGGCTCAAAGCCAGGGAGATCCGCCGCTATCAGGGTTTCACCGAAGATGACGAAGCCTACATCCAGCAGGTGATCCAACTCCTGACCGATGGCGCGCTGCCCAAGCCCACCACCAAGAAGGTCGCCGCGGCGTTGAAGAAGGAAAGCGAACCGCTGAGGGTGCTGGGCATCCTCAAGCGCGACATCGCCGCGCAATTCTTCCAGCCGACGCGCGCCCAGGGGACTTCCCAGGCGCAGGCTCCGCGCGAAGTCATTCTCTCATCCTACCTGGTGGAGACAAAATGAACCGCGACCAAGCCAACGACCTCGTCCGCCAGACCTTCACCCAGGCCTTCGATAAAGTACGTTTTCATAATTTCACGCTGAACCTGCTCAACCGCCTGGACGAATCCAAGGCCTTTACCTGCAACAGCCAGTACGTCAAGGAAGCATTCAGGGGGCATGTCCAGGGCTTCGAGCGCCTCGGCACTTACACCTCTCCCAAAAACGAAAAACTGGATGTGTTGATTGTTCACCTCACCCACGAATCGAAACTGGAGCGCGCCCGCACCGCCATCCGTAATTTTGTAGCCGACCACCTCAAGACCCGCGACGAAAAGGACGCCGCCCTGGTGGCCTTCGTTTCGCCTTCGGAAAAGACGTGGCGCTTCTCCTACGTGAAAATGGAATACGCCACCGTCGAAAAAGACGTTGGCAAAGTCGGCGTGGAAGCGCATCTGACCCCGGCGCGGCGGTTTTCCTACATCGTCGGCGAAGGCGAGAGTTGCCACACCGCCCAGACCCGCTTTCTCGATTTGCTCCAAGATACCGAGAAAGACCCGGCGCTGGCGCACCTCGAAGAGGCGTTCAGCGTCGAGGCCGTCACCAAAGAATTCTTTACCAAGTACGCCGAGTTGTTCGAGAAGATCCACAAGGCGCTGGAAAAACTGGTCGTCAAGGACAAGGCTATCGGCGAGGAGTTCACCGCCAAGGGCGTCAACACGGTGGACTTTGCCAAGAAACTCATGGGGCAGATCGTCTTCCTCTACTTCCTCCAGAAGAAAGGCTGGCTCGGTGTAGCCAGGGGACGAGACTGGGGCAGCGGCCGGCGCGATTTCCTGCGGCGGCTGGCCAAAGGCGAATATGGGAAATACGGCAACTTCTTCAACGACATCCTCGAACCGCTCTTCTACGATACCCTGGCCACCGACCGCGGCCACGAAGCCTGGTGCAATCGTTTCGAGTGCCGCATCCCCTTTCTCAACGGCGGCCTGTTCGAACCGCCCGGCGATTACGACTGGCGCAAGACTGACATTATCCTGCCGGACCGACTCTTCACCAACTCCGAGTTCGTCGAGGAAGGCATTACAGGCACGGGCGTGCTGGACGTGTTCGACCGCTACAACTTCACAGTCAACGAGGCCGAGCCGCTGGAAAGAGAAGTAGCCATTGACCCCGAAATGCTCGGCAAGGTCTTCGAGAACCTGATCGAGGACAACCGCCGCAAGGGTCTGGGCGCGTACTATACCCCGCGCGAGATCGTCCATTACATGTGTCAGGAAAGCCTGATCAACTATCTGGATACCACCCTCAACACGCGCCAGAAATCTCTCGTTCCCGCAGAACCGAAGCAAGCCAGGCTTTTTGGCGAACCCGAGCCGCAGCAGACGACACTCCAAACGGCAGCCTATGAGGAAATTGTTCCCCGCTCTGATATCGAAACGTTCGTTCATCTCGGCGAGCAAATCTCCCATTACGAAGCAGTCGAGACGGCGTATCGCATCAAGATGCCCAAGAGCATCGCGCCAAACGCCCGGCTGATTGATGACAAACTGGCTGAGATTACCATCTGCGATCCCGCGGTGGGGTCGGGCGCGTTCCCGGTGGGCATGATGACCGAGATCGTGCGCGCCCGCTCCGCGCTCACACCCTACTTCAACGACGTTCACGAGCGCACGCCTTATCATTTCAAGCGTCACGCCATTCAAAACTGCCTTTATGGCGTGGACATTGATGCCGGCGCGGTCGAGATCGCCAAACTGCGCCTGTGGCTTTCGCTCGTCGTGGACGAGGAAGACGTGAAGCAGATCAAGCCGTTGCCGAATTTGGACTACAAGATCGTGGCGGGCAATTCGCTGCTCGGCTTTCCGTTCAAGTCGCAGAGGTTGGTTGAGATTGAAATGTTGAAAGACAAGCTTTTTGACGAGACTGACCACGCGAAAAACGCGCGGTTGAAAGCGCAAGTGGATAAACTGCTTTCGGAATGTTTTGCCGCGTCAAAAAGAAGCTTGGGGTACGAGGTAGATTTTGATTTTGAGATTTTCTTCTCCGAAGTGTTTCAACGCGAGGGTGGGTTTGATGTGGTTATCGGGAATCCCCCTTGGGTATCAAATGATTCGATTGAAGAAGGACTCAAAACAAAACTACGCAATTTGTATTCGTATTCAATCCAATCGCGCTTCGACCTTTCCTGTTGTTTTGTTGAGTTGTCGCTGACACGCCTAATGGGTAACGATGCTTCGGCTGCCTTTGTCCTTCCTGAGCACTTATGGATTGGTGAGTACTTCGTCAGTTTTAGAAAGCATACCCATCAACATTGGCGTGAAGTCACTTCATTGAAGGAAGGTTATTTCGACGCTGTGAATAATCCCGCCTCAATGCTCATCTTTGCCAAGTACGCTAGCCGAGATTTGGTGATTGGCAAATCTCTTCCCGACAGATCTGTGATACGACAGAGACAGGATAAAGAGTTCATTGAGACCGAGGTGCAATTGAGGAGCAACGGACGAGAGATACATACGTTCAAAGTCTTCTTTGACCTCGACTACTTGACTTTGAAATCCCGAATGCAAAGCAAACGTAATTGCATGTTTCTGGATAAGGTTTGTGTCATTACGGATGGGGTTCAAACCGCAAACATTTTGAGCGAAATTATGACGGACAAAACTCCATCAATCAATTCCCACTACAAAAAGGCCTTGAGGAAAGGAAAGTCAATACCTTGTCGCTATGGCCACTTAGCTTGGGATGGATGGTGGATTCTCAAGCCAGAACATACGAGAAACTTCAAACGACCGGGATTTTCCTACGATTCACCCAAACGAATGCTGTGTTTTCAGTCCGCAGAAAAGATCGTTATGCGACAGACAGAGCCGACCATCATGGCAACGATAGATATAGAGCAATACTATTTCCCGAACTCGATATTCCAATGTATTGTGAGAGATGAACTTAAACATGAAGTGTCTTTGCACTATGTCCTTGGATTGCTCAACTCCGCGCTTGTTCGTCGGTATTACCTTCTTGCTTCACAAGTTGAAGGTACTACAAAACCACAACTTTACATTAACATTCTCAAATCCATTCCTTTTCTGAAAGCAGAACAATATAAGCAGAAGCCTATCGTCACCCTCGTTGACCGCATTCTCGCCGCGAAGCAGCGCGACCCGAAAGCGGACACGACGGCATTGGAGCGAGAGATTGACCAGCTTGTTTACAAGCTCTACGACTTGACCCCCGAAGAAATCGCCATCGTGGAAGGGAAAAGCGAATGAGCCTGTATCGCATTTACATTGACGAAACTGGCAACCACGACCTGACTCATGCCGACGACCCCAACCAACGCTTTCTGGCGCTCACCGGCGTGATCTTGGAATCTGGTTACATCGCCGGTACGCTCCAGCCGGAGATGGAAGAGATCAAGCGCCAATTTTTCCAACACGATCCCGACGAGCCGGTCATTTTCCACCGCAAAGAAATGGTCAACCGCCGCCCGCCTTTCCAAGTCTTGCAAGACACAAAGGTGGAAAAGCGCTTTAATCAGACCTTACTCGCTGCACTCGACCGCTGGGAATATCAGGTGATCACCGTAGTGCTGGATAAAAAAGCGCACCGCGACCAGTATTCCGTCTGGCGTTACCATCCCTATCACTATTGCATGGCAGTCATGCTTGAACGTTTTGTGCTTTTTCTACACTATGCGAACCATCATGGCGATGTAATGGTGGAGAGCCGCGGCGGAAAAGAAGATGAGAAACTCAAAGACTCTTATCGGCGGCTATATGCAAACGGCACAGATCCCATTCCTGCTGAACGCTGGCAGGAAAGGATGACCTCCCGCGAACTCAAAGTCAAACCCAAGAGCGCCGATATTGCCGGCCTGCAACTGGCAGACCTGATCGCCCACCCATCTCGGCGTGAAATACTACTCGATAACCAATTGATTGCCGACACGAGGGATATATTTGGCGATAAAATATGCGCTATTTTGCGAGCAAACAAATATATGCGTTCGCGCAGTGGTCAGATACAAGGATACGGCAAGAAGTTACTCCCTTAACAAAGAGAAACGCCCTTACGGGCGCTCTCCGATAGCCACTGGCTATCCACCTCCGCTAAACGGATTGTAGTTAGTGTAGCACAAATGAATATGATTGTCAAATTGCCCAAAACCGAAAAACAATCCCTGCCAAGCGCGCCGAGCCGCCTGTCCTGAGCGAAGTCGAAGGGTCGGCGGACACGACGGTGTTGGAGTGGGAGATTGACGAGCTTGTGTACAAGCTCTACGACCTGACACCAGAAGAAATCGCCGTCGTGGAAGGATCAACCCGTGCGAAGTGACTTTTGATTAACCTAACTCGGACAAGCCGAAACCAAAAAGAATGAACCACAGAGCGCACACACCTGCCCCGGGCGCAGGTGCCGGGGGAGACCACAGAGAAAACTTTTTTAAAATCTCCGTGTTCTCTGTGGTGAGATTTTCTTGCAAAAAAACAAGAATTTCATTGGTAAGGTATTAATGGGGTCTCCGATTTTAACAAGAAACCGCCTTTCGGCGGAGTGCCCCCATGGAGATTCGAACTCCAGCTTTAGCCTCGAGTACCTCGATGGTATCAAAGGGCTGGCATTTTTCCAGTGCCCCCATGGAGATTCGAACTCCAGCTTTAGCCTCGTGTACCTCGACGGTATCAAAGGGCTGGCACTTTTCCAGTGCCCCCATGGAGATTCGAACTCCAGCTTTAGCCTTGAAAGGGCTGCGTCCTGGTCCACTAGACGATGGGGGCTTATCGAGCGGGGGGATTTTACCATCCCCCTAACCTCAGGTCAAGCGATTTCCCTAAGTTTCCTTCCGGTGGGAGAGCAGGGCCAGGATGTCCACCTGCTTGCGGTTGAAGAGCAGCGCCGGGCTTTCGATGCGCAGACTGGGGATCAGGATGGCGGTCAGGGTAGTGTCGTAGAGCGGGACGAAGTCACGCGTGCCTTCCACCATAACGGTCGAGAAGTCGAAGCGGCCGGCCCATTCCAGCGTCCCTTCCAGCTCGTAGACCTGGGTGGTAACGCGGATGGGGTATTTGACCAGGTTCTGGTAGCCGCCGCGCGCCAGCGCCTGCGGCCCCACGTCCTCGCGGCGGGGGAGGCAGACCGCAAAGATGTTGGGCTTGACCAGGTCAATCAATTCGTATTCGCCGGCCAGCTTGCTGGGCATGTGCAGGCGCGCCAGTTTTGCGTCCAGCACTTCCATGAAAGAAGAGGTGGTATCGTTCATCAAGCCCATCAGCCCGCTGCGCGGCGCCATGATGTGGCCCACGATGCGGTAGCCCGGCGTGAGAAAATCGGCCGCGATCTGGCGTTGGGTAGGGGAGGTGGTCTCAGTCATCTATCGGCTTTCCAGGGGCAAGGTTCACTCCACGGCCGGGCGGGTTGAATCTGAATCGCGCTGCTCCAGCGGCGGACGCGAGCGGCGCGGCCGCGTCGCAGTCTTGCCTGCATCCGGGTTGAGCAGCATGGACAGCCAGGAGATGGCGCGCTCGTCGTACTCGCGCCGTCCGCACACGTCGCAAATCCAGGCCGGGAAGTTGGGCACGGTGATCAACTCGTCGCTCAACCAGGTGAAGTAGGTGATAAATTGCAGGCGCATCACGCCAGCCTGACAATCGTTGCAAGGGTAGGACTGCTTGGTGGCTATCTCGTCCATTGTTGTTATGCTCCTCGAGCCGCAGTTTCGATGTTTTCAGGCATGGTGTTCCTATGGCGCGGCCAGAACTGGCTGCTCGTGCTTGAGGATCATCCAATCGGTTATCGGCCAATATACCAGCACAGCCTTACCGACCACGTTATCGAGCGGCAGCAAGCCCCAAGTGTGGGAATCGGCGGAGTCATTGCGATTATCGCCAAGCACGAAGAGATAACCCTCCGGCACACTCCATTTGGTGGTGTATGCGGGCGAGGAAGCGATATACGGCTCTTCGAGCGCTGCGCCATTGACGTACACCTTCCCATCCGAAACAACCACCTCTTCACCGGGCAGGCCGATGACGCGCTTGATCAAATCTTCCTTCGGGTTGACCGGAAAATGAAACACGATGATGTCGCCGCGTTCCGGTTTGCCGAAGCGATAGGCCAGCCGGTTTACCAGGGCAAGCTCGTTGTTTTGTAGCGTGGGGAGCATGCTGAATCCGTCCACCCGAACGCGCGCCGTGAGGGTGTTGATTACCAGGAATAACAAAGCCGATAAGAGCAGCGTTTCCAGGATGTCGAAGAAGAAACTTTTCCAGGATGTGGTCGCTGCGCCAGCCGCGGGCTGGGTTGTAATCTCAGGGGAAACCTCAGACAAGAAATACTACCTCCGGTAACCAATATGGTTGCGTATTTAGCAACCAATATGGTTGCGTATTTAGCAACCATTATAAGACCCCTTTGGGGTGGCGGCAAGGGAAGAATCAAACGCGCCCCCAGGCGTAATAGGTGGGCACATAGAGGACGCGCTCGCCGCGCCGCCAGGCCTCTTCATCCAGCTTTTTCATTCTCTGTAATTTCCTGGCCGGGACGAATCCCGCCAAATCGGCCTCCAGCACCGCCCATTCCAGTTCCCGTTCCTCAAGCTCCAGCGGATGCGTTCCACGCCCCAGCCCCGTGCTGGAACCGGGACTACCTCGCAGGCTGCCCGTTTCGATTACCTTTATCCCGGCCTCGGCGAATAGACCGGTCAGCCGTCGCCCCAGATCGGGATCAGCCCCTTGCCGCCGCAGGGACTCGGCCTGCCAGCGGCCCAACGGTCTCAGCTCCTTGGGTTGGTCCACGCGACCGCTGTAATCCGGCTCGGCCAACGCCAGCACAAATCCGCCGGGACGCGTCACGCGCCGCATCTCGCACAACACGTCCGCGGGGTGCTCGACCCACAAGAGCAGGAAATGGCAAAAAGTAAGGTCGAACGTCTGCGCCGGGTAGGGTAGGCGGTGGGCGTCGCCGTTCGTCAGCCGGGCGCGCCGGGCGTGGACTCTGGCCTCGGACAGGCGAGCCGGCTCCAGGTCCAGCCCGTGGACGGTGCACCGGGCGGGCAGTTCGGCCAGCAGCGCCCCTGTCCCGCAGCCGACTTCCAGAACGCGCCGGGCTTCCGCCAGACCGGCCTTGTCGAAGGCGTACGCACGCAGTTCGCGCGTCCATGTTGCTTGTTGGGAAAACCTCTCATGCCAGTCTACACCCGCCACTGATAACTGATCACCGATCACTGATAACTGATCACTATCCACTGCTCCCCGTCTCTTTCCACTCAAGAACGAAACGCGCCTGCTCGTCGGTCTCTGGCACGTATGGGAAAAAATCGAATTGCTCGGAGGGACGGTAGAGTTCCTTCAGGCGTTGTAAAGCGGCTTTGCCGTCCAGGCCCTGATGCGCCAGGTAACAGCCG
>Ga0210056_1003783_pt1 | contig 12171 bp, 13 predicted proteins | sample CryGeyCG2014_080_2_FD_183965 | JGI IMG/M metagenome (GOLD analysis project Ga0210056, IMG submission 183965) | Groundwater microbial communities from aquifer - Crystal Geyser CG07_land_8/20/14_0.80 (SPAdes) (version 2) | ecosystem: Environmental > Aquatic > Deep subsurface > Groundwater | place...
TTCGATCGCTCCATTAGGTATTTGATATCTGATAGGTCGAAATACGGGCGCCAAAAATATGATCCCGATAATGGTGAAGACAATGAAAAGGACTACATATCTTTGGGCGATAGACATTCTTAAGGGGCCTCACTGATGTTGTATATACTTTGTTAGTGATATAATTTTCACTGAAACTATGATATTAGTGAATTAGGCATGACTCGAAAGGTCAGTAGGCTAGCAAATCACGCGCGATTGTATGATCCACATTCAGCTTGTAAATTTGAGCAATCTAGATCTGGCTAATTCAGATTGCATAAATCACATATAAGACTAACCTTGCCTCTCGGCTAACAGCCAGAAAAAAGAATCCCATGCACATGCCCAAGTCGGAAACGTCAAAGGTGCCCTAACTAGAATATAAATTTTGAACAACAAAGACTAGCCCTCACTATTCTTCCGAGGGTTCATCATCATCGTTGACGAACTTCACGAAACAAGGACAAAGCAAGACAAGTGAACCCTCCTTCGACATACAAGAATCAAGTTAGAAGTTGTTTTTTCACATTTTGCAATATCATTTAAGCTTATAGCAACGATCGCATTCGTCGTTGAAAGCACAATATTCACCAAAACATCGTTTACGCATTTATTTATTCACAAGTTTGGCATCACCATTTTATGATAAAACCTATATTTCCAAACGCACCAACTATCGAGATCTGTAATATCGGTTTTCTCACCCTGCTCTGAAGAATTAATTTCAATTTTGTAGGATGACCAAAGCAGTTTCCCAAAATTGCGAAATGATGCCACAAGTTTGTCTGGTTACGCGCATATCTGAATTTGAATGAATGATAAACTTTCTTTAGATATAATTAACGAGGTTGAAATATGCCATGGGGTGAAATGTGTTTTATATATCGGAAACCGATACGAAGGCGGTTACATTCTATTGAATATTTCTTGAATAATAAGGCACGCCATGTGAAATGAGGTTAAAAAATGGAGATGCTTGAAAAACTAGGTGAATATGCGTTCCTGGCATGCATCGCGATAGCAATCGTTGCTGGAATAGCGGTTGGTTTTGCAGCTTTTAGTACTGGATGGGTTGCATTGGCTTTGGTGATTCTAGGCGTGATAGTGGGCTTTACTACTGTCACTGAGGAGGAAGTTACGCCGTTTCTGTTGGCGGCGATAGCGTTTACAGTTGCAAGTTCTGATGGTTGGTTCTTGGTTATCAATGAAGCGGTGGCCACGCTTGGAACAGTGATAAACGCCATTGTTTTCAACATAGCATCATTCGTGGCTCCGGCTGCGATAATACTGGCAACAAAGACGATTTATGAGCTGGCACGGAAGAGATAAGCCTATTCTCTTTTCAATGACTTGAGATTCTGCCTAAAGGCTATAAAAATTCAAATTTGGTGTTCTTTCTAATAGACTAAAATTATGTATAAGATTGAAGAAGCCTTAACATTCATTAAAACCGAGAAGATAAAAAACATCAGTTGTCAGTATCAGAGTCGAAGTCAACCATAACCAATAAAAAATCTTGATGAATAAATATTAGAAATCGATTAAAGTGAAAGCAGATATAGATTTAATCCGACCAAGCCCGTACCAGCTGAGATTAATCTTCGATCAGGATGATCTAAAGAGGGAGATAGAGAAAGACGGTCTTCTTAACGATCTAGTAGTTCGGAGCCAGGGCGATTCTTATGAAATAATCGATGGGGAAAGAAGGTGGAGGGCCCTCAAGGAGCTTGGATGGGAAAACGTGCCTGTCCGAGTGATCGAAGCAGACGACGCGAAGGCGAGGTTATTGGTTTACAAGTTGAACAAGATTCGCGAAAACTACACAGCGAAAGAAGAGGCGCGATATTTCAAGAAGCTTGCAGATGACGGCATGACGCCGTTGGATATAAGCAAACAGCTGAATGTTGATTTTCACTGGGTCTTGGCAAATCTTAACGTATTCAAGTTTCCCGAAGACGTTCAGAAAGCCGTGTGGGCTAAACAGATCAGCATGTCCCATATAAAAGCGCTGGAAAGTGTGATAGATAGAAATATCAAAGAAGCAGTGCTCGCTGTGAATCAAATTCTTGAGAGGAAACTGACCGTATCTGAAACTAGAAAAATAACTCAAAAGCGTGAAAGAGAGCTTAAGGCAAGAGTTGATGAAGCACGCATTAAGGCAGCTGAAAAAGTATTGCCTGCGATAGCACCCAAAGCTCCCAAGCTAGAAACTCCAGAAGATTTCGAGAACGCTGCTGAAGTTCTTAAGGAAAAAGCGAAGAAGATGCGCAAGGGAACCTTAAAGCCTGAAGAGATTAAGAAAATGACAAGACGCCTTGAGAAAAGGAAAACAGAGAAAAAAACAACAGGAGAGGTCTTCGAAGAAGTATCAATTCAAACTATGATGAAATTGCGAGAGAAAATTGAGAAGTTAGAAAAGGAGAAGGAAAGTCTCTTGCAGAAAAAGGGCTTTCTCACAGAAGCATTAAGTTTCAATTGTCCCCACTGTAACAATTCTTGCGTCATCTATCGTGAGGGTGAAAGCTACTGGGTAGAGTAGCCTGCTGAGAAGAAGTTTATGGAACTAGTAAGAAATCTGCGGGAGAAAATTGAGAAGTTAGAGAAAGAAAAATTGGGTCTTTTAGCAGAGATAGACAGCCTCAAGGAAAAGGCTGAAACAAGTGCTCATAAGTTAGAAAATGAAGTAGCCATGCTTAGAAAAGAAGTGAAAACACTTGAGAGACTTTTAAATGTGAAGGAAAAAGCACGCAATAAAGAGATCTAATAATGTAGCTGCAAATCCGCTGTTTTTCTTGAGCAACCAGCAGTATCTTGCTGTAAAAAGGAATAAAGTTTTGACACGCACATGGAAAGGTTGCCTAGAAGTAATATTCAGAATCCGACTTTCAAATATAGAGAATCCATACTTTGGGTTCATATACGTTAAATACTACGGTTTAACAACGTTTTTGCAAACTAAGGTCGCCGGAGTTACTGTGTAATGAATAAGAAGTGCTGTTGTGTCATTGAAGTGAAAGTTCCTTATCGCTCTGAACGTTGGCAAAACCTAGTAAACAATGAAGTGAGACAAGCAATAGAAAAACTAAGAGCCGCAGTCGAAGAACTGGGAGGCAAGGTTTGTGTCAGATACTGAAACATCAAAAAGTGCTATCAACAGAGTAGTACGTCATGTGTGGGCGTCAAAGTACGTCCGTAGGCAAGATGTTCTGCGCTTTGACTTCCATGATTGAGAAGTGTTTTAGGCTTGGTTTTGTACTGAGTTCGTCGCTGAGGGAAATCTTGTTGCGAACCATGTCCAGTACAATGTATTTTTTTTCCACTTTTTCCTTCGTCTTGACAAAGTATATGACTGCCTTTCCTAGAGCCAAGGATGCTGGGAGAAAGTAAATGTGCCCATCTTTTATTTCCTTATGGTGAAGCGGTGGAGGCCTCATTGACGCGGACAGCATCTTAATAATGTCTTCTAATTTTTCAAGCTGAACGTATTTTACTTCATCATTCAACATAGTCACCTCCCAAGTTGATGTTTGTTGTATTGGTGATTTTATGTTTTGGGCTTGGCCATGACTTTGAAATGAAGAGCATCATATGTTATATTCACTTCGTTTAGGCATCCTTTTCTCCAGTGTCCTTTGTTTTTCTTACCTTGACTTCCAGAACGCCGTTTCTATACGTGGATTCAACAGAGTTATTTTTGACAGATGTTGGAAGCTTGACTTCCTTGTAATATTTTTTCTCTGAAGTATCGACGCTTATTATCAAGAGATTGTTTTTTACGTGCAGTTTGATGTCTTTTTCTTCAACGCCAGGCACCTCAGCCATCACTTTTATGTGGTCTTCCTCTTCGAAGACATCGACGATTGGCTCCCTTTCCTCTATTGAAGCAGTTGGTAGAGGCTTGGGTGTACGTGTAGGTGGGGTTTTGCTCTTAGGCTTACTTATCTTCAGGCGGCTCTTTGGCTTTGTCGTGTAGGATCCTTTTATCGGACGGGAACTTACACGGAAGTCAACTACTCCCCTTTTTCCGAGATTAACTCTTTTTTGGTACGTCTGAGACTTTTCTGCAAGCTTGGATAGATCATTGATTAGTCCTGCTAGTCCTTTGCCTTTGGATTTTCCACTTGGGATTTTGCCGGATGTGCCGAATATGTTGAAACCAACATCAAGCAGTTCTGAAACATCATCAAATACCTTGCCTAGCTCCACTGCTTCGTCAGTTTTTTCTTTTCCTTGGATTTGTGTTCTCATCTCTTCTACCGTTTTCTTTAATTGTTCAATTTCTTTTCCTTTCTCAACGATCTCTTTCCTGAGTTCCTTTAAGTTTTTTTCTACTTCGTTTTTCTTCTTTTCTGCCATATTGTTTCACCTCCTTTGCTCAATAACTGGTGTGATTTTTTCTAGCTGAGCTAGATACGTTTGTGGATTGGCAAAATATTGGGATCTAAGCGGTGGGCATTTTTCCAGAACAAGTTTTATGCCTTCAATCCCGTGTTTCTCTAAAACAGCCTTTGCAAGTGGATAGCCTAGGTAATAGGAGACGCCTTTGATTACTTGTGCACTCCTGAGCACGTCTTTAACCAGTTTCTCTTCATCTATTGCCTGAACTCTACGTCTTCTATAGCGGGAACGCACTTGATCTCTTTTAACCATGTCTCCTCTTCTTCGTGCGTTATCTATGTCAAAGAGTAGGTCTATGCATTTTGAGTGTCCTATCTGCAACTCTTTTTCCAAAGATGTTACTAGTGTTTCATAGCCCATGTTGCGCAAGGTTTGAAGTGCTATTGCCTCACAGCATCCTTCTTTGAAAATGCTCTTGAAAATAGTGTCTATGTAAGTGCTCAAAAGTTCATAGAGTTTTTTTATGTTGTTCGTCTTTTTGGCTTCAATGTATGCTTTTGTTACAGCTTGCACGGGTGCTTCTTGAGGTGGCGAAAGATATGTAGAGAGGAGTTTTTCTGAGAGTTCGTGAACGCCTACAGGAATTAGCTTTTCTGGGTGGTTTTTTATCATTTTTTTATTCATGTATAAAACTTCATCTTTTGGGTTGTAAAAGGCAAAGTTTTCGAAAAATCCTGGCACTTGGTTTTTCGAAAGGGTTTCAGAGATTTGTTTCCACTGGGTGTCGCTGTATGTCATGCCGTTTTTTCTGAGGTTGTTCCGCATGCGTTGGGTTATTTTTTTGAGAAGTTCTAGTCGTTTGATTATTTTGATGTCTTTGAAGTATGTGAAATCGATGTTGAATGATTCAACCATTTTTCTGTGGATATTCTTGAGTGTTTGGTTGATCTGTTCCTTGATTGATTCAATGTCGCTCATAAAACCTGTCTCTTCTACCTATTCTTGGTCCTTTCTGTGTTCATTGACCCGCTGGATTGCTTTTCTAAAGTCCTCCATGGTTATCTGGAGTTTAGGGGATTTTCTGTTTGCCTCTTTTTTTGTGCGGGTCTTTATGTATTTTCTAATGGCCAGCATTGTGGCTTCTCTGCAGATTGCTTCTATATCTGATCCCATGTATCCGTCAGTTTCTGCTGCGAGTTTTTGTAAGGAAACATTTTTGGCGAGAGGGTTTTTCTTGGTGTGGATTTTGAAGATGTCTAATCTTGCCTCTTCATTTGGGGGTGGGACATGTAAGATCTGGTCGAATCTTCCGGCTCTTAGCAGGGCTGGATCGATTAAGTCCATTCGGTTTGTTGCAGCTAGAACTACGACTCCGCGGAGTTCTTCGAGGCCGTCCATTTCCGTGAGAATTTGGCTTATGACTCTTTCAGAAACGTGGGAATCTGCGATTCCGCTTCCGCGTCGAGGGGCTAGGGCATCAATCTCATCGAAAAATATAATGCAGGGTGTGGTTTGTTTTGCTCTTTTGAATGTTTTTCTTACTCCCTTCTCTGATTCGCCCACAAACTTGCTCATGAGTTCAGGGCCCTTAATGCTGATGAAGTTTACTCTGCTTTCGTTGGCCACTGCTTTGGCCAGGAGGGTTTTGCCTGAACCGGGAGGTCCATGGAGCAGTATGCCCTTTGGAGGCTTTGCTCCGGCTTCTCCGAACAGCTTGGGATATTTCAGTGGCCATTCGATAGCTTCCTTTAGTGCTTGTTTGGCTTCTTCGAGTCCTCCTACGTCGTTCCATTTGACGTTTGGTGTTTGGATGAGTACTTCTCTCATGGCTGAAGGCTCTACGAATCTTAGGGCGTCTAGGAAGTCGTTCATGGTTACTACGAGTTTGTTGAGTACTTCTATTGGGATGTAGTCTGCGTCGAAGTCTATTTCGGGCAGGACTCTTCGCAGTGCTTTCATGGCTGCTTCTTTGCAGAGTTCTGATATGTCTGCGCCTGTGAATGCGTGGGTTAGGTTGGCGAGTTTTTGTAGGTTTACGTCTTCAGTTAGCGGCATTCCTCTGGTGTGGATTTGGAGGATTTCGTATCTTCCCGCTTTGCTGGGTACTCCTATTTCTATTTCTCGGTCGAATCTTCCTGCTCTTCTAATGGCAGGGTCAAGCGCGTTGGGTCGGTTTGTGGCTCCGATTACAACTATTTGTCCTCTTGGTTCTAATCCGTCCATTAGTGCCAGTAATTGAGAGACTACTCTTTTTTCAACTTCGCCGTGTACTTCTTCCCTTTTCGGGGCTATCGCGTCGATTTCGTCGATGAAGATTATGCACGGCCTGTTTTGTTCGGCTTCTTTGAAGATTTCACGTACTCTTGCTTCGGATTCTCCGTAATATTTGCCGTGGATTTCTGCTCCGCTTAGGCTTATGAATGTGGCGAAGGTTTCGTTTGCTACGGCTTTGGCTATTAGGGTTTTTCCTGTTCCTGGGGATCCGTGTAGTAATACGCCTTTTGGGGGTTCTATGCCTAGTCTGTCGAATACTTCTGGGTGTCGTAGTGGGAGTTCTATCATTTCTCTTATTCTTTGGATTTGTTCGCCGAGTCCGCCGATGTCTCCGTATGTGACGCCGATTTTTCGTTGGGTTTCTATTGCTTTTTCTTGAATGGTTATTTCTGTTGTGGGATAAACTATTGCAGCGGCGTTCTTTGGTTCTATTTGGGTTACGACGAAGGAGATGCTTGTTCCTAAGAGGTTCAGCCTAATTTGGTTTCCTTCAATTAGCGGTAAGCCTTCTAGGAGTCTTTTGATGTGTTTTCCGTAAGCGTCTCCGAGCCGTGGCTGGGTTTGCTCTATGGGAGCTAAAACGATTTTTTCGGCTTTTTTGGCTTCGATTTTCTCGATGTGGACGTTGTCGTCGATTCCTGTGAATGTATTGTTTCTTATTATTCCGTCGATTTGGATGAGACCTTTTCCTCGGTTTTCTGGGTATGCTGGCATGACTTTGGCGGCTGCTCTTTTTTTTCCGGTGATTTGGACAACGTCGCCGGTTTCTAGGCCTATTTTTTTCATGTCTTCCGGGTCTATTCTGGCTATTCCTCGTCCGAAGTCTCTGTGCGAGGCTTCCGCGACTCGGAGGGTTAAGACGTTTGGTTTATGTTTGCGTTTTGGCAAGTGTTTCACCTTGATTGGTGTATTTGTCGCCTAGGTTCGTGACCTTTGTCATTTTTAGCATGTGTGAATTTGTCGTATGTATTGTTTTTATTTGACAGTCGGATTCGGAATACGCATTTTATCGGTGCCTTTACTGTGCAGATGAACAAATTACTTAACGTTAGGTGTTTTGATGTTGGCACGATAGGTCACTAACTTAGGGTTTATAACAAAAGGTATATAAACCTTTTTGTAGTAACTGTATTTGTGAAGTGCACACGTATGAATTCAATGGAAAAAGTTCTGCAAATAATCGGCAACGAAAACCGAAGAAAGATACTTACGCTTCTCTCCGAAGAGCCTCACTACATCTCTCAAATAGCCAAAAAGCTGGACGTGACACAACCAGCCATTCTCAAGCACCTCAGCGTTCTTGAGGGGGCTGGTTTAATAGAGGGCTTCTGGAGAAAGAGTCCGTTAGGTGCGGCGAGAAAATATTACAGGATTTGTGATTCTGTGGACATAGAAATAGCCATTAACCCAGAGGATTTCAGAGTTGCTAGGCGTCCTCAAAGGATGAGTTGTCCAAGGTATTTGGAGATAGAAAGGGTGATGACGCAGTTAACAGAGGAGATTAACAAAGCCGAGGATGTGGCTGTAAAAGCGACTAATGCACAGAAATTGATGGAGATGGCGGATGTTCTTCTGTCATGTCAAGATTATGATGAGAAGGATTGGAACTGTAGAAATTGTCGTAGGATGGCGTCTCTGAGGAAAGAGGCTTCTCAAATTATATTACATGTGTCTAGAGGGGAGGTAGAGTTGGGGCTTCGCAGGTTAACTGAGGCAATAAATCAGCTTGTGGCAGGTTTGTTGCCAAAGTAGAGACATTGGCCTATCGCAAATTTTTATTGGCATTTTGAATCGCAGTCTTATGCTGATGTAATGAATTGATTTGGGGAATAGATGTTTTCAGAAACGCGCACATGCACACGCTTATAACCCGGTCTACCGTACGATCCAAATATCCTTTTCCAAAAGATAACAGTCTTCAAAGACTTCCGTAGCCCATCTTAAGTATTAGGCACTTCATTTAATTAGCATTCTTAAGAAAACAACTTTTAAACAAAGCTGGCTTAACGTTACTTAACATAATGAAGGCGAGCGATTTGAGTCAAAGCAATTTCAATGTGTTTATTGATATTACACGAAAAGCCTTCTTAGGCTTGCCTTTTGATCACAAAAATGAAACTTTCAAGTTAAAACCCACAATGGTGTCTCCTTATGATTTCCTTAGGAAGATTGAAAAACCTAAATCAGAATATGAAAGACTTCTACTTAAATTAGAAAGAGCCTTCAAAGTTAATGCAAGAACGGAGATGTACAGAAAAGAGAGAGGTTGGATTGCCCAAGGAGTTTCACAAAAAGCAATCAAGAACATAGATATGGATGGAAAGACTTTGTTGATTCCAATTCTTTCTTTACCTGCTGTAGGAATTGACACAAGTGGTTTGGACGATTCTTTAGTTATTGTCTTTTGTGTTCTTGATAATTTCGGTGCTGGAACCATTTTTCTTGAAAAACATCTTGGTGTGCCTAAGGCAAAAAGCCCAATAGAGTTTAAATGGAATAAACTGGATTCTCAAGATAAAACGAAGATTTCTGATAATTTCAGTTTACTTCTAAGCATTTCTTGTTGTGGGTTACTTATCATTAATACTAATGTATTGGTCTCCCCAGTCGGTTCTCTTATTTATGGATTTAGAGATCTAATTGAAGGATGTTTTTCTGGTTATGAAAAAATGCCATCTCAAACAAGAGAGGTAAGGGAAGACTTTAGGCAGAAATTCTTTTCGGCGTGTAATAACACACCAATACACTCTGATGCTGACTTCCGACCCTTAAATCCTGATAAAATCGTTAGGGCATTAGTTACAACATTGTCAAAAAAAGATGGAAGAATACAAGTTTGCACACCACTCCATGCACCATTAAAATCTCATGAATCTGAACCTATTCAAATTGCAGATATATTTGCGGGAGTAATAGGAATGAAAATTCGGAATAATCAAAAGCCACCTACACCTCTATCACATTTGTTTTTTGATAATCGTAAGATAAATAGAGAAGCAAGAAGAAAAGGCAAGTTTGCTAAAGCATATTACTGGTTTAAAAGTGAATAGTTAGGTGTTGTGTGCCTTTAAGGCACGGACGTTGCCACACTATGGTGACCACGCAACCCGCTTGGCACACAACTTTGGTACCTAACCAATAGATACATTCACAATGTCCTATTTTAATGAGTATCTGGATAATTTTTCCAGATACTTCTTTATAATCCGAATAGACTTCTTTCTATGTCAAGTTTCTAAGATGGAAAAGAACCTCGCTTTGTCCCTGATTTTGGTTAACTGTGTCCTTGGGTGCCTTGTGGCTCAGAGCTTTTCTAGTCTTACTTGTAGAATGTTGTTTCTGTAGGTGTATTGGATTGTGTCTTTGTTGACGCGCGTTGGGAGTCTGACTATCTTTAAGTATTTTTTCTTTGCATTTTCCGCTGTTATCGTTATAGTGTTTTCGTTTGTTTTTATTTTCACGTCTTTCTCATCTATACCGGGTAGCTCTGCTAGAACTATTAGGTGGTCTTCCTCTTCAAAAACGTCAACGAGTGGTTGCCTCTCATTTATCAAGGTTGGTATATGAGGAAATAATGCAACGTGTGGATGAGTGATCCTCGATCTGCGGTGTGGTCGCGCGACGTGGAAGGTGGCCTTTGATGGGGTTGCTCCTAAGAGGAATTTTCTCATTGTTGAACGTGTTTCAGGGGCGTGAGTTTGTTCAAAGCAGACGAGGTATTTGCACTTCTGACATTGTTCAATGCTGACTCTGTCTCTTTTTATGCCTTTGATGGCGGGGCAGAAAACCCATTCAACTCCTTTGACGCCTCTAACTAGGAGCTTGTTTTTTTCTCTTCCAAAAGTTGCTCGACAAATCAGCCACACTGAAAAGCCCTCTCCTTCACACTCAACATGTTTAGGTTACCCGCGCGCAATACCGAGTGTAGAGATGGCAAAAAGACTGCATAGGCTTTGTTTCTAGATTTGATATATACCGCAAAGCGTAAGCCGTCTTGTTATATATCGCTTTTCGATACGAAAACGGTTACACCAAGTTGAATATTTCTTAAATAGTAATATTCAGTACTGTATTCTTGAAAAAATAAATGAGGTGAGAAAAAATGGTAACACAAACTCCAGACGTTTCGAGCCTTGCTGAGGTTCTTGACAGAATACTCGATAAGGGAATAGTCGTCGACCTTTGGGCAAGGGTTTCCCTTGTTGGCATCGAAATCCTAACCATCGAAGCAAGAGTGGTAGTCGCGTCAGTGGACACCTTCCTGCACTACGCTGAAGAGATCACGAAGGTAGAGCAAGCGGCAATAGGAGTGCCCGCAGCTTAAACAAGCTGAGAAGATGCGGCCCTCTATGGAGATGAGCAAGAATGTCTAAAGAAGAAAAGGAAGAGGAAGCAGAAGAAGAGGCGAAACCTGTTCGAGCAGCAGTTACGCCGGTGATAAAGAGGCGGGAAGCGAAAGCAGCTAGGCCCGTGTGGAGGGTCGCCGAGCCGGTGAAAGAAATGCCGAAAAAACCAAGTCCCAAAACCGTTAAAGGCAAAATAGCAGCAATTCAAAAAGCTACTGGCAAGATATATTCAGGCGCTCGTGCCATACAGTCAGATGCTAACCGCGTTCAGTCAGATATTAAAGGCAAAACTGAAGTATTTCGGAAGGCTGTCGCTGATATTCATTCAAGTGTCCGTGTCTTAGAGTCCGCTATTGGAGATCACATGAAGAAACACCAAGATGCTGTGAGCGCTATGCAGTCAGCTATCAACGAGCAGACGAAGGAAAACCTAGAAGCTGTGGCCGCCATGCAGTCAGGCATTAACAAGTTGCAGTCAGACACCAACGAGCAGGTGAGAGAAAACCAAGCATACGTAAGGGATTTCTACGAATGAACAACCTCCATTCGCACATGAGGACAAGCCTATTTTCCTCCAACCCCCATCTTTTCCATAAAACCTTGAATTCAGTCTTACTTGAAAAGGAGGTGAGAAAGGTTGCCAACTATGAGGCCGAGAACCAGTTTGCGCTCTCGAGAAAGAGATAGGAAGGTAAAGTGGTTAAGGGAGCTCAGGGAGAAACTACAACACTTTTCCATTGTTCTTCGCCCACAAACGATTCGTATGATGTGGGTAAGAGATGTTGTTAAAAAAGAGGAATAACAATTCGAAAAAGAGAAACAGCTTTTTCATTGCTCTAACGAGATATTTCGAGTTTCTACTTTAGTTAGCAGATAATTTTGTATTGAATGTGCTTTTCAATATTGAATGGTTAGGAAAAAATTCTGTGCACCAGACTTGATTTTCAGTTTTTGACACAATTTTCGTATCGTTCTTTTGAATATTGCTTAAGTAAACAGGTCGCAATCTCAAGAAAGAGAGTGATTCTGAAACATGAGATACGTACCTACACATAAAAGGAAAGTGAGAGGTAAACAGATTCATGATGTTATGGAAGAAAAATTTTCAAGCCTAGAACAAGAGATAAATGTCGCAGAATTGTCCATCGAACGCGTCGAAGCAGAGTTTCTGGTGCCAACCATTGAAAATTTT
>Ga0210056_1003785_pt1 | contig 12168 bp, 15 predicted proteins | sample CryGeyCG2014_080_2_FD_183965 | JGI IMG/M metagenome (GOLD analysis project Ga0210056, IMG submission 183965) | Groundwater microbial communities from aquifer - Crystal Geyser CG07_land_8/20/14_0.80 (SPAdes) (version 2) | ecosystem: Environmental > Aquatic > Deep subsurface > Groundwater | place...
GCTTCTTATACCTTCCTTTTAAACTTCAGCGCCCGGTCCACTTCTCTTTCCGCATCACGGCGGGCAATAGCTTCCCTTTTATCATAAAGCTTCTTCCCTTTAGCAACCCCAAGTTCTACTTTAGCAACCCCATTCTTAATATACAACTTAAGCGGCATTAATGTCAAGCCTCGTTGTGTTACCTTCCCGGCAAGGTTATCAATTTCTTTTCTGTGCAGCAAAAGCTTGCGCGGGCGTGTCGGCTCATGAGTGTTGTACCTAGCAGCATCATAAGAGGCAATATGACTATTATGTAGCCAGAGTTCACCATTCTCAGGTTTGGCATAGGCATCACGCAAATTCACCCTGCCAGCCCTGATAGACTTAATCTCAGAGCCTTTAAGCACTATGCCGGCCTCATGGCTTTCCAGGATATAATAGTCATGATAAGCTTTGCGATTGATGGTTACCGTTTTGGAATCTTTTGCCACGGGGAAAATTTTAGCACTGGAACTGCCCTTTGTCATTGCGAGGAGCACAAACGACGAAGCAATCTGGTTGTGCAGTGATTCATGCAACATACTATATTGAGAAAGGAGCTACATTATGAGTCGTGCTGATAGATTTTACCTTTTCGTAACCGTTTTTCTTGTTATCGCTGTGATAGCTGGCGGTGTAATAATAGGGATAAAGCGCATCGAGAGCCCACCCATTGAAGTTGTTCTTTCTCAAGCATCGCCTTCCTGGCAAGGTGGTGAGATTTGTGTTGATGGAGCTGTGAGTAACCCTGGTTTCTATCCCTGGAAGGAAGGTGATACCGTGCAAGCTCTTCTTCTGGATGCTGGCATTGAGTCTGATGCTGACCTTAACCATATCAAGATCTACATCCCACAGAAAGGCGAAAAACAGTTTCCTCAGAAGATTGATTTGAATCGGGCGGAAGCCTGGCTTCTCGAAGCACTGCCAGGGATAGGCAAAACTAGAGCTCAGGCTATCGTGGACTACCGCAACGAAAACGGACCGTTTAAGAGGATTGAAGACTTGCTCCAGGTCAAAGGCATCGGCCAGGGAACATTTGAAAAGATAAAAGATTACATAACCGTGTCGGATTAGAGTTGCTTTAGAAGCATAATCTCAAAGGCCTTGCAGAGTTTCTGAAAAGAGAGTTAAATAAAAATTGCGAAGAAGCTATCCCTAGGAGGATTGAAAGGTTCTTCACCTCGCAAATGGAAGAGACTCGGGTAAGGAAGAAAAGTCCTGCGGTGAAATGTCAAGTTTTAGTAATTGCACATTAACAACAGAATAAGGGGTATCTTTGGGCAACAGCTCTCCTTCCTCGTGTGGTAAGCATGAGTTAAAGAAGAGCATTATAAAGATCCCAGCAACTCTCAGGCACAGAGCACTGGAGAGCGAGATCCGGGTTGCCGATAGTTGTGCTGTTTGGCTGGCCGGGCCTTAATATTGGCCGACTCGTTCACCTCCTCAGTCAAATTCATGGGTGGGAGAACGTAGAGCTGATTATGCTGCAGCATAGCATCAACCAATCGCACTAACTTACGGGCAGTCAGCACCAATGCCCGCTTGTGTTTGTGCTTGGCGCTCTCGTTATACTTACTGAGATAATAGCGTCCATACTCGGCATTGTGCATCCGCACCGAGTTGGCCGCCTCGATAAGGTAGTAGCGTAGATAGGCATCGCCTGATTTGCCCAGAGAAGTTTCCTCAGCCTGAAATGAGCCTGATTCACTAGTGCGCCAGAAGAGCCCGGCGAATTTTGCCAGGGAAGCCTGGTCGGGGAAACGATGGATATCCTGGATTTCAGCCATTATCCCGGCGACAAAGACTGGTCCCAAGCCTGGTACTGAACTTAGAGGGTTGGGGAACTTCCGAACCTCCCGTTCGATAGCCCGGTCTACCTTCTTTATCTGCTGGGATAGGGTGCGAATATTCTCCAGGGTAGCCCCAAGTATCAGGTTCAAAGGCTCATTCAAGGCAGGATGGAGGCGATAGGAATCCCTGGCTGCTCTCTTAATGACGGCAGCCACCGCTTCAGGACTGGGGAAGCGATTCCTACCTTCTTTGGCTAAGAGCTGGGCTAATTCCTCTAAGGGAGTAGCTACTATCTCATCTACAGTGAGGTAATCGGTAAGCACTGCCTGTGAGGCAGCACCAAAGGTATTGGAGAAGGGGTCAAGGTTTTGGTATTCGCTGAATTTGAGGAAGAGGAAGGAAAGAAAATAATTCTTTTCTCTGGTAATCTGGTGCATGAGGTGGCAGCGGAAGCGAGTCAGACGCTGGAGAGCCCTGAACTTGATTCAGGGTCATTTGGGATAAATGGAGCGGGAAGGCGACCGAAACGGAGACGCTCAGCAATGGCATAGGCATCATTGATGTCGCTCTTGGTAGTGTCGGAGAGAGCTTTTTTGAATCCCTTAATCAGGCGGGGGTTAAAGGCATAGACCTCAGACTGGAAGGGGGAAAGCTGAGGGGAAGAATTAAATAAGCAGGCAAGATGCCACCAATAGAGGTTAGTAGCTTCCAATCCTACCAGGAGACGATCCAGATGATGCTGTTCCATCAGCTTGAGGATTTCTCTGACCAGCTGCTCAGCACCAGGAAGATTATTAGGCACGGTGAAGCGACGCTTAGCTTCAGTGCCATCGCGAAGAAGGAAGCAACAGGTGTTTTCCGCCATGGATACATCAATACCCAGATAAAGTATTTTGTCCATAGACACTCCTTTCTGCCAGGTTTGGATGGCCCTGGACGCCAGTACCCAACAGCCTTGCCTGGTGATTAGAACTTCCCACAAGGGTGGATGCACAGTCTTGTATGCTGCACACAAGACATCCCTTTGTGGTAGAACATCCTGCGGGTAAGAAGTCCATACTGGCGCCGAGGGGGACAGACTTTCGAGAGAAGTCACCGTAAGCGGTGCAACAAGGAGGTGCAAGACCCTGAATCAAGTTCAGGGCTGGCAGAACTAATTATCCCAGAGCCATCCATTTTTGTGAAGGTACTAAGAATCCTTCAAAACATATAATACAAGGAGGTAGATTATGAGGTTTACTATAACTATTGAACAGGACGAAGATGGCATATTCGTTGCGGAGTGTCCAACTATCCCAGGATGTATAAGTCAGGGTAAGACGGAGAAAGAAGTTCTAGAGAACATCAAAGATGCCATAAAGCAATGTTTGGAGGTACGAGCAGAGAAGGGAATGCCTTTGACCGTGGCAATGCGTGAAATAGAGGTTGTGGTTTAATTGAAACTCCCTGTTCTCAGCGGACGTGAAGTTGCAAAAGTTTTTGGAAGGTTGGGATGGGAAATAGCACGTCAAAGAGGTAGTCATATTATTCTGATAAAAGAAGGTCATATTGTTACCTTATCGGTTCCCGACCATAAAGAAGTTGCAAAGGGGACATTAAGGAAATTAATCACTCGTGCTGGTATAACAGTCGAGGAGTTTCTAAAAGCAATGAAGTAAGTAAATCCAACTTGCTCTAGCACGGCTCCTTTAAGCGAATTGAGGACTTGCTCCAGGTCAAAAGTATCGGCGGGGGAACATTAGAAAAGATAAAAGATTACATAACCGTGACAGACTAGAAAGCTTCCCCAAATCTGATAGCTGGGCTTAGTTACCAACGGAATCTTTATCCCCGAGACATCTCTTGACTTACCTTCTGGGACCACTTCTTTATCGACAGTTCAAGTTTTGGAGGTAGTGGATAAAACTTTATCTCTATGTCCTCGGCTACCTTTCCATCGCTTACTGTCAGAAAACCTTTGTAGGCTTCTCTATCCGTTAAGATTAGTAACTTGGTCTTAGCATCCACCAAGCTCAAAAAGTAGAGCGACTGATAAATCATTCCAATTTTTCCAGAAGGCACATTGCCACCACTTGTTAGCCAAGAATGGCTCTTGATACTGGCTACAATAGAATTATCCTCGGAGACAGCATCAAAATTATAGACTGCGTAGTTGCCATCTTTCTTTTTACGCAAGGGCAATGCTTTTTCGGTGAAAGTATGCCCAGGGTAGCTCTTCCCTAACTCTTTCCTAATGAAGGGTTCAATTTGCGTTTTATACTCTACAGTCCTTGCCACTTGTGTTGTCCTCTCCAAATCCGCTGGCTGGGCTATTAATTAGGCACCCAAGTTATTTCCCCTGAAAAAGCCATCTGCCTACTGTGTCCACGATTCCCACCAAAGGCACACCTATTAAGAGCTTAACCCATAATTCAACCATCAGGTTAAAGTTTATTAACCCGATAATAATGATAGCCATGATAGCTATTGACACGATTAGAGTTAGGATTTTGCTCATAGTTGTTGTCTTTCAGCATTACTAACTTAGCGCGAGTTACAACTCACTACCTAAATCCGCCCACAGCCGCCGCAATTAGGGCAAGGTATCTCTCCTGTCCCTTGACACCTTTCATCCCGTATCCATTGATGTGCAAAGCCAAGGTCAATTGTCGGATGCACTTCAACTTTGCCCTTCCCTTTACATTCGGGGCATTGTATAGTGCCTTTTCCATGACATCTGGGACATCTACTAGCCATCTTAAACCTCCTTCCAAATCTATTTTAGCTTTACTCACCGCAAAGGTGCAGTCCGCCAAGTCATCGTAATTGTAGCACTTGCTGAATCAGAATTGTCCGCTTGATTTGCGTGCAATCACCAACGAAAGGCGTCCTTACGGGGGTCTACTCTGTATATCTCGATTTCCTTTCTATTATCAAAAACTTTATAGAATATCCTATATTCACCTGAATCAACTCTTAAGTATTCGGGTCTAGTTATGACTTTTTTAGAATCCTGTGATCTTGGATTGTAGGCTAAGCTATCTATTTTCTCTTTGACTTGACTGGCATGTTTTGGCTGTGAGCGACGCAGGTTCTTTAGCTCTTTCTCCACCTTCTTTGAAAGGTTAATTTCATACATCGGGTCAAAGTTCTGCCCTTACTTCGTGCCACGATACAAACGGTTCTTTCTGCGCCTCCTTTTCACACTCGATTAGCTCTAATCCATCCTCAAAATCTTCAAGTCCTTCTAGTTTATCTTTCAAAGCTGGGACTTGCGATACCCTTAACAGCATTGCAAATTCATTAGTATATTTTATGGCATAAGTCTTAGCCCACTGTATAAGAGTCCGCATGTTTTGGAGTTCCCGTCCTTTCAATTCGTTTTCCTGCGAAAGTCCAATATTCACTGCAAAATTACACATATCTAAATTGATAGCATTCTCAAGTAGAGATGAAGCTGCTTCTTCAGTAAGATTGAGATGTTCTGCTAGTTCTAAAGCTTCTTTATTATTAAGGTGAAGGCAGAGGTCTAAGATTAGGCATAGTGTATCTCTATCATATTCATCCAATACCGTCTTTGCCTTCTCCTTTATGGTACTTTTAGACGACTCAAAGATTTTCTCTGCTACACTAGGATTCTTATCCCAAAGGGAGATTGCCCATTCACCGATACGCAAATCGAGTGGTTCAAATTCTTTTCGCAGTTGCACAAACTTTTCTTCCAGGTTTTCAGCATTCAAAAGAGGTATTGCAATGCGGTTCTCCATCTCCTCAATAGTATTGAGTAAATCCTCGCTAATTAGCTCTTGATATGCCTCATCTTCCTTTATCTTAGCTTCTTTTCCTATAGGAATGGACACTGGACGAGAGAGAACAGCTTCCATACCATCACCTCCTTTCCTACAATTTAGGCTGTTTAATTTTGCCTCAAATTCAAAACTAGATTTGTATCATCCAGTTTTACTAATCTGCACCCCCAAAAATTTCCGTAGTGCGACCCTTTAGGGTCGTGCACGAGGCTAAAGCCTCGCACTACATTTTTAAACACCCTCTACAATCATTGTATCATAAGCAACTTAGGATATTGTAAAATCTCGGAGTTGAAGAAATACACAAATGCTCTTACTTTGGTGCAGAATGCCTAAAACACAATTTCATTCCAGTGGCCTGACTCTCCCAGTCGCAATACCTAAAGGTCCCTCATAGCCTAGAGGATGTGATAACTCGCTGAAAGCAGTTTAGAGCTGGAGCAGTAAAACCTGTGTTAGGCTAAGTTTGTCTTTGCCTTTTGTTTTACCAAATAACCAAACTTCCTATGTAATAGTTCAAGTTGCTCTTTTTCTGATAAAGGAGCTAGTTTCAGTTCAGCCTGTTTCTGTAGCTGACGCTTCATCTCCACAGCGTCGAATTCCTTACCATTCATAAAGCACCCCCCTTGGTGGAGTATTCCTCATCGAACCAACCTCCTATTACGGAGGTATCAATGTAGACACGCGGTCTGAAAGTGTTCATATTTACCTCTTCCAAATTCGGCTAGTCAAACTATCATTAGGCAAAAACGCAGTTTAATATGCTTGGATTTTACCACAAACAACTAACTAATTATAGCCACACTTGATGTAATGCTGATAAACTATCTTTCCATGTGGCTGCTTTATATTAGCTGTGCCTGGGTAGCTGGCATATTTTTAGGCTCGAAGGTTGGCTTGCCACTGCTTGCCCTCTCGCTTGGGCTTCTCCCTTTTTTATTCATCCCCCTTTTCCACGATAGCAAGAAAACCTTAATAGTAATCGGGCTCTGCCTCTTAGCCCTTCTCGGCGGTGGGTTACGCTTCCCATCAAGCCTGTCTCAAATAGATGAGCACTCCCTCTGTTTCTATAACGATAAAGGAACAGTGGAAATCCAAGGCATGATAATAGAAGAACCCGACACCAGAAGTAGGTCTTGTCTGCTAAAACTTTCCGCTAGTGAAACAAATATAGGTGGCGAAGGGAAAGAGGTATCGGGAGTCGCTCTAATTCAAGTACCCAGGTATCCTACCTACTATTATGGGGATATACTCCAAGTAACCGGGAAGCTGGAGACACCACTCCCATTTGATGACTTCGACTATAAAAACTATCTGGCTCGGCAGGGAATTTATTCTGTCATTTATTATCCCAAGATAGAAATCCTCGATAGAGGCAAAGGTTTCCCGCCTCTGCAATGGCTCTATTCTTTTCGGGAGCGGCTTTCTGCCTCTTTAGCCAGAGCCTTGCCCGAGCCGCAAGGAGCACTGGCTCAGGCTATTTTACTCGGTATAAGAGGCAACATACCTGATTCCCTTAATCAGACTTTCTCAAGGACAGGAACGGCGCACATTCTAGCGATTTCTGGCTTGCACATCAGCATCATTATTGGCATGCTCCTCAGTCTGGGTATCTTGGTTTTCGGTCACAAGAATTCTCTGTATGTCTGGCTCGCCCTCATAGCCATCTGGCTTTATGCCTTACTTACCGGGATGCGTCCACCGGTAATTCGAGGGGCAATAATGGGGAGCTTGTTTTTGATGGCAGAATTTCTAGGACGACAGCGCAGTGCTTTCACTGCCTTAGCTTTTGCCGCCGCCATAATGGTGGGAATCCAGCCTCAGATCTTATGGGATGTCTCCTTCCAGCTTAGCTTTTTGGCTATGGCGGGGCTTGTTTTGTTTTACCCCTACTTTCAAGCCTGGGGGAGGAGAGGGATTAGTATTATGTTTGGAGATAGGGAAGCAACTGTAGTTGTGGCAAATATTGTTGTTGACGGTTTTGCTGTGAGCCTGGCAGCTATTGTGGCAGTCTGGCCCCTTATTGCTTACAACTTCAGCATTGTCTCTTTAGTCGCCTTGCCAGCAACATTCTTCTCCGTCCCCGCTTTACCAGCTATCATCGTCACTTCGGCACTGGTTGCCTTTGCCGGGATTCTTGCTTCCATTATAGCTCAGTTCTTAGGATGGCTCGCCTGGCTCTTCCTCAACTATTTGCTTCTCGTAGTCCGAGGCTTTAATGCTTTGCCTTACCATTCCCTTGAGGTGAACAATATTCATCTCTGGCAGGTATGGGAATATTATATTACGCTTGCTATAGCTGTAGGACTTGTTAGCCAGAGAAAACAGGTAGCCGGGTTTTTTTCTAGATTAGCCTCAAGAGTGAAGGAAATGCCTTGGCCACGTTTTCCTAAGAAATGGCTCATTCCTCCTCTCCTGCTAATGGCTATCCTGGTCTGGTCGGTGGTTCTTACCCTGCCCGATGATAAGCTTCATGTAAGCTTTCTTGATGTAGGGCAGGGAGATGCCATCTTGATTCAAACCCCCAACCACCAGAATATTATTATTGACGGTGGCCCTGACCCACAAAAGTTAAATCTGGAGCTAAGCAAGAAACTCCCCTTCTGGGATAGGACGATAGACCTCATGGTATCCACCCAGCCTCAAGCTGACCATATCACCGGTTTGGTAGAGGTGCTTAAGCGCTATGAAGTGAAGAGGGTGCTTGAGCCCGGAGTGCCTTATGAGTCCCCGCTTTATCAGGAATGGCTTAAACTTGTTAAAGAAAAACAGAGCAGATATGAGATAGCTAGGGCAGGGCAGGAGATTATTTTGGGCAGCGGAATTAAGATGGAAGTGCTTAACCCACCGCCAAAGCTTTTTCAAGGAACCAGCAGCGACGTGGACAACAATGGGATAGTGCTAAAGCTGACCTGGAACAAAGTTAGTTTTCTCTTTACTGCTGACATCAGGGAAGAGGCGGAGTTTAAGCTTATTGGACAGCGAGCTAACTTGAGAAGCACTGTGCTAAAAGTAGCCCATCATGGCAGCAAGACATCAACGACGCCACAATTCCTGGCAGTAGTTGACCCTGAAGTAGCTGTGATTTCAGTCGGTGCTGAGAATAAATTTGGCCACCCCAGTCCCGAAGTAATGGGAAGGTTAAATAATAGACTAGGCAAGGATAAAGTTTATCGAACAGACAAGAATGGCACTATCGAGTTTACTACAGATGGGGAGAGGCTATGGATGAAGAAACCTTACCGAATGTAAATCGGGCTCTTGCAAAATGAATCCCTTTAGTGCATAATATCTATGGTGGTTTCAGTTCAGGTTATCACATACTTAGTTAGATTACTTTAGATTTACTTAAGTGATGGATGACTACGACTCCAACCAACTATTTAAAAGAAAGGAGGCCATCCGATGAGTTTTCTGGACAAAGCGATCCAATGTTCCGATAGCCGAAGAGGTATTGCTTGACATATTAGTGACAAAGAGTTGGTGAAGGATTACATAATTTAACGAAAGGAGTAACAATATGAATATCTATATAGGTAATTTATCGCTTGAGGTAACTGACGAGGAATTGCGGCAGGAATTCACGGCTTTCGGACAAGTTACTTCTGTAAACATTATTAAAGACAGGTACAGTGGGCAATCCAGGGGATTCGGGTTTGTTGAAATGCCATCAAAGTCTGAAGGCCAAGCCGCAATTACTGGCCTCAAAGGAAAGATGCTAAAGGATCGGACGCTTGATGTTAGTGAGGCTCGCCCTCGTTCCGACAGCAGAGGCACTAGATCCTACGATAGCAGGAGAGGCGGCGGGTTTAGTGGAAGAGGAAAACAGAGAAGATACTAAAAGAGATTCCTTAGCGTGGCATATCAATTAGGGAGCGGAACAAATCACCGCCCCTGGAAACGAGGTTCCCTTTTTTCCTTAAAGGCGGTGACTCCCTCTTTAAAATCTTCTGTTCCCATACAAAGGTTTTGAGCATAGCTTTCGAAATCTAACTGGGTATCCAAATCGTTATCTAACGCCCTATACATGCCTCGCTTCATCAGTTCTATGGCAACAGAAGGTCCCCTGGCTATTTTCAATGCTAACTCATCGGTGACTTTCATCAGATCATCGTGCGGAACGACTTTAGTTACTAAACCAATCCTCTCAGCCTCTTTAGCATCAATAATATCCCCGGTGAAGGCAAGTTCAAGTGCCTTGTCCAGACCTATTGTCCGGGGCAGCAAATACGTTCCCCCGACATCTGGTATTAACCCTCTCCTTACCCATATTGCACCAAACCTGGCTTGCTCTGAGGCAATTCTGATATCGCACAGCAAGGCAAGGGAAAGACCAGCTCCAACGGCTACCCCGTTTATAGCACCAATGAGGGGCTTACCCAAACTCCGAATTACGGAGGCTACCTGCCCAACCGGCTCAACCATTTCTTTGTGATTTTTCTTCGGAGCTCCCTCAGTCACACGCGTTGCTAAGCGAGCCACTACATCGGCACCGGAGCAAAAGCCACGACTAGCACCAGTAATAACCAGTACTTTAACATCGTCATTACGCTTAACCTCATCAACCACCTGCTCTATGCCATCAAACATAGTCTGGGTGATAGCATTCAGCCTCTCTGGACGATTCAGTGTTAATTTAGCAGCTCCGTCCTTACAGGAATAAATCAATTCTTCAGTCAAATTCTCTATGGCCACTTTTTTACCTCCTTATGAATTTACTGTCTAATTATAACCGTGCTTCTTACATTGTCAAACTAAAGAGCTTAAGATAGAGCCAATAAAATCTCTTTGCCCGAGAACAAATTCTTTTACAGACATCTGGCGTTTTCCTTCCAGTTGGATTTGGCACAGGCCCAGAATGCCCTCTCCTGTTACCACCCCAACTTGCGCTGATATTCCCTTTGGCAAAGCCACCACTTCGCCCACTCTGCCTTTGACCACATCACTAAGAGCAACGGCAGCAAGGACTCTGAGCCGCTTACCTTTCCACAAGGTATGACAGCCAGGCCAAGGGTTATAGGCTCTTAGCCGAAGCCAAAGCTTCATCGCAGGAAGATGCCAGTCTATCTCAGCATCATTTTTGCTTATAGGCTTGCTATAAGTAGCCTCCCTCTCGTCTTGAGGTCGTGGCTCAAGCTTGCCCGAAGTCCACTTGGGTAAAGTTTCTAGCAAAAGTTCACCGCCCACTTTAGCCAGTCTAGATGTAAGCACACCAGTGGTATCCTCGGGAGATATATTTACCTTCCTTTGCGCCAAAATCGGTCCACTATCCATTCCAGCATCCATTAACATAATGGTTACACCAGTACTTTCATCTCCGCAGAGGATAGCGTTAGCTACGGGAGATGGACCTCGATGCCGAGGCAACAAGGAGGGGTGGACATTAAGGCAACCAAACTTGGGCAAAGATAATATTGCCTGAGGTAGAATATGCCCATAGGCTGCCACCACAACTAGCTCCGGTCTAAGACCAGCCATTTCTTCCAGTATTTTTGTTGACTTCAGCGTTTCCGGTTGGATAACCAGGATACTATTCTCCATAGCCAGCCTTTTTACCGGCGGCATGATTACTCGCCGGCCCCTACCTGCTTGCTTGTCAGGCTGTGTATATGCGGCAACCACATGAGATTCCGAAACAAGTTCGGAACTACAAAGTAAATACTTTAATATGGGCACAGCGAAGTCAGGAGTTCCCATGAAAATAATGCGCACAGGCACAAAAAGATTCTGGGGAAAATTTTTTGTTATGTCAAAAAATGCCTAGAAAGGGATTTACAATGACCTTATACTATATTAACCGGTAACTTACACTTCTTGTAATAATCCTTTCACTCGTTGTGTTGGCTAAGTAGAGGAATTTGAGCGCGTCTTCAGGGTGAGAATAGCAAGCGGGGACGAATTGGAATTAGCTAGAGATATCTGGGAAAGGGCTTTAGGTGAGCTCCAAATTCAGGTTAATAAAGCCAATTTTAGCACCTGGCTTAGCGGTAGCCAGGGCATAAGCTATCAGGACAATGCCTTTGTAGTCGGTGCTCCCAATATATTTGTCGCCGAATGGCTATCAAAGCGTCTTCACTCGTTAATAAGAAAGACTCTAGCAAATATTCTTAGTTGCCCAGATGTTGAATTACAGATTGTGGTTTGTAGTAAAGACCAAAATCAAGTTGCTTTTTCAACCAGCAGCAAACAGACTGATGGGGGTACAAGTAGCAAGGCTAAGCAAAATGTGTTTAATCCAAACCACACCTTCGACAATTTCGTTGTCAGTAATTGTAATCGCTTAGCTTACGCCGCCGCTCGGGAAGTGGTGGAAAATCCCGGACGCATCTATAATCCTCTTCTCATCTACAGTAGCACCGGGCAAGGTAAGACCCATCTATTACAGGCCATCGGGCAAGCAACAAAAAACAAGGGATTCAAAGTAATTTACACTACTGCCGAGCAATTCACCAGCGAATTTATACTAGCGGCAAGAGAGAAAGAAATAGAGGCTTTCCGCGGCAAATTCAGAGATATTGATACCCTCCTATTCGATGATATCCAATTCATGTATGACAAAAAACAGTCTTTG
>Ga0210056_1003816_pt1 | contig 12090 bp, 11 predicted proteins | sample CryGeyCG2014_080_2_FD_183965 | JGI IMG/M metagenome (GOLD analysis project Ga0210056, IMG submission 183965) | Groundwater microbial communities from aquifer - Crystal Geyser CG07_land_8/20/14_0.80 (SPAdes) (version 2) | ecosystem: Environmental > Aquatic > Deep subsurface > Groundwater | place...
GATTTTGCGATTAAATCAAAGGGCTTATTATAAGAAACTAAAAGGGTTAAGTCTTTTAAAAAGAAGTTCAAGCCGAGAATTTTTAAAATTTCTTTTTTAGGGCTTAAAGTTTCCTGCCAAGCAACAGAACCCGCTTGATTACAAGTAGTTAAAAAGTTTTTGGAGGGTTCGAGCCACCCGCCGCTAATTTTCTCTATCTGGCCTAAATTTTCCTGCAAATCTTTCTGTTCGTTCAATAATTTAGCCTTCTTACTAGTATATTCTTCTTGTGAAATCTCACGATTAATATAGACATCTATAAGCCGCTCAATCTTACCATCAAACTCTTTGAGTCTATTCTTGACCTGGCCAGATAGAGAAAAAGAGGCTTTGCTTTCCTCTTGGAATAGTTCTTCCAATCGGTTAGTCATTTTGTCTTTTGTCTCATCATCAATATAGACCTTTGAGATTAGTCTATTCACTTGGGAAAGCAAAGCCTCTGTAGGCAATACTCAAATATGAGCCAAAAATAATAACGGTGGTTCCATTAATAGAATAGACGTATCCGTATAAAGCCTTTTGGATAAAGGTAGGTTTGATTTACCATGGTTATAAAAATATGTATCTACCGTTTTGTTCGATAAGATCTCCCCTCACAAGTAATAAAAGTACCCTTAAAGCTTAGCCTATCAAGGATAGCCGTAGCAGTGGCAGCTTCAAATATCCTGCCCCACGCAGAAGGGATGAGATTGGTAGTAATAATCGTTGGCAGGATTTCACTGCGCTTGGAGATAATCTGAAAGATATCATTTGCCTGATCTTGGCTGGGAAAGACATAACCCAGCTCATCCAGGCACAGGATTTTGACACTGGCATAATAATTCAGAAGATTATATTTATTGCGGCCTTTCTTGAGTCTTTCTACCAGGTCAAAGCAGGTAATGCGCGTAGTAGGGATGCCTTGCTGAGATATCATATGATAGCACAAGCTATCCGCGAGATGTGACTTGCCCACACCCGCAGGTCCTATAAATACGATATTTTCTGCATCCTTAACCCAGTCACTGGATTCAAAAAACCCCATAATCTTATCACGGGGTATTTTAGGGTTAAATTTCCAATCAAAGTCTTCTATGCGCTTAATGCGCTTTAAGCCGGATCTCCTCATTAAATAAGATATACGCCTCAGTTCACGGGCCTGGAACTCTTCATAAAGGATAGGCTCAAGGATTTGTCTTTGAGAGGAGGTGAGGTTATTATAATCAGAGGCGAATTTCAAATCTTTCCATAGTTCAGGTAATGTTATCATAGTCGTCCAAATTCCTTTCTTCATAGTTAAGGTTTAAGAGATTCGTATCCTTTGGCCAGATACGTTCATTTTCTCTTGGTTGAGGCAGCTTTAAAAGGCTCAATAGGGCCTTTAGCTTAAAACACTTCATGTTATTAAGCTCCCTCGCACAGGATATAAGCATCTCCCTGGAATGGCTCTTTAAGAGTTTAAATAAATGATACGAACACTCCATACCTATAGCTTCATCCTCCTGATTGAGCAGGAAGTATTTTAAGGCAGGGTCTATAGCCTCTATAAGCTGATAGATGCGCTTCATCTTAAACTGCGGGCTTTTGTGTAGAAGATTTTCCATGTGCAGCGGATTTTGAAAGAGCTTCTTTCTGTCAAAAGACCTTGTGTGGAGTGCGATTCTTCCGCCCTGCGCCCATATCTCAATTCTTTCCGGCCATGCAATAATCTCACAGGATTTACCCGCCCACACAGAAGGGGCAGAATATCTATTGCTCTCGAATTCAACAAGGGCTTGTTTGGATATGCCTACCCCTGGGATAACTCTTGTAGGAGGATATGATTTTATAGGCAGCCTTAGGAGATTTTCTTCCATCAAGAGTTCTTGCGGAGGTTTTCCCGTAGAACGGTGGATACGGTTATTTCGTTTATTTAGATAGGCGTGATATTTGCGGTTCAAGTCATTCAGATCTTTAAAGTCCTCGGCATATAGGAAGCTGCGAATGTCCCTTATAGGGCGCTCCACACGTCCTTTTTCATTACCCTTATAAGGATTACATAGATATATTGAAAAGCCATAGAATCTAGCAAAATCCAGGAACTGAGGATTATATTCAATATTAGGGTATCGCTTGAGTACCACACTTTTTAGATTATCATAGCGATGTGTATGCGCAAGGCCTCCCAGATGTTCAAAGCATTGAATATGCCCATCTAAAAAGAATTCAAAACTGGTCTTTGGATAAAACCTTCCCCATGCGTATCTCGAATATGAGAGTAGGTACAAAAAGCCGAATACCTTTCCGAGTTTTTCATGTATGAAGTAAAACCAGTCTATCTGTGCTTCCTGACCAGGCAAAAAGTCCAAGGTGTGATAGACAGGTTGTTTTTCCCTGCGGTATTTTTTTGTATATTCTACGGCCGTTGGATAACTGCCTTTAAATCCATAAGATTGCAGCTTCTCATATATCTGAATGGCCTTAAGATACGGCCGCTCTTTGTACCATTCTGATATAAGGGCCTTATAAGGTTCTATAATACTTGGCCGCGCTATCGGCTTGGTTGAGATATTCGACTCTCTTAAGATACGTGAGACTCTATTGCGGTCTATACCCATGTCTTTTCCAATCTGGCGCAAAGACAATTTTTCCACTTCCCTTAAGTGCAATATCGTTTTAAAAAGGGGTTCCTTATCCATTTTTATGTCCTCCTTGTTCGCCTCATCCTATCATTGTCCTATCTTCAGTGTCTATCGAGTCCTCTTTTGCAAGCAGCTACATCCTATAGCTGCCTGCTTGAATAGGGACGAGCTTAACCGTTAACGAGTCCAGCTTTGCAAGCAACCTTTCAGGTTGTGGTATGAGCCTAAATATAGCGCCTTTACGAGAGTAATAAGGCTTTAGTAACGAGTCCAGCTTTGCAAGCATTTTACCCTGTTTGTCTTTACGCCGCCGGTTATCTCGTATTGCCTGCAGAAACCTGTTCCTTTGGGTATACTCAGGATGTTTATTCCTGTAAAGGCGATAATAGTCAGAGTTACGCTCTTGCCACTGAGCTTGGCATCTTTCCTTATTCTCCCTGTAATCCGGGTCAGCGGCCATTTTTTGCCTTTGCCATGAAGTTCGCCTGGCTTTTTGACAGTTCTTTTGGCTGCAATATCTTTGATTTTGAACCCTTGGGTCAGGCTTAAAGCTCTTGCCACAGTATGCGCAGATATAATCCATAGTTTTCCTGCCTCCTTATAATAATCACGGTTCACACATCAAAGGATATGATTATAGCAGGAAAACTTATGCGCTTTTCCACATTATTAACAAAAGAAAAAAGAACCAAAAAAGAAAATACTGCTGCTATTTATTAAAAATCAGGAAAGATTAGACGATTTGTAACAAAAGGGGTGGGAATTACAGATCGGTGAAACTGAAGGAACTGCGAATCGGTAGCGGCGCCACCATTATTATTTCTGGCTCACTTTTAGGTATTGCTAACAGCCTCTTCTCTAAGAAACTTTTTGTTAGAGCATATGCCCCTTTTCTTGGTGCAGTGATAATAGATATAGCCTTTCTGTTTCTCAGCAGTGATGCTACAGCCACAATAAGAGCATCTCATCAACCCTGTGAAAGTATATTTTACTTCCATTGGCTTACGTGGCCTATGGCGATTATCTAATACCTCTTGAACCTGATCAAAAAGTTTCTTAGAGATTAGCGGCGGGTGGCTCGCTTCGTGCAGTTCGCCTTTATATTTGAATACCCCATAATAGATAGGATTCCTTAACATTTTAGCAACATGGGCTTTACAGACAGGCTTGCCCTTAGCTCCAGATAATCCTAGGAGATTTACCTCTTTTCGAATAGATTCAAGGCTATATTTGCCGGTTGAATACAGTTCAAACATCTTCTTAACGAATGGCGCTTTCCCCGGGTCAGGATATATCGTATGCTGTTTATAATCGTTCAGATAACCCACAGGCGCCCATCCAGGCCATTCGCCGCGACGTAACTTCTCACGTAGTCCTCGCTTAACATTCTCAGAGAGATTATCTATATAATATTTACTCTGGCCAAAGGCAATAGAGAGCATGAATTTACCTTGCGCTGAATTATCAAAGCGATATGTAGGGAATTTCAGGTCTATAACCTTGCCAATATCTGTTAGATAGATAATCTTGCCGCCATCCACACTATTACGGGCAAGCCTGTCTGAGGCTGTGTCGTAATATAGCTAAAAATAGAGGTTGTTATTAATGGAGGGGATAAATCTCTTAATAAAAATCTATATTTTTCTTCTTTTTGCTCATTTTTCCAAAAATCTTACCCTTTCTACATTATGAAGTATTCTGTACAGCTACAAGTTCCGGCATGCTTAGACATTCCTTAAGCTTTACACCTTGTTGCCTTAAAAATTTTGCTATTTTTAAGATATTATGGGCAGTACACATTAATGAATATTCGCCCCTCACCTTCTCTAATCCTCTCAACAAAAATTCTCTGAATCCTAAATTTTGACTCAGATTCCCTAAGACAGGTTCTACTGTTATTTTCCGCAAACCATATGTCTTTTTTCCTTCTTTTGTAGATAGCTTCTGCCTCATTCTTTCGACAAAATGCCTGTCTTTGCTGACCCAGATGTATTTACTTTTTCTACCATTCGCACAAACTTCAAAATGCCTGCAGCCCCTACAGTTTAAACTTTTATAGAGCAGGTATTCTTTGTCGTGGTGCCGCATTCTTTTGATAAAATTAAGCGTTTTGCCTTCAGGGCATACACAATAATTCTCTTCTCGGTTGTAAATAAAGTTAGAGCTATGGAATTCATATCCCTCATCTGTTTTGCGGCCACGTTTCTTTCCTTGATATCTCATGTCAGGAATATAGGCGTCTATATTGCTTCTTTTCTCGAGTTGCGCCAAATTCTCACCTGAGCTATACCCGCTGTCCGCTAGGATCTTTATTTTTTCTTCTTTGATGCCTTTCTTGGTTTCTATAGGTTCCAAATTTTTAATGTTTTCTATTACTTGCTCTGTCATGGGAATTAGTTCTTGGGTATCCACAGACTTAGACGTTACGTTATTACCTACTATTATCTGTTGCTTCGAATCTACTGCCACTTGTGAACGATATCCGGCAGTTTTTCTGAATTTATCTTTTTGCACACCCGCATCTTTATCCGTAAGGTTTATGCTATTTCTGTCTTTAAGACATTCGCCGATTTGTTTTAATTCTTCTCTTATCTGCTTCATTTTCCTGATTCGATCGCTCTTGCTGCGAATTTCTTGGGGAAGTTCGTTATCCCGCCCATTAGTACCATATCTCTTGTTTTCTTCGATATCGGTTTGATTTGCCTTCTCTAAGTATTCTTGAATAGCGCTTTCGATTTCCTCTTGCTCCCTTGCGAGTTTTTTCCTGCCATAAGTTCTTGAGATTGAGGCGTTGGCTTTCATTATTTTACTGTCGATAGAAATTTCTCCGAGCCCTGTTAACCCAAGCCGATGGCAGATTTGTAGTATATCTATGAAAGAGTTTTTCAGTTCGGAAAGATTTTTCCTGCGGAATTCGCTTATTGCCTTGAAATCAGGCTTTTGCATGCCGGCTAAATATATAAAGGCAACATCTTTGTGGAGTTTTTCCTCTATCTTTCTTGAGCTATAAGTTTTTGTAGCATATCCATAAAACCATATCTTTAACATAAGGGCTGGATGGTAGGAAGGATTGCCTACTGAGGAGATTTTTCGGTAATAAGGCGCTATATCAATCTCTTCAACCGCCTCATCTACAACATGGGCAAGGTCATCTTCTCTAAGGTAATCACCAATTGATGCTGGAAATAAAAGAAGCTGTTTGTTGCTATATGGCTTAACGTTTATATCTACTAACATCGAAACCTCCTTGATTTTATCGTCGGAAGAATATATTTATATCGTCAATAAAATTATATAATATTTTGAGGTGTAAAACAACCTTTTTATCGGTGATTCGACAATAAAAATCTAAGAGGTTACGACACAGCCTCTGTCTGGATGCCATGCCAAAATACCATCGGCTAAGTTACCTTCAATTTGCTCTAGCATAAAATCAAATATAGGCCTGCCTGGCTTTTTAGCTGTCTTAGCCTCAACAAACTCTTCTACGATAAATAACCCTTCTCTCTTAGCGTATTCTCTTAGCTCGTTTATCTGAGACTCTATTGATAATATCTGCCTATCCTCATCATCTGTAGACTTCCTGGCATATAAGTAGTATTTTGGCATGGCATCAACCCTCCAAAAACTTTTCTGTCGCTTGGCAAAGGAATTTTTTGAGATCTCGATAAATCTCAAAAATTTACTTATTCGCCTTCGGCGAATAGGAAACTTTAAGCCCTAAAAAAGAAATTTTAAAAATTCTCGGCTTGAACTTCTTTTTAAAAGACTTAACCCTTTTAGTTTCTTATAATAAGCCCTTTGATTTAATCGCAAAATCGCAAGGCAGTGCCGACTGGCTGTGTCTATGTAACGATATCAGAACCTATTTTAAGGGTTTACCCTTAAAATAAAGCGCCTCAAAAATTTCAATGAATGGCTCGGCTGTCCGCTGCGGCGGTGTCGTGACCAACGGAAATCCCGAGCGAAGCCGAGGGGCCGCCCACCGCCGCAGCGGACAGCGTCCTCGCTCTATCGCTATCTAAAGTACCTAATATCGTTCGTCTGCCTCTGGCCTATCACACATCCTAAAACGCTCCATACGGCCAGAGGCCGAGCCAACTCAAGTTTTCCGCTCAGGACAGATTTTGCCCGCGCCCAAAATCTGCCCTGAGCGGAAAAAAGAAAAACCCATGTTCTCAAAATATATCGGGCGAAAAAGTGCTTTAAAGTTAAGCTTGGGCTGGCCAAAAAATTCCCAGCACCATGAAGCTCTCATGATATAGACTATGCGATCCAACAAAAAAATAAGTATCTCTTTTTGGGCACATTACTTGTTCACCAAATTTCTTCTTCATTTTCTTTATTATGTCTTCGGATGATTCTCCGTCATCGCGTAATTTTCTATATAACTGCCCTGCTTCCCAGTCTACGACTACCTGATTATGACCTTTACATCCTGCTGAATTGCAGATATAAGAATATTTAAAATTGTAGGGAATTTTTTCTAAACTGGTTTTCTTTTGTGAAAATAAATCTCTTTGATCTGCTACAGCTTGTTTCTTCCCTCTCCATTCTTCTTCGCCCAAAGTCACATCAAAACTAATAATCTCCTTTGGTTTAAATATCCCTAATGATCTTTTATTCAAACTTGCTTCTTCGATAATCTCACACATAGATCCACTTACTAAAGGCATGACATATTTTTTTCTTTTTGACCATGTCGGATCCTTGTCGGTACCAATAATTTCGCCCGGCTGGATATTTTCTAAATCTGGCCTATAACTTTCTGGGCGATTATCTTGCGTATGTTTTTGTACTCTTAATTTTATCCATTGATATTTATGGAACCATTTATCAAATGGCATATCTCTAAATCGTACAGGATATAATCTTATAAATTTATTATCTTTTGTAACCCCTGCGACACAAACAGTCTCTCCATATTTTGTGCTTAGGCTTGGATAAGCTTTTACTACAACTAAAATGTTTTTCGTTTCCCAGTTATTCATATTATATGCCTTACCTCTATATTATCATTAAACATCTCCTCTATAGTAGAGGAAATGGCCTGGCGATGACATTCTTGATAATCTTTTTCAAAACACATAAGGCAACAATTTAGTTCTTCTACTAAGTCTTTTAATCTCTGCAAACTTTCTTCTTGTGTTCCTAAATAGGCCTGATATTTTTCTAGAAAAGCTTCAAAATCCTGATTATCTTTTAGATCCTGACGCAATTCGCGCGGAGTGCCTAACCGCTGGAGATGAACATAATCTATATCATTCTCCTGTAGCAATGTTTCTAATCGTGTTTTTGAAAATCCTGGCTTTCGGCTAATAGGATTTTGACGGACATCTACTAACAAGGAAACATTATTCTCCTTAAGCTTTTCTAGGAAATCCTCTGGTTTAAGGCCTTGGTAGCCAATTGTCATTAAAAGTCTATTATCCATATGGATTATAAATAGTTTACACTATAAATTTAGCTTTTGCAATTTTCTACTCGTTCCGGCTTCTCACATTCATCCAATGCTATCTCAGCAAAATCTTTGACCCTTCTACTATATAAGACACATCTGGATGCGATTTTCTTTCAATTTTTTTGGATTTTTTTAAAAACGAAAAACTTATTCACCATACAGATGATCTTTAAAGGTCTCCTTTTTTGCTCAGCTTCTTATAGTAAGATCAATATTTACCCATATCTTTAAATTTCGGAAAAAAATTCTTGTATCGATTTTTATAATTACGTACTAATTTATACAAATTAGCGTAATAGGGATCATTTTTAAAATATGAATCTTCACTCCATCTTAAATTTGAATCTTTCAAAAAATACATCTGCTTAAAAGAATAACTTTTTAAGTCGCTTTGGCGATGAAACTCGGCACAGAATTCTAATACCGGTTCTATTTCTCCATTTATTTTAGATGATTTTGGTAGTCTTGTAGAATTTTCTATAATCAACTTTATTTCTTCGGGAGAAATAACTTTAGTTTTAACCTCTCCTGGCGTAAGCTCACTTATATGCCATCCATCTTCTTCGCTCTCTACCGCACAAATTTTCTTTGCATCTTTTGAATAGTAATAAATATTCCTTCTAATATATATTTCTACGGCTGGTAATATTTCTGTATTTTTAACAGTAATTGTATTCGAGCCATCGCTATTTCCATTAATCATTAGCATTAGATCAGGATTTATGTGCTGCTTATTAAGTTTCTTCAAATTTTCTATCTCACATCCGTGTTGAAAGAATGTAAATATAGATAACACAAAAGTAAATAATATAATTAAATTCTTCCAGGGTTCCCAGCAAGAATCATTATTGCCTTTTTGATTTTTTCTGTTCATCTATTATCGCATTCTGTTAAAATCATCTTTTCAACTTTTTGCTTGGCTTCTTCTAATAGTTCTTTTGCCTTTGTGCGGGCTTCGTGGGACCTGTGGACTAAGTCAGCGATTTTCTGCTGAATATCCTCTATCGGAGGAATCAAAATCTCTTTTATATCTTTATAACTTATATTTGTCTGAACCCCGCCCGTTCCTATCCGTGCTAGCTGATATTCTCCGATTATAGTATTTAATACAAGAGTTAAATAATATTTATCAATTCCTTTAGGGGTAAATCGCAAGATTCGCTGATTTATACTACTTTTTGGTATATCGTCAGGGATTATAGCAGTCGCGCCTATAGTACCGGACATTGATAAAACAATATCACCTGGCTTAGTGATGTCTTGCGGTGCCAACAAATAGTCCTCTTCTGCTAAATACGCAACATCACTTAAATCCAAATATCCTTTTCTTATATTATTTATTCTTATCAATGGTATGCCTTCATTTTTGTAATTATAACTTTCAAAAGGAAATCCGGTTGAATAAGTTGAAATAAAAACAACTAATGGCTTTGCTTTTTTAAGGCGTAACTTTTCTAACAGCTTATTATATTTCGGCTGGAAGTATTCAGCATCCATACGATGAGCAGATTTTACATCGTTAAGATTAACTACATAGCTTAAATCTTCATCTGGCTTAAAATCTCTGAGACCCAATTCTTCTAAAAGCAGAACCTCGGCTTGAGAATATAATATTTTAGATTGCTCAAAACTATTCCACGATTCATCGCATAGCAACTGTATCTTCTTCTGAGAATCGAGAGGCAAAACAGCTATTTTAATCTGTTTAAGCTCCTCAGCATTCACGTTTGCCTGATTTACCGCACGCCGCCTAAATTTCTTGATTTGTTTAATACCAAAAGACGAATTCAAAAACATGTTAAGATAATCGGGTAGTATCTGTGGAGTTAACCTTAGTTTTATTAAATAAGATGCAAAAACTGCTTTGGTATCTAATTTAAAAATCCCTGTCCTTCCAACAAATTCCTCAGAATTAACGCGATTAAATAAAACGTCATTTTTCTTTAATTTGAAGCTATTGAAAATATCTTCATTAATATCAGCGTATCTTACATTATCATTAAAAAGAAAAGCATTCTGTATATCATCCATCTTAAAAATAGGATATCCGATTCTTTTATCATTCATCGCTTGCGATATGCCGTATTGGCAAACAGCCACAAAATCCCCAACAGGACGCCACGAACCTTTTGTAAAATCAATGAAATACTCCGGTTGATAATATTCAGCATCTAGACGATTCACATCTTCAATCTGGGATTTTTGGATAATAGAATAAACCATTGTTATTTCTTTTTTAATACGACTATGAGCTGTAAAACTAATCCTAAACCTATCAGAGCAAATCCTATTATTGCCCAAATTCTATTATCTATTAAAGACTGTTTCAAAAATGAATTATTACCATAGTAAGTTCCTGATATTGATTCTATCTGTTTATTTGTTAATAATAATCCTTTAGCCAAGCATCCAGTTCCAAGAAAATTAAATATTAACCCAAATATAGATAATAGAGACATTTTTACCTCCACCATTTAAACTTTTCCTTTTTAGCAAATTTTACAAATTCCTCTGCTATTTTTTCTAAATCATCGTCGAGTTTGCCTATTTCTTCGAAGATACCACCTTCAGATTTAACTCTCTGCCCATTTTCATTAAGATAAATATATTCTCCTGAATTATCCTTGCCTGACTTTTTAGAAACGGCCATAAATATAGAATAGTCCTTTAAAGGTTTCTGGTCTTCATCCAATTTTTGTAAAAATAATACAGACGTTTTTGTGCCTGTGCCTTTAGCAGGCGCCGGAAGTTTAAAGGTATTACCTTCTAAACCGACTATTGCCAGGATGCGTGCTTTTTCAAAAAACCATTCCCGTATCCATTCCATATTGGTATTATTAAAAACGCCTTGAGGTAGGACAATAGCCATTCTGCCGCCAGGTCTAATCGCATCTAATGACCTCTCAATAAAAAGTAAATGTCTTTCTACTTTCGGTTTCAGTTTTCCGTTTTTCTTCGCAAATTCATATTGACGCAATAGGCCTGAGTCAGTAATCTCTCCTGCAAAAGGCGGATTAGTCATTAGGATATCAAACTTAAGATAGCGATATGTCTTACGGTTTTCTTCGTTCTGGCTAGCCAGTAATGACTTTAAAGACGCTCTTGCTTCTTCTGCCTGCTCTCCAAACCAATCCCTTGCGTCTAATGAGTTACGTTTAAATATATTATGCCTGCCATCCCCCGCTATAAGCATTAATGCCTGAGATATGCGGCGCATATTATCATCAAAATCAATGCCATATAGGTATCTACTAGCATATTTTCGCTTTGCCTCATGAGAAGCTGATTTTAAATAATCATCCCATACCCAATACATTGTATGAAGCAAAAATCCTCCGGAGCCGCAGGCAGGGTCAATAATATATTCATCATCCTTTGGATTTAACATTTTTACGCACATTTTTATTACATTACGGGGAGTAAAATACTGCCCCTTTTGGCCTTTAGAGACCTCGGCTATTAAATGTTCAAAAGCGCGGTCAATAATTACCAGCTCTTCCCTTCCGGAACCGAAGAATTTATTTTTTTCTAAAAATGGGACGCATATCTGTAATTGTTCAGGCGTTAGTTCTATTTTATCTGTAGGTTTAAAAATATCAGGCCATTCCTTGATTGCCCCTTTAAAAAGTTCATCATTAATAACAGCATATGTCCTTTTTGGCTCCTTATACTGCCTGAAATAAACCTCTTTTTTGGGCCTGATATTCTTTGCCTGATCCTCATCATAGAGCTTGGCATATATTAATTTAAAGACCTCTTCAAACACATTCACGCCTGCCTGAGCTAAAACCATTTCTTCTAATCGCGAAATAATAAAAGATAAATCAAATTTCTCTTCTAAATCATTATAGGTTTTCTTTACTTCAAAAAGGTCATCCCATGTCTGATTTACATTTGGGATATCAGACAGGGTAGTTGTATATTCTTTAGGGTATGGCCTATACAGGATAATCCTTTGCTCTGGCTTTCCATTAGACCAGACCCCGCCTT
>Ga0210056_1003817_pt1 | contig 12089 bp, 7 predicted proteins | sample CryGeyCG2014_080_2_FD_183965 | JGI IMG/M metagenome (GOLD analysis project Ga0210056, IMG submission 183965) | Groundwater microbial communities from aquifer - Crystal Geyser CG07_land_8/20/14_0.80 (SPAdes) (version 2) | ecosystem: Environmental > Aquatic > Deep subsurface > Groundwater | place...
CAAAACCATCAACAGAAAAATAACGCAACACTATTGGAACGAAACACAGGACATGAGGCAATCCACATGAGCAGACAACTGGCACTGGACACCATTCACCTGAAACCCACGGAGCGGCTGGGGCACACCGAGTACAGTCTTGGCTACCACAAAGAGTATGTCGAGGGGAAGACGGGCCTGCCGCTCTCACACCCCGACTGTATCAGGAAGTTTTATGATCTCTGGGGATTGGATTTCTGTTTCAGCACCAACGACGGCTTACGTGGCAACTGGGCGGAATACGGCCGCGCCACCGACATGGGTCACGCGGAGTACGCCGTGGACGGCAGCGATCTGCGACAGCCCGCGCATTGCCCGTTCGAGACGGTGGAAGACGTCTGGACCTTTGACGCCGTCGATGAGTATGGGCTTCCAGATTTTAACGAACAGGTGGCGGCATACGAAGACAATATGGGCAAGGCGCGTCAGGCCTACCCCCATCAGTTGACCACCGGCGGCTATTACAAGACCATCGTCTCCGGCGCGATTCAGGCCTTTGGCTGGGACATGCTGCTCCTCGCCGCGTCGGACAGTGACAAGATGGAGAAGGTGTTCGACAGCATCTTCCGCCGCACGCTGTTCCACATGGAAGCGTGGGCAAAGACCAGCGCGGAGGTCATCATCCAGCACGATGATTTTGTCTGGTCGGAAGGGCCGTTCATGCACCCGAACATCTACCGCGAGGTGATTATCAGTCGCTACGCGGAGTTGTGGAAGCCACTGCGCGCCGCCGGCAAGAAGGTGCTGTTCTGCTCCGACGCGAAGTTCACCATGTTCATGGAAGACCTCGCCAACGCGGGAGCGGACGGATTCATCTTTGAGCCGATGAACGACTTCGAGTGGGTGGTGGATCACTTTGGAGATTCGCACTGTCTCATCGGCAGTTGTGTGGATTGCCGGACGATGGCCTTTGAGCCGTGGGAAAAGGTGAAGGCGGAGATGGATCGCACTTTTGAGCTTGCCAGGAAGTGCAGGGGACTGATCTTCGCCGTGGGCAACCACATGCCTGCCAACATCCCGCCGGAGATGATGGATCGCTTCATCGAGTACCTGCAGGCCAATCGGCAGCGGTAAGGGCGCCAGCCGGTTGACCGGCTGTCAGGTTCTCCAGTTCACCAGAAGAAGGGCGAGAACGGCAAGCGCCATTCCGATATTGCCGACGCGGCTGCGTCGTTCTCCCCAGACGATGAGAGCAAAGAGAGCAGTGAGCAGCACACTGCCTGAGCTGGCAACGGGAAAGACGACGGACGCGGGAACCGTTTTCAGCGCCGCCAGCAGGAACCAGTTCCCGACCAAGTTGACAGCGCCGAGAACCACTCCATAGGGCACATCGCGAAGTGACGGACTCACACTTGTGGTACCGCTGTCGGTCCGCCTTCGTTCGACGACCCGCAGTAAGAACAGACCGTTCACCAGCGCGGCCGTTCCGAAGAGAATCGAAAGGTAAGCAAACCTTTCGGGGGGCTGTCCCCATTCCTGGAAGGCGCGGGCTGCCAGTCCTCCGGCGCCGGAGGAGAGAAACAGCCACGCCAGCACACTCACGGACGCCCGCGCCTTTGGACGGTGCGGCATTCGTCCTCCGAGGTTCATCATCGGGAGAGCAGCGCCGGTGAGGAGTAAGCCGATGGTTTGTATGCGAGTGAGATGCTCGCCCCACAGAATCATGGAGACCACCGCCGGGACCAAAGCAATCCCGAGTCTCACCACGGCCATGGACAGCGCCACGCCCGCATCGCGAACTGCGGGGATGAGACCGAGGTACGAAAAGATGTAAGCAAATCCGCCGAAGATGGCCACCATCAGCGCGGCGGAAGAAAGCAAGCCTTGTCCTTGGCCGATGGCGCAGCAAGCGCTGAGAAACGCGGCAACGACGTAGTTGATGACACCAACCGATACAATGTCACGCTGCCGCGATTGCGCCCACTTGAAGGTGAGACCGAAAGCGCTGGAGGAGAGGATATGTAAGAGGAGATAAATCATCAAATCAATCAGGCAGACGCGCGCCGATGTCCGTCCCGTCCTCGGGCTTGCCTTTGCAGGGGCTGTCCGGATTCAGCCGGAAGTCCTCCATCCCGTGAATGGTCGAGATGAACAGCGGATCGTCGCTGATGCTGTGCGTATCCTGTCCCTGAATGTCGGCGCGGTAGTCCCAGAAGGTCGGATAGCGGCCTTCCAGCGGCATCCAGGAGATGAGGATGGAGTTGAGGTAGTCAAGGTAGCAGTTGTAGTCCAGCGCAAGCCCGGCTGCCGCGTCGGCGTGAACGTACAGGGCGTTCCCCGAAGGCCCGCCTGCGAATAGGAGATTGTTGCGAATTGCGTTGCCGGCGCCTTCGCTCAGGATGATCCCATGGGCGCGGGTGCGGTGGATGGTGTTGTGGGTAATGAGTGTGCCAGCCGCCTGCGTCAACACGATTCCGTTCATTACGCGATGGAGCACGCAGTCCTCAATCTTCGCCTGGTTGGTATTGTACAGATTGATGGCGCCTCCCCACGGGAATCCGCAGAGGGAAATACGGCAGTGCTTCACAGTGACGTTCTTCCCGCCACCGATCTCAACTCCGTGGTGAGAGAAACCGCTGATGGCGAATCCGTCGAGTACTACGTTGGATCCCGCAATAGAGAAACCGCGCACATCGCGCAACACGTGGATCGTGTGGTCCTTCTCCGGATTCTCTCCGGCATATCGCAGATACAACTTGCCCACATGATTGTCGAAGCAATAACGATAGTTTCCCGCCGCAACATCGTTCACACGGCCCACGGCGTCCATACCATTGAGAACAATGTTTGTTGTGTCGAGGTCAATGGCGACGGCCGCCACCGGTCCCGGATCTTCCACCATGAAGGTTCCCTGCTCCCCATCAACCGGACGGAAACCGCGCTTCTGCTCGATACGCCCCGCAACGAGCACCTTGCCCGATGTCTTGAACACGATGGGGTTCTCCGGTGTTCCAGACTGAGCGATCGAGACATTCCCCTCATAGGTCCCGGCTTTGACAATAACGGTGTCGCCTGCGTGCGCCACCGACGCGGCTTTGGCGAGGGTGCGGAAGGGAGCCGCGTCGGTTCCCGGATTCCCATCGGTTCCGTGCGGGGAGACGACGGGAGTCGCCGCCGTGACCGGCGCGCCCACCGCAAGCAGCACCACGACTGTGAGCAGCGGAAGCCTAATTGTGGATGTACCCAATCCCATCACTTCACCTCCTCAATCCTCACATCGTCAAACCACACCGTCGCCGCGCCCTTCGTTCCGTTGTTGAGGGAGATGCCGTACGGAACGTTGATGGACGCGGATGTGAATTCCGCCTCAAATATCTCCCACTGATTGAGAGGCCCCGAGACCTTATTCCCCAGCGTCACGTTCGGGCCTTTGGCGTACAGAGAATAAAGCTGCGCGGCGATGCCGCCATGATTCGCAGAGCGACGGATGCTGCAACTGAATCGGTAGCGGGTGTTGGGAACCAGCTCCACGAAGGAGGTCTGGATAGCGTTGACATTCTGTTTGTCGTAGGGATCGACGCGCAGGCTCTGCTTCCCTTCGACGGAGGTGGTCGTATCGAGGGCCACGCCTTTCAGGTACAGTTCCTGAGGCTGACGGTAGTTCCAGTAGTCGGGATAGCCATCCCCGGCCACGCACTGCTCGAATCCACCGTTCAGTACCGGGGGCTGGAGGAGTTCGTACGCATAGCTCTCGTCCTTGCCGTACCGTATAACCGCTTTGATGTGCTCCCGGGTCTGGATGCTTGCGACGTTCAGCATTTTGAGGACGACCTCACCTTTGCCCTTTGCGGGGATGTCGAATGGGACATCCTTTCTGTCGACACCCACGGACGATGGTGTCATCAGATTAACAACGCCGGAAACCCCCTTGTTACTGGAGTTCTCCATCTCCACCTTCACTGTGTCAGCGGACAGGTAGATGATCTCTGCCTGGATGGGGCGGCAGATGCCCACTGGCACACATTTCTTCGTCGTGCGCCCTCTCTCTGTCGTCACAGCGTAGATATCGTGGACAGCGTGTTTTGCGTCGTCGGCGACCCGGAAGGACAGGTTACGGGGCCGCCCCTCTCCCTTCGCCAGCGTGAACTCAACGGCACTGCCCTTCCAACCTTTCGGCAGTTGCAAACCCAGCTTGCCGCTGATCGGTGCGCTTCCGAGATTCCTCACAGTCACCCTTGCATTTCCCTCTTCACCGGGTACGACCGGTGCGACCCGTTCCATGTCCACAAACGGTTCGCATTTCTCAAGCAGGAGAACCGCCGACAAACGGCTCGCGGGGATCGTGAAACGATAGGCGTCCTTCTCCTGCTGCACCTTCAATGGAACAGCCTCCCCTTGCAGCGTGAAGGCCCACGCGGACTTCAGCGCGCCGACCCGCGAAACGTCCACCGTGGCGTTCGTCCCGGGTTTATCCTTCTCGTTAAAGATCGCGACCAGCGCGCCCTTCGTGCCGGATTCGTCCCTTGTGTAGAGCTTGCCTTTGACATCAGCATCGCTGAACCGCAGCCCCAATTCATCCATGAATCGCGCGCGGGACTGGAACTGGCTGAACTTCCTGCGAAAGCTGAGAATCTGTTGCGCCTTATTGGGATCTACATCGAACGACGCGAAAATGCCGCCGTACTTGATGCCGAACACCGTCGCGAACTCCTGCAGGGCGTCGGTGGTGGGATACTCCTGGTAGTGCTCAATGGGTGAGCCATGAATAACACCGATGTTGTCGGGGAATGTGTAGCGATACACTTCGGGAGCATTGTCGACGTACCAGAGACCCACGTCGAGATAGCGATGGTCAACATCGTTCATCCCCTCGCCGGCGAAAATTGCGCCCGGGCGCGCTTTGCGAGTTTCCGTCTTGATGTGCTCCATCCACCGGTTGAGTCCCTGTGACCATTCGCCGTAACCCGCGTGTCCGTGGTTGAGGTTTGCGCACTCGTAGGTAACCAGTCCAATCCCGTCGAGGTACATCCCGTCCGCGCCATATTGCCGGACGTACTTGTCCAGGAGAATGTGGTTGAGATACTGCTGCCACTGCGGCGCGGCCATGCAGACATGCGCTTCGCTGTGACCTCCGTCGGGCGAAACCAGACTGCCGTCGTAATGCCGCTGAGCGATGATCGGGTAGAGTCCCGACGGTGGAATCTCATCATCGGGGACCATCTGTCGCGGCACGCACCCGAACCGCTTGCCTTCGGGGACCAGGGCGGGATTCATGTGGGGAGGCAGCAGGTAGAAGATCATGCGGTTACCCAGCTCGTGCTGCTTCTGAATTCCACCGGTAAATTCTTCCTCGTTTCCCAAAATGCGGTGCAGCGGCTGAGTGCTCCAGTAGGCCTCGCAACTGAGCATCTGTGCCCAGACGGCGAAGAGAGGAAAGGGAGGATTCTTCATGGTCACGATGCGTCCGGTGCGAGCCCAACCTTTGACCATGTCAACAAAATCGCCCATGTGGATCACGTGGACATCCACCCATCCTTCCGCATCCCGGAACCAGTCGGGGATCGGCGTCTTCACCATCCACGGTTGCGCCCACGTGCGATACTGGTCCGCGCCCCAGTGCCAGTCGCCTTCGTGAACACCCAAAACGATGTCCGGCAGGCGCACAGTTCCCGTTGTCCGGCCGATGAGGATGCTCTTGTTGAATCCCAGACTGACATATTTCCCGGGAACATCGGCGGGCTTGTACCTACCCTCGGTTGGAGGCAGAGGCGCAGACGTTACCTGGCCGGTTGTCGCCTCCTGATCCCCCGGTGAGAAAGTCAACTCAGTCCGACGGTATTCCTTGTCCTCACAGGCGAGGTACAACCCGCCGCCCTGTGCGTCCCACAAATCCATCCAGCACATGGTGCCCTGCCCGGGATAGGTGAGAGGCCGATCCGTGTAAACAAGCCGCGGCAGCTTGAGTGACGCGGGGTACTTCGCAATGCTGCCCGTCACCATCGGCGTCATTAGATAATCGTCCTTCTCGTCCGCACCGATGCGAAGCCCTCTCAGCGTGGGGATTTTGGCCAGCGCGATGTTGTAGATGGTTTTGTTGGTGACCTGAGGTGAAATGCGCACCAAGCGACCCTCCAGCTTGATGCTCAAAGCCACGGTCAGTCCTCCGCCCATCAACTCGTAGTCCAGCAGCAGGGCATTTGGCGAGACCCGTTTGGTGTGCTTCAACTCCGCCTGCGAGAAACCAATCTCACGCAGCGTTCCGTACTCGCCGCGGAGCGCCATAAACGAGAAGAGCGGTGACTCTACGCCCGCGACGACATACTCGGTCTGTGTCACTTTGTTGCGGAGCGACTGCAACGCTCCGCTTTCCCCGGAAAGGCGCAAGTGGATGAAACCATTTTCCAATACCAAAGGGGGAACCTTCTTGACTTCATAGGAGACCATTGCACTGCTCGCAAACGGACTGGCACCGGAATTGTCGGCTGTCAGCGTCAACCTGAAGATAGCGACTGCATCGGGAGGGAGGAATGAGAGATCGCCGCCCACCGGGACGCTCTTCCACGTGCTGCCGTAGTCCGTCGAGCAGGAGGCCGATACATATCCCTTGCCGGACGCATTGATCAGCGACAGCCTCCCCCAGCGAATCAGGTTCTTCCGACGAACCGCCTCCGTGCGCACCTCGCCTGTGCGCGGGGAGACGACGGGAGACCGTCCAGGACCCAGTCCGGTCGGAGATGGGTCGACATCTCTAATGAGCGCGACCTTGTCCAACTGCGTGCCTCCGCACCAGCCGGCAGGCGTGAAGTTCCACTGGTGCTTTCCGGCAGAAAGGTCGTATGTGGGTCCCTTGCTCCATACCCACTGATTCAGAACCTCGCCTCTGCTGTCGGTGATGGTGTGACTCTCGCCGCCGTCCATGTTCTCCGAGTGGTTCCAGGAGCCGGCCCAGGGGTAGAGACCACGATACCAAGCTGTGTATCTGCCGGGAGATTTCACCTCGAAATGGTATTCGGCATGGTCTGCATACGCGATAGCCAACCCTCCCGACGCTGCGTCGGTATTGCCCATCGCTCCTTTGTCCGGCGTGAACCGAAGCACAGTCGCTCGTTCCGCTTCCATCGCGATCGGCTCTCCGGCTTCCTGAACGTACTCGCACGACAGCCGCAACCGGTCGTTACTCAAGTCGATGTTTATTGGGTTGGAGAAGGAAAGGGACACTGTCTTCTGTTCTGTCTCCTGTGCAACCGACCCTCCGCACTGAATGAGTAACCCAAAAGCGAGCGCAGGAAAAAACGCTCGTTTCCGTATCAAGCTGCGCAAAGCAAACCTCCTGACAAGACCACCTGAATTTCCCCCGAATTATAGCAGACATTGGCAACAATGCTGCGTAGGAGCTTGGCAGGCAGGAGAATACCGACGCTCAATGGCGGGCGGTTCGCCTGTCCTGTCAACCCCATACTGAGAGGATGTTACCAAGATGAAACCCATTTCGCTCCAACTCTACACCGTGCGCGAGCTCTGCGCACAGGATTTCGCCGGGACCGTCAAACGGGTGGCCGACATCGGCTACAAGGGGGTGGAGTTTGCCGGATTCTATGACACTCCCCCGGCAGAAGTGAAAAAAATGGTGGACAACCTCGGGCTGCAAGTCAGCAGCGCGCACCTGCCCATGCCGACGAAGGAGAACGTTGCGGAGCTGTTAGACACGTGCAGGACCATAGGCATTCCTCGCATCGTCTCCGGCTTCGGGCCGGATCAGGTGAAGACGCTGGAGGGGTGCAACGAAGCAGCGGCAAAACTCAAGTCCGCCGTGGAGGCGTTGGAGGGTTCGGGGATCGGCATCGCCATTCACAACCACTGGTGGGAATTCACAAAACTTCCCGATGGCCAGCTTCCCGAGGACATTCTGCTGAACGGCGCGCCGGGCGCGGGCGCGCAACTGGACGTATACTGGGTGGCTGTCGGCGGTGAAGACCCCACGGCAACCGTCGCCCGGCTGGGACGCCGCGCGCCGCTGCTGCACATCAAGGACGGCCCCATGGATCCGCCGCAACCGATGACCGCCGTCGGCGATGGCAAGCTCGACATGCCCTCCATCATTAAAGCCGCCGACCCGAACGTGCTTGAGTGGCTCATCGTTGAGTTGGACTCCTGCGCTACCGGCATGATGGAGGCTGCCGAGAAGAGCTACCAGTACCTGACGGAGAACGGGCTGGCCGCAGGGAACAAGTGATGAGAACCCCCATGCCGGGGGCGGCATTCGAGGGAACAGGAACCTATGAGTTGTGCCCAAACGCGGTTGGGTGGTTGGCTGGGGATATGCATCCCCAGCCACTCCTCTTGCGGGACATTCGTCCTGCATGGGGGAATCCCCCGAGAAAGGTTCCGTCGGCCCCGACGAACGCTTACTGCCTGTTTCTGAGCAGTGACAAGCGCGGCGGTTCACGCATCACAAATCACGACTCGTGCCACATTGCTGGAGGACAATTGATATGCCGATTAAAGTCACCGTTGGGCCGTCAGGCACGGATTTCACCGGCGCGGATGATCTCGTCATCCAGGCCGCAATCGAGTACGTCTCCGCCCGCGGCGGAGGCACAGTGGAGATCAAGACGGGTCTCTACCCGTTGAGCAACTCCGTTCGGCTGCGTAGCGGTATCTCCCTCGTCGGGTCGGGTGAAGAAACCGTGTTGAAGAAACAACCGTCGGCAACCGTGCCGCTGACGGAAGACACCGACTGGTACGAGTCCCGCGTCACCGTGTCCGATGCATCTCCCTTCAAGGTGGGCGGCGGGGTGATGCTGAGTGGCAAGAGTCCCCACAGCGGACAGGAGCAGGTCACCATCACCACGGTGCTGGGGATCGAGGGCAACACGCTCCACCTCCAGCATCAGGGCCGTGGCGCGGATGTTCCCGCGCACGTCGGCAACTTCTGGGTAGGATACGAGTCAACCGCTGCCACAGTGTTCTCACTGGTGACAGGAAACTGGATCCACGACGTCCGAGTCGCCAACCTGCGCATCAATGGCAATCGGGGCCAGAGCGCTGCCCTCGACGGCAACTACGGAGCGGCGATGTATTTCCAGGACTGTGAACAGGTCCACATCCACAACGTCCACGTCGAGAGCATCGAGAGCGATGGATTGAGTTTCCAGATCGTTCACGATCTGACGGTGGAAGACTGCGTCTTTGAGGACTGCGTGCAGGGCATCCATCCGGGCAGCGGGTCGCAGCGGCCTGTCATCCGGAATAACACGGTTCGGAAGTGCAGAAACGGCCTGTCGTGGTGTTGGGGAGTAAAGCAAGGCGTTGCCGAGGGCAACCTCATCGAGGATTGCGAAACAGGCATCAGCATTGGTCACCGCGATACGGACAACCTCATGCGCTGCAACACCGTCCGCCGTTGCAGCAAAGACGGTTTGGTCTATCGCGACGACCCTCCCCACCAGGCGGCGCACAACACTGTTGTCGCAGACAACCTGTTCGAGAATATCGGCACCACCGAAGAACCAGGAGTCGGCATTGACCTCGCTGGTCCCGCCAATGGGACCGTCGTCCGCGGCAATCGTGTCTGCTGCACGCAACCCGGCTTGATGGAAGCCGGGATACGAATCGGCGAGCGTGCCGGAACGGTGGTGCTCGACGGGAACTCAGTTGCAGGAATTGAGGTTGAGGTGGAAGACCTGAGGAAGGGCAACTGAACGCGCCTCCCTTCACAACCATCCCTCCACTGTCCCACATCGTCTCTGTTATCGGGTCGTTGCCGTAACTGAGCATGTCGACCACCGGCACGTCCCCTTCGTAGCCGAAGACGCGTTCCGCTTCTCCGCCCACCAACTTGCGAAGGGCCGAAAATCCGTAGCACGTACCGCACGGGTACTCGAGTCGGCAGTGCATGATCTCGTCAACCAGCCTGGCTTGGATAATTATCTGCTTGAGACGCCCGAGTGGCCAGACTCATACATCCTCCACCACCTCCAGCTTAACTTTCCCCCTCACCCTGCCCTCTCCCCATCGGGGGAGAGGGCGCGAACTCAAAGGGTTCGAGGGTGAGGGGGTGTTTTCACCCGTAACGAGTATACCTGACAGGTCTGATGGTTTTGGATAACAAGACCTATGCCAATATCGTTGCGAACTCGCAGAGTTCGCACTACGATCACGCGGAGAATCGTTACCCCCTGGCGCACAACCGGGTCAGCCGCCACTTTGTCAGTGGGGCGGTGCGTTCTCCTGTCGGCAAGTCCCGATCAGTCGGGATATCGCCGGTACGAGGCAGTGACCCAGTGGGAAACGTTTATGGGCAAGCATCGTCCGGAACGAGAGATTCCCAAACATCGGACTCTGTAAGTCCGCCCTGAGCTTTTGCAGGACCCTGACTTTGCGACTCTGCACGTCACTTTCCAGACCAAATTGGCTCTGGCCGGACAACGCGGACTCACAGAGTCAGCATCGTGAAAGGAAGTGGCGGTGCGTCCCGGCGCCTCGATGGTAACAGCCGTGCAAGGCTGACATTTGGCAGCACTTCCGTTTTCTATCTTCAGGGAGCAAACCATGACACCCAAAGAACGCGTCTACAAGGCCCTTAATCACGAAGAACCGGACCGCATTCCGTGGGGGGAGCATTCCATCGACTACAACGTTTACGAGGACATCCTGGGTCGAGAGACATTAGTTCAGTCGAAGTTCCGCGAGGCGAAGGCCTACTGGGATGGCCGGCGGGACGAAGTGGTCGAGTGCTACAAGCGGGACCGACTCGACCTCATTCGCGCGCTCGAGATGGATATCGCGTTCGTCGGACGCGTCCCACCAAAGGATTTCCGTCCGGAGCCTTTCGAGAAGATCGACGACGTCACCTACCGTGACGAACACGGCTCCCTGTACCGCATCTCCGCGACAACCCACGACCTGATGACGTACCAGGTCAACCTTCCACCGGTTGAGCCGCCCACCATTGAGTCGCTGGAGACCCAACTTGAGGAAGCGGTGCGGGAACCGGTGACCGCACCCGATGAATCGGTGTGGGAGCTTGTACGGCACGCGGTTCGGGAAATGGGCGACACCCATTTCATCATGGTAATGGCGGGAGACATCGGTTTCGCGTCATTCGGACACACGGATGAGGAGCGATTCCTTAACCTCGCCCTCTATCCCCAACAGTGCGCGCTGTTGACGAAAATCCACGGCACGCGGCTGCTCAAGGAGATGGACGTCTATCGTGGTTTGGGCGTGGATGGTCTCATGCCGTGCGGCGACCTCGGTTCTTCTACCGGGCTGCTGGCAAGCCCGAAATGGTATCGGGAACATGTCTGGCCGTGGCACAAGGCATACTGCGAAAAGGCTCACGCAGTGGGTCTGAAAGTGCTGAAGCACTGCTGTGGGCATTTGATGGAGATCATCGACGATCTTGCAGACGCGGGCTATGACGCTTACGAAGCCATCCAGCACAGTGGAGGGATGGACCTGAAAGTGCTCAAGCCGCGCGTCGGAGGCCGGTTGACATTGTGGGGCGGCATCTGGCATGAGCACATCATCATGGGCACGCCTGAGGATATCCGCAACGACGCGCGCTACGCGTTCAAACACGCCGCGCCCGGCGGAGGGTTCATTATGGGCTCGTCCCATTCCCTGGCCGTGGACGCAAAGCGAGAAAACATCCTGGAGATGAAGCGCGTCCGGGATGAGTGGGGAATCTATCCCATCGACGAATGCCGGTTAGTTCTACCATAGGAATTTATGACGCGTTTTTGAATGACAAAAGCGGTTGAAAGCCCTATTCTACAAGTGTTTCAGGCTGAGATTTCTTTCCGACGAGTTGGCGTTATGAGCACGATCGCTGCGATTTTTCGGGATCATTGGGGCCGTTGTGCTCCCAACCTCTATAAACGATTGCCGCGACGTGTTTATAATGCCGCCGAGGAGATTCTTCCTCGCCTCCTGCGATGCAAGACCGACGCTTCGGGTTTTGCGGTGCTGCGGTGTGAATGCGGAGAGACCCGCCATGTCCCGTTCACCTGTAAAGCCCGGTTCTGTCCCGTGTGCGGGAAGGCTTCGGCGGCGAAAGCCGCGGAAAAGGCAAAAGATCGGCTGTTGAATGTCACGCATCGCCACAT
>Ga0210056_1003821_pt1 | contig 12083 bp, 7 predicted proteins | sample CryGeyCG2014_080_2_FD_183965 | JGI IMG/M metagenome (GOLD analysis project Ga0210056, IMG submission 183965) | Groundwater microbial communities from aquifer - Crystal Geyser CG07_land_8/20/14_0.80 (SPAdes) (version 2) | ecosystem: Environmental > Aquatic > Deep subsurface > Groundwater | place...
CAGTGGGGCCAATGCGCCCGAGAAGCCCAAACACCGACCACGGCGACTAAGGACACCCCAACACGCAAGGCGACGGCACGCGTTCCTTTGGCCATCCAACGTACCTCAAAACCTCGCATCGAGCCGGGTCCAGTACCACACCCAATCGTCCAAGACCCCGGGCGATTGGTGGTTGACATAGGCAGGAGCCACCACAAACAGCGGGATGTTGCTCTCCCTCGGCAGTCCAATCTTGAACAGAATCTGCAACTCCTTCTCCACGTCCACAGAGGCGGCGTAGCCCTGGATACCGATGCATCCCACGGTGCCGAGCTGGCCCCCATCCGGGTGGATCAGCAACTTACCGCCCACCCCCCGCTGCCGATAGGGGGGCGTGTCTGGGTCGCCATCTGAGTCCCCGTTCTCCGTGTGCACCTGACTGCCTCCGGTCGTCAGCAATGGGTACTTGAAGGCTTTGAAGGTCTTGTCAAGATCCCCCTCCTCCGCGGGATTCTCCCATACGAACATGTTCTTGTCGGCGCCATCGTAGGCCGGGATTATGCGAGGGGCGATTTTCGAGGGACGCTCCCCTGGTACGTGCGTAAGGTTACGGGGACATGGCCCTCCAACGTACGGATCGGAGCCACCGTTGTTCCACTCCTCCGACGGTTTGTTCCGGAGATCGCTCGAACCGGAGGTCGCGCTCCAGTGCCGGTCCAGGAAGTTCCACCAGTGCGAGTCCTCAAGCGGGGTGCCGTCGTGCATACGGCCATAGTAGTAACGTGCCATGTAGTACAGGTTCGAGGTTTCCTGGCTGTTCAGCACGTATTCGAAGCACGCCTTGTGCTTGCAGGTCGGCCGGGTGCGATTGTGAGCGAGCATCCGTTTGTTCGCGTGATCGCGGTACGACGCACCGCACGCGTCGGCAGCCGTAATCAGGGCTCGGTAGTCAGTGGCGGCTTGGGTGAAGTCCGGCAGCAAGGTCTGGAGTCGAACAGGATTCGTCTCGTCGCGCACTTGGTCGCTGAGTCCAGAGGCCGTCTGTTGAACGTGGAACGCCGTGTCGCATAGTCGCACATCCACACTGTTCGCCGGCGGCGGTTCGCTGAGGGCGTACGTGATGACCGCGGTGGCGCGGTCGCTATCGTCGAGAAGGATGGCATCACCTTCGCACTCGAAGTCAACGGTGTGCTGTGTGACCCGTATCGACGGCGACCGGTAGCTGCACTCGTCGGCATCTGCTGGCTGGTTCACTGTCACATCGAAGGTGTAGAACCCATTCGGCACGTCCGCTCCGCTCTCATCTTTGGCGTCCCACTGGAAGGAGTGCGCGCCACCCGCCCGGTTGGTCAGGGAGAGCGTACGAACTACTGTCGTGGGATCGGGAGTTGCTCGTATCGTGAGTTCCAGGTCCATCGATTCGTTAAGGTCGTTGTCGTCGAGCGTGATGGCGATGTCAGGTGGCGCCGGATCCCGCTGGCCGGTCTGGTCATCGGCGGAGCCAACAGGGAAGTAGTCCTGCGGAGTGACGTTGGTGATCACAAGGTTCTTCACCACCGGCTGCGTCTCCGCCGTCTTCGTCACGCCGCCCGTGCCGCCGCCCTCGGGCATCTCGCCGCCGCCGGGGGGAGAAGGTGGCCGTGGCCACCAGTCGGTGCGGGAAGTTGTGCGTGTCTAAGGTGTTCCAGGTGCACTCGTAGAGTAGCACGCGGCGGCCGTCCACCATCGTGTCACTCACCTGCGTCAGCCCGCCACCGTCCCGCCGCCGGTGGCCGGGTGGATGTTGATCCATTCTACCTCATGCAGGTCGGTGATCTCCAGGGCTTCGAGTGTCGCGATGCTCGAAGGCAGATCGCAGCTCCGTCTCAGGGATCTCGCGGAACAGCGGCTGCGGCCTTGCGCTCTTCCGCCAGCCACTGTCGGTTGATGGCGTTGCGGTCCACGGGCAAGACGATGTCAACAAACCGGTAGGTGACCTTGTCCGCCCGGTCTGTGTCCCGTCCAAAAAAGAACATGATGTCCGTGAGCTTCCCCATGTCTCTGAGGTGAAGATACGCCACGCCGTCCACCAACCGAGGCGGCTCCAGCAAGCGGCCTTCGGTGACCCTCACTTCGTTTGCCTCCCGGTTCAGGGCGAGCTGAAGGGGCGGCTTGCCGCGCTTGTCGGTCAGCTTGTCCGTGAACCGCAGTTCAGTGGGCGTTTCTTGCATAGCGTAGCCGAAGCTTGACAAGTACTGGGCCGCCATGTACGGTTCCTCGCCAAACGCCTTGCAGGGCAAAGCCAGATCGATCAGCTCGCCGTACCAGCGGCAAATGACGTTCCCCTGCCAACCCATCCGCAACGCCCGCACAGCCAGGTCGGACCGCCAGGTCCTGTAGAGCATAGCGCCCGTAGTGGCGTCGATCAGCATGTCGTCCCGATGGCGCGACTTGCCCTCGTTGGGCCAAGCAATGTGGGTGACCGTCTTCGTCATCCAGCACAGCCGCCGCAGCGCCAGGTCGTCGCTGTACGCCGTCAACCACGGCTCCTCCATCTCCACTCCAACCGGGCTGGCGCCCTTAGGCTTCACCAGCCACTCGAGCAACGACTTGGTGTAGTGCTCGGCCGTCGCCCTTCCACCATCGTGGTCCACGTAGGGATCGGCGGCCGGTGGAGCCAGTTGGGTGCAGTAGTACCTGTAGGTCTCTCCGGATTTGCGGGTGAGAGAGATCGATGCACCGTTGTAGGACCGGACTTCGTAGTCCCTCCGGCTGCGGAGGCGTTGGATGAACCTCACGTTCGCGCGGTCGCAAGCTTCCTCTTCCCGCCTCCACTCTTTGTCATCTTGCGGAAGCGTGGAATCCACCTGCCAGTGCTCTCGTGGCATATCGGGGAACACGCTCAGAAGGAACGCCCATGCCTTCTCGATCGCCTGCTCGCGAGAGATGCTCTCTGCGGGACGGATGCGCTCCTCATACACGCGAAAGTCGGTTGTTAGGTCTGTCACTTCAACCAGTTCTCCGCTGACCCAGTTCACATGGTAGAACCGACTGGTTCCTTCCTCCGAGAAGCTATACCGCCAGCAGTAGGGCGACTCGCTCAGCGGCGCCGACTTGCGGTTCACTCCGTGGAACTTCAGGCTCTTCGGCACCCATGGCGTAAAGGACTCAGCTACTTGTCGGGCTTCGGAGACCGGCACGGTCAGCCAACGGAAGTCGAGCTTGGACTTCGGCTCCCGCTGTGCCCGCTCTGCCGTCGCGCACCAACACAGCGACACCAACGTTGCCGCGAGTAGCTGATGTAGGCGCGTCATCTCAGTAGTACTTCCCTTGCGTGACGGTTCTCTTCAGGACGGGTATCCAGCCATGGCCGTTCGGGGCAATGCTGCCATCGGTGTTCTGCACCGTGTAGCGCGCGTAGACACCGCTGCCGCCTGTGCACTGCAGAGGGGGCACGGTGTCTTTGTCGTCATCTCGCCATGCGTCCTCAGTCCTCGTGAACGCGTTGCGGAGATCCAGCACGTGCCAGCCTTCAGTGTTGGAGGCCGAGTAGTTGCCTTTTTGGACATCGCCAACGCCCCAGCACCCAAACTCCCAGAAGTACCTCGCCCACAACGGGATGTCGAGGGCGCGCACGTACGCAGTCGACGCGACGATCGTTCTCGCCCCGAGGCGTTGCAGCTCTGGCGTAAAGTGCTCCGTCGCCCACGTGGCTTCCTCTTCGCCAGCGTCACTTGCTGTCTCGATACCACTCTTGCCGCAGGCAACGATCACGGCGCACAGCATGTTGCTACAGGCGTTGTTAGGCAGGTCGCCGGTGAACCGCTTCTTCTCCCCCGGCTTCTGAGCCAGAACTGCCTGCGCCGCCGGGTCCAAGTCGGTTGCGCTGCCAAACACGAACACGCCGCTGTCCGTAGGAAGCCACAAGGTCCTCCCCAACGCCCTCGCCCAACCGTGCCCGTAGTAGGCGAACACCGGCACGTTGCTGGCGAGAGCCTGATATACGGTCTTCACGTCAGGGTCGCGTTTCCACATGCCCACGCGAACATCTTTCCCCCCAGCCTTGTACTTCCAGTCGCCATATCCGCTCACCCGGGCTTCGTAGCGGTCCCGAAGGGTGCGCCTGCGCCACTTCACGTCCCACACGGTGTCCCGCTCGCGTTTCGCCGACTCCTGTCCCGGCTTTCCGCTGGCGCTCCAAACGTTCCAGATCTCGCCAAAACAGAAGTTAGCCGCTGGTCGGCGCGGCGGATTCACATTGACGGCCAACATCCGTCGGTTTTCATGGTCGCGCGTTTCGGCGCCATGCCCGTCCGCCCCCCTGAAGACCGCGGTCCAATCGCTCACCCACTCTTCCTCCGACATGGTCCCGACGGTGACGTCGGCGTGCCAGACGCCTACCTCGGTGGGCCCGTCCGCTGTAGCCTTTTGAACCAACGTGCAGTCCAGCAAGTCCATCTTGACCTCAGTGGCATCGACAGCCCCCGTATCCGTCAATGCGTAGTTGACCATCACGGTTACGGTCCCATCGCCGATCTCGGCGGAAAGTTCGTGACCCGGAACCTGCTCGCCCTCGACTTCGAAGGTGACCGGAATCGTCAGCTTGTACGGCCACCTGAAGTAGGCTTCGTCCAGCCATCCGTCCCACCATCCCCATGCGCTGGCATTCTGCACTTCCCACACCCCGATGTCGAAGGTCACCGGGCCGCGCTCAAGGACGCCCTCGCTGAAGTTCAGAGGCCCGTTCCATACAGCCGTCACTTGGCCCGGACCCGTTTCCCAACCCCACATGTAGCACGTGCCTTCCTCCGGCCAACCGACCACACGCGTGGGCTTCAGATACACTACCCACACATACTGATGCGGGTCGCCCTCGTCGGTGATGGTGAAAGATAGCCACGGGTTCTTCAGGTTCGGGTCTTCGCTCTCCGGATCGAACAGGAGGTAATCGGCGTTCCCCGCACTCGTCTCCACGTCGGTGACAACCAAGTTCCCCACCACCGGCTGCGTCTCCGCCGTCTTCGTCACGCCGCCGGTGCCGCCGCCGTCGGGAATCTCGCCGCCTGGCGAGAAGGTCGCGGTGGTCACGAGTCGGTGCCGGAAGTTGTGCGTGTCCAGCGTGTTCCAGGTGCACTCGTAGACCAGCACGCGGCGACCGTCCACCACGGTGTCGCTCACCGGCGTCAGTCCGCCGCCGTCCGGTGGCGCTCCGGCGGACTCCCCCGACGCATTGGGGGAACACACCGACTCGTGCCGGGACGCACCGGTACCCACCCGTGGGCAGATGGAAGGCGGCAAGGCAAGCGACCGGGCGCGGGGGAGGGGAGTTCGGGGAAGGACGGACGCAAGTTGTCGCTGACGCACACTCATCCGGGGACCTACCGCCACGGGGTGACCGACTCATCGACGGCAACACGACTCCTCACTGCCACGTGTACGCTCCAGGGAATGGCGTCTTCTCGTACAGCTTGAGCAGCGCCTCCAGGTACTGCTTCCGTCCGCCCACCGCGTCCTTCAGCGCCTTGCGAATCCGAAGGGCACCGATCTCCTGGTCGCCTTCGACCATCTGGGTGACAAGCACGTGCAGGGCGAGAGTTCCTTTTCGCGGCGTCTCGCTGTAGTCTCGCAGCAATTCCTGCACGGCTGGCTCGCCGATCTTCACCAACGCTTCGGCGCACGGGTACTCACCGAGAGGAGACGGGTCGAATCTTACACGCTGTGGCCGGAAGGCGATGTGCTTGATGAGCACCGGGGTAGCTTCGGTCGCGCGGATGTCGCCCAGCAACATCACTGCGAGTTCCCGTGTGCTCGAGAATCCCTCGGGGCACCCCGTACTGTCTGCCAGCCCTATCAGAGCAGTGACCACGCCTGCTCTCTGACGTACCAGTTGCATGTAGGCGTTGTCCCGATCAGGCATGCGGGTGGACCGGAGGCCGGCAAGTGACGGCCTCCGCGTGGCCATCTCACCGTCTCGACCGCTCCTTCCACGAAACACAAGGGCGACGATCCAGCCTGACAGCAGTGCGACCCCAATGACAGCACCCATGCAGATTCTAGTTCGCATCACGGTCACTCCTTCCGGAAGCCCCTTCGCCCGGTGTCAAGGTCCCCCGATCGGCATACTGCCGTCGCCGACGCAGTTTATGTGATGCGTCTCAACGGGGTCGGAGCGGGCCCACGTTCCGCCTTCATCGAAGAGGTGGTGGCCCACGTGCCAGAGCGCCTTCGCTGAGCAGCGAGAACCGCCAACGTCATTGCCGCTGGGGCGAATACCGTTGAAGCGCACACGCACGAATTCGCGGCCGTTGTAGCGCATGGAATAGGAGTGGGCACCCGCGGATTGCGGGCCGGTCAAACCGGGGTCATCGATGGAGTAGATCCGGTCTGCTTCAGTGGGACGCGGGCTCTCATCCGTATTGTCCGGGTCGTCGTTGGGTTCCTCATCGTTGGGGTCAAACACTCGGTGTAGCTGCGGACGAGCCACGCCGTCCACCCAGACGTCCCCCTCCATCTGTCTGGTAATGTCGAACGCCACCCGCGCCTTTCCGCCGATGCCACTGGGCAGCAGTCTGAACTTGAACCCGATGAAATTGGCTACACCGTTCTGCGCGGTTATGGGCCGCAGGCCAAACCCGTCGAATTGCTGCACAAAGTTCGCCGGCGGCGTCGTCATATCGGGCCAGTTCGTGTCCCCCGCATCGTGCTTCACCCCTTCCAACTCCGCCCACACCGCCGTCGCTCGCACCTTGTCACTGTCTCCCTTGTACTCCATCTCCAGCTCGATGTCCCGAAGGGCGTCACTGCGCTGGTGCGCTTCGAGCCAGAATGCCTTATAGCGCCATTGGCCCACCTGCGGATCGGTGCTGGCGGGGATCTGGAACTGGTAGGGGAGTCCGATCTGCGTGGTCTTGACCGCTGTGTCCCAGAGCCGCACCCGAGTCCTGCCGTTGAGGACCCTCAAGGTAGCGGCGCCGCCATTGCCCGATCTCCCGACTCGGATCACCACCTTCATCAGATCCTGCTCGCCCGACACCGGATGCTGGTCCGCGTCGGGGGTGCCGTCCGAGTCCGTGTCGTTGAGGTTGGCGACGGTGAAGGCGCCCTGTGTCCACTCCACCGCGGTCGTGAGTGCGGTGCTCGACTGCCCGTCGCAGATGTCCAGGTCGAATTGGATCTGCGGCACGGCGGAGTTCAGTTCCAGGGCCGGCTTGTCGCCGTGGTCCTTGCACCTTGCCCCGTGGTCGTCCGTCATCAGCAGGACGAAGCGGTACGTGCCGGACTTATCCATCTGCGATGCGGGCACGCCCACGGCCAGCGCGTGCTGCATGCCCGCTGCCGAGGCGTCCAGGCCGTCATGGGGGGGAGGCGCCGGCATCGTCGGCATGCAGGAGGCACTCCAGGTCCGCCACGTTCCAGCTCTGCACCGACAGCATGTCCGGGTCGTACAGCCGCAGCTCGCCCGCGCTGGCGTCCTGATCGTAGGCATCCTTGAGCACGTACCAGCGGATGTTGTAGAGGAGGTCATCGTCGCTGGGGTCATCGGTACTGTGGTCGTCCATTCCGTCGAAGTCAACCTCAAACAGCTCGGTGCCGGTCTCTTCGTCGACCGCCCGCTCGATGCTGAGCCACGGGCTGCGCAGGTGGTCGCTGTCTCCGTCTTCCTGCTCGGCGGTCGCCTCATAAGTGTAGATGCCACTCGGAACGCTCTCCTCGTTCTTGTCCTTGCAGTCCCAGGAAAGCGCCACCGTCCCGGGCGCGGCGACGGAGGTCGTCAGCGTTCGGACTGGATCCGCCGGCGGATGCGTCGAGCGGTTGGCAGCGTAGATCCTGACGGTGACCTCAGTCTGACTCGGCACACCGTCCTCCAAGCCAAACTGGACAGTCAGGGGACTGGTCTGTTCCTCGTGGACCAGCAGGAGCTCAGGGTAGTCGCCGCCGCCCTGTGTCTCGATGGTCAGATTCCCCACCACCGGCTGCGTCTCCGCCGTTTTCGTCACCCCGCCTGCCCCGCCGCCGGGCATCTCGCCGCCCGGCGAGAAGGTCGCGGTGGCGACGAGTCGGTGCCGGAAGTTGTGCGTCTCCGGGTTGAGTGTGTTCCAGGTGCACTCGTAGAGCAGCACGCGGCGACCGGCCACCACGGTGTCGCTCACCGGCGGCAACCCGCCGCCGTCCGGGTTCCCCGGATCGCCGCCGCCCTGGGACGGATGGATTGTGATCCACTCCACGGCGTGCAGGTCGGTGATCTCCTGCGCCTCCACGCTGTCGATGTTCACCGACAAGCCTTGGGCCATGGTTACCTTCAGCGTCACCTTCGCGTTGCCGCCGATGGGGTGGCCGGTGGTCGGCTCGACGATCTCCAGGTCGCATGAGCCGATACCGTAGGTCGGGTTGTCCAGCTCGGTGCCGTCGGGCGGGATCGGCGGTTGGGTGGGATTGTGCGGGTCCGGGTCGAACGGGCCGCCGGGGTCGGGCTGCCCGCCGGGACCGGCCGGTCCGCGGTGCCGACCGCGACCGCAGCCCAACGGACCCACCATCACCGTGGTTTCACCCACGCCGTCGGTGACGGTCACTTCGATCTGCTGACCGCAGACGTTGACGGTGATGGTGGTCGTCCCCGCGGCCGGGTTGCCGTCTTCGTCCAGCAACTCGACGTGGATCGTGACGGTGCCGGTGTAGCCTTCGGGGAGGAGGTTGGGGGTGATAGTCACGGTCAGCCGTCGCTGCAGTTCGAAGTCGTGCGTCAGCTCCCCGCCGGGCGGCATGCCGATCCCGGCCGAGCCACGGACGTACTTGCCGTGCTCATACTTGAGCGCGTAGCCGCCTGGGAACGGCGTTCGTACGCCTCGATCGATGCCTGCGCACACCGCGTCCGTTGCCTATCCCCCCTGTCAGCGCTCCGGCCCTGGCTGCGGGTCGACAGGTGCGACCCATCGTCCACCCTCAGCCGCCGGCTGGCCGTCCGCTATGGTCGCCCTCTGGTGCTGCTCTCGCACAAGATCCTGCCACCACTCATGTAGTGCGCCGCACGTCAGCGAGAGTGCGGTGGTCCCGACCCCGAAGCGCAGCGGCTCTGGATCGGCTGCCTGGTCAGGTGCGAGGCGGCCCAGTCGCCTTGCCCGCATGTTCCACCGGAACACGGACCGCCCCGTCATCGAACTGCCGGGCGTGCCGTCAAGTCCCGAGAACACCAACTCGCTGGCGTCCGCGCCGTACGCCCAATCCAGGGGCTCGCGCCCTGACACGTCTCCCGGGATCTCCACCCGCGTGACTGCGCCGTCCGTGACTGAGAGCAAGTGGGGCATCTGGGGCCGCCCAACACCCAGACACAGGCTGCGGCCGTCCGGCGAGTAGCTGAGGGGCCAACCCTCGTCGTGGACAGTTAGGAGGCGAGCCGAACGTCCGCCGCCCATGTCCCACAGATACGTCCGCGATTCACGTGCGCCGCGTTGTGGGGACACCGTGTAGGCAACCTGAGAGCCAGAGGGTGACATGTCCATGCTCACGATCCTGTCGCCGCTTGCGGGGTTGGGCAGGGCCTGAACCGGCTGCTCCGGAGCGCCGGTGGAGTAGACTTGGAGGCGGGCAGGTCGAGTCCGCGTCGACGGAACGAGCACACAGAATGCGCCGCCGTGACCATCTACCGCGAAGTCTCTTACGCCCGCAACGGTGCGCATCGTGCCCTCGGCCACGTCCACGATCTCCAGGCGATCTCCAGTCAGTGCGAAGAGCGTCTGACCTCGCTGTACGGCGCGGCTGTAAGACGTGAGGAATGAGGCGGAGTACCAGCACCATGTCTCCAGTCCTCGCAACACCACGGACTGCCGATCCCCATACCACCATGGGAACAGGTGGCGAGGTCGGTTCGACACGTACACAACGATCCCGTCCGGTGCCACACTGGGGCGGGCGTCGCAAGCAGACCTGTCCCGTTCCCCCGGCAAGCGGGCCGGGGGGCCAGGAGCCGTTCGGTCCCACCCCCCCACTGACTGAAAGATGCCGTCGAAATCCACCTCTCGTTCGGTGGCCAGCACCCTCCCGGTGTCGGCGTCGACAGACACTCCCCGGATGAATCGCGCATAGCCGGGTACGTGTGCGCTTCGGAGGCGCCCCAACAGCACGACCCAACACAGGCTCCCGCCGCGCTGCCCGAGCTCCGTCTGCACCCACTCGTACGCGCCGGCAGTCGAGCCCTGCTGCTGCACAGCCTCACGAGCGGCCGCCACCGCGTCCGCCTCGCCCACGCGCGGAACGAGGGGGCATGCGTAGACGGTGTCCGGCTGCCGCCGCACCTCCCGAACCTGACCGGTCCACGCGCACAGGGTAATCTGGGCCTGAAGCCTGAGCCTCGGGTGAGGCCGGGACTCGAGTTCCACCTTCACCGTCGGTAGCACCCCGTGATCGTGGGCCATGGCGGCACTACGGCGCACTGTGGCCGCCCCTTGCGGGAAGTCCGGCCACAGAGCTCCCCCAGCTTCGAGTGCCCTGTGCTCGTACCAAGCCACAGGCTGCAGCCTGCCGAGCAACTCCTCCCACCTCGGCTCGTCGGGAAGCCACGAGGACGAGAAGAACACTACCTTGCCGTTCCGCAGCAGGACTTTCGCACTGCCCTGGGCTTCGCCGCGGATCTCAAGGCAACCGTCGGCCAACGGACCGCTGACGTCGTAGGGCGGCCGAGGCAGGGCGAACGACACGCTGCCAGGTAAGAGAGGTGCATCGGCGGGTGCGGGAGCAGCGCTGACCCGTCCGCTGATGACGTACGCGAGCGCCAGGGGCACCTTTGGCCACTGGATCGGCTGCCTTAGTTTCCCTCTGGCTCCCATAGCCAATGGTCACCATCCTTGCTGACGTGGGTCCACGTGTCCCACCCGTAGCAGTCACTCACCTCGCCAAGCGCCGCCTTGACCAGCGCCTTGAGCACGGGGTTCATTTCACCAAAGGGGATCGGCTGCCCGTACTTCATGACCAAGTCGAACTTGAACACGTCCAGCTCCACGGTGCCAAGCCCGTGGCCGGCGGGGAGGGGCATCCCCAGCCAGTTCATCATCTGCACGCGCGTGCGCCGGATCGCCTCCCCGACTTTCGTCCCTCCACGGATGTAGCGGAACAGGGCGAAGTAGGCCCCCTTGGCAAAGGGGATCGCCAGCCCATCGAGGATGTCGCCACTTGCTGCGACCGGGGACATCCAGTCCTCAAACGCCGCCGCATGCAACATGCCTTTGGTGTTCACACATTTCTGGGCAAGAGGCAACGTCCCGCAGCCCTGGATCTGCCAGAACCGCAGCTTGTGGAACACAGCCGTCGCCTCGATGTCCGCTGGGTAGAGCGTGACGGGATTGCTGCCGTCGCTGCCCAGACATGCTCCCCCAGCGCCAGGGTCACCGTGGCTGTACGTGAACGCGTAGTCATGCTTCCGCATCGTGGCCAGAACCTGCAACGCGTTTGCTTGGTCTGTGACAGTGCGGGGTCCGATCACCACCCGAGTCTTGCTCTTGTGCTCAGGATTCCCAAGGGTGGCAAGCCACCATGCGTTGTCATGAGGAATGCCATATAGAGCATTGGGCGTGAACACCAGTGCAGCCAGGTTCTGATTCTGCCATTCCTGACGCTGGAACGCGGAGAGACTGGGAGGGCGTTCGTTCACCGACAGCATGTGCTTGCGGGTGTGGTCGCGCTGCTCTGGTCCATGGTCGTCTTCCGCGCAGAGGACTGCAACGAACCGGTCGCAATCCTCCGTTTGAGGTGGCGGACTCGGTGGTAGCGTGATGTCGTTGTCAAGATGGGGGACGCCAACCGTGGCAGGGAGGCCGGCGCCCACCCCACAGAGCTGCAGCGTTCGGTCGAGCACATCAGCTCTCACGCTATTGGCGTCGTGTCCTCCCTCATCCTGCAGGAAAGTAGGAGACACGCATCATCGGGTTGCCTTGGTCGTCGCTGACCAACTCGGCCGTATGCCCCTTCACCGGGCTCCCCTCCGCGTTCGTCATCCCCGGCATCGTCACCGGGATCTTCAGCTTGTACGGCGACTTGAACCACCAGCAGTCCAGGAACTCGAACTCCCCGCCGCCCTCGTCCACTTCCTGCACGTAGAGGTCGAAGGTGTACGTGCCCCAGTCCTCCAGCTCGCC
>Ga0210056_1003822_pt1 | contig 12080 bp, 7 predicted proteins | sample CryGeyCG2014_080_2_FD_183965 | JGI IMG/M metagenome (GOLD analysis project Ga0210056, IMG submission 183965) | Groundwater microbial communities from aquifer - Crystal Geyser CG07_land_8/20/14_0.80 (SPAdes) (version 2) | ecosystem: Environmental > Aquatic > Deep subsurface > Groundwater | place...
GCAAGGCAGCTTAGCCAGGCTAGCACCCTTGTCCAGGCAAGGAAAGTAGTAGAGCAAAGAATAGCCTTTTTAAGTAGCAAAATCTGAAACCCCGGATGAAATTAAGCCATCGAAACTCGTCTGCTTAACGTTTTTACCTGACAGTAAAAGAGTATGCCATTTTGCTGAAATAATTTTCATGATTTATTGGGCTCAGCTACTGCATTTTTACCAGCCACCTATCCAGATGCCCGTGGTTCTAAGGAAGATATGCGAGGAATCATACCGCCCTCTTATCAAGGTTTTTCAGGAACACCCTTATGCCAAAGCAACGGTAAACATCAATGGAGTCCTCACCGAAATGCTCAGTGACCAAGGACATGGCGATATCATTGAAGGGCTCAAGGAACTGGCGGCAAGAGGACAGATTGAGTTTACTGGAACTGCCAAGTACCATGCTATTCTTCCCTTGATTCCAGAGGCGGAAGTCTATAGGCAAATAACGCAGAATAGGAGAACCAATTCCTATTTCCTAGGCAAGTGGTATCGGCCAAAGGGCTTCTTTCCCCCGGAGATGTGCTACAGTGCAGAAATTATTCCCTCAGTGGTCAAGACTGAACATCAGTGGCTTATCCTCAGTGGAATTGCTTGTCCTGTGGAGTGGCCTCTGGACGTGATACATAAGGTAGTATGGAACGGTAGTGCTCTCAGGGTTTTATTCCGTGATGATATATTGAGCAATAAGATAAGCTTTCAAAACTTATCTCCCCAGGATTTTATTGCTAGCCTGGAGCAGTTGCAGGAGAATAGAGAAAATATTTATGTAGTCACAGCCATGGATGCCGAAACATACGGTCACCATATTCAGAATTGGGAGAAGCTTTTCCTAGCAGCGGTATACGATGAGTTGGAGCCAAGAAAAGAAACCTATAATGGCATTAAACAGGCAAAGGCTCTTTCCGTGCAACAAGCGGCTTTAGCAGAATCTGTTGAGGCAGTGACTCAGGTCAGGACTGCCACTCTAAGTGAACTTATAGACATATTCTCCGAGGGAGAGATAATTGAGCCAAAGCCTTCCTCATGGAGCACCACGGCAGAGGACATGGCTGCAGGAAACCCCTATCCTCTATGGCTGGATAAGGGTAATGAAATCCACCGCCTTCAGTGGGAGCACTTATACCTCTGTATGGAAATGGTGAACCAGGCTTTCAAGTGTGCTGATAATGACGAAAGCAAGTTTTTCGCTGGCATTTCCCGGGGGCTTCTCGACAGCGCAGAGCACAGCTGCCAGTTCTGGTGGGCAAGCCGGCGACCTATGTGGGACATCAATCTCGTCCACCTTGGCCTCATAAACCAGTGGCGCGTTGTGGTCAACGCCTACCGAGCTATCAACACCAGTGGATCTCCAGGTGAGGTAAAGAGAGAATACTACCACAAGGTAGTCGCAGCCCGGGACCTTAGGGACAAGATAGTAGACAGGCTCTTTATTCTTTGAAACCAAGAATGTATTGGGCGAACCTTCTTCATATCTACCAACCCCCTACCCAAAGAGAGGAGGTAGTCCGCAAGGTAACTGACGAATGCTATGGCACTTTAATAAGAGTTTTAGAGGCATCTCCACAGGCTAAAATAACTCTTAACATCAATGCAGTTCTAACGGAACAGCTGGACAGGTACGGGCTTGCTGATGTCATCGAAGGGCTTAGAAGTCTGGCAGAAAGAGGGCAGATCGAGTTCACTGGCAGCGCCATATATCATCCTATTCTACCTCTTATCCCCAAGGACGAGGTAGTTCGGCAGATTAAATTAAATACCGAAGTAAATCGCCGCTATTTTGGCCAGGTTTATGGCCCACAGGGCTTCTTCCCTCCCGAAATGTGCTATAGCCTTGAGGTGGCAAAGATTGTTGCCGAGATGGGCTTTGACTGGATAGTGGTGGATGAAATAGCCTTTAACGGCAAAGTCGGCCAGGCAAGAAACGACGTGATATATCAGATTAAAAGTATTCCGGGGCTAATGGTGTTCTTTAAAGAGCGTCCATTTAGCGCCGGGATCACTTATGGCAAGTATCCCTCTGCCAAGCCTTTCCTTGAGGCTCTGAAGGGCAGATTAAATACCAATTCATACCTGTTAACTGGCACCGATGGGGAGGTCTACGGGCATCACCGACCCGGGCAAGAGAAGCTACTTGAGGAAATGTTTCAGGTGAGTGAGCCAAGGACTTGCACGCTCTCTGAACTTCTGGATTTATTTCCCCAAAGGGAAGTGGCAAATCCTCTCCCTTCATCCTGGAGCACATGGGAAGATGAGATGTCTCAGGGCATACCGTATCCTCAGTGGAACTATCCGAGACACGCGCTTCACCAGCTTCAGTGGAAGCTCACTCGTCTGGCTATAGAGCTTGTGCACAATGGTCCGAAAGACTCTCCAGGCTACTCTCAAGCTCGCCATTTGTTGGACGAAGGTCTCCATAGCTGCCAGTACTGGTGGGCAAGCTGTCGTCCTTGGTGGGACACAGGAATGATCGAGTGGGGGGCCAGAAAGCTTTGCGACGCAATTCAGGCGATAAGGGAATCTCTTCCTTCTGAAGCTATGAAGGAGATGGTTAAGACATTTGATTTGGTCATAGCTACTTCTCACGACTGGCAAGAATCCGGAAAAGCTAAAGTGTTGAAAGAACGGTATCTTGAAGAGCACAAAGAGGTCGCTACCGAACTGACTTTTGGACAGGGAGCATGAAAGCAGTTTATGTGATTTTGGCTTTTCATGCCCACGAACCCCTGTGGGAACTCCCGCAGCAACTTCTGGAGAGCGTAGAGGACATGGATCTAAAGCTGACCATGGGGAGTGAAAACTGGATTATCAAGCGTAGTGCTGAGGGTCGTGATATTTACCTGGAACTATTGAGATTTGCTCGTAGCCTGGGGATCACGGTAACTCTGGAAGCCACTAATGAGCTCCTGGTGCAAATGGCTAAGCTTATTCCTGAGACCCTGGCCGAAGTCCGAAAAGCTTATCAAGAAGGCCTGCTCCATCCGCTATATGGACATGCCCACCACACTCACGTATCGCTTCTTACTGAGGAGGAGATTGAGGATGAGATCCGCCTCAACCAAGAATACCTGCACGATGTGCTGGGGATACCTAAACCCAATTACACTGGACTTTTTCCCACAGAGGGTTCATTGGACTCAGGCAAGCTTGGGGCTATAAAGAGAGCTGGCATTGATTATGTTATCTTTCCCAATCTCGCCCGGCGCAAAGCACATTATCAGGTGGAAGGAACCTTAAATGAAAAGTATGAGCCCTTTCTCATTGGTCATGACCTCATAGCCCTGCCACGGCACTTTCCAGTGTCACAATATATCTGGCGTCCCATAACCAGGTGGAAGCACGAAGCCGTCAAGAGCCAAGGTTATATTCTGGGGCGCTATTGGGTGCTCCCTGAGGAATATCGAAAAAAGAGGTTTGTGCGTTTCCCCATTAGCCGGGAAGAAGCCATAGCCGAATATCTTGCGGTGTTACGTCGTGCATTAAAGGAAGCCCCGGATAGGGGGCTCATTGTATATATTCAGGACTTGGAACTGATGGATTTTGGCGACGTGGCTCTGGAAGTAATGCAAGAAGCCTGGCAAGCTGTCCTCAAGGAGAAACTGGCACAGGTACGCTTTGTTACTCCTGATCAGTATCTGGAAAAAGAAGTGATGCCTGACCGTGGGAAACTTAAACGTCTCAAGTTCTATCAGGTCTCCTGGGCACCGGAAATCCGCCTGGTTCTGCGCTATGATGGGCATTATCCTCCCCTGGAGGCAGGAAAGTTCCGGGGTATAGACATTGCCAGAGATGTTTTTCGGCGCTGGCCCTTCATTTTCTGGGAGCCAGGGCGATATCTGGTCAACCTGTGTAATTGGTTTATTAACCTTTTTGGTTTTTCCTTGAAAGTGCCCTTAAGTGCCGGAGAACTACAGGAGAAGGAATACCACCTAGATAGTCTCGATTTGCCAGCGAGGGTTGCGCTTCATTCACGGATAATAAAGCGTGCCTGTAACTGGGGCTGGTTTCCCAACGAGGGTTTGCAAAAGAGGCCCTTTCTCCATGCTTATTGTCTCATCGATCTTCTTCTGGCGCAGGTGGATACTGCCCTCCCACAGCTTAAAAAACATTTTAAGCCCATTGATAGCAGCTGGTTCAAAGGTCTGGAGCATCTGCTTGAGGTAATAATAGACACCCGGCACTCGTATCTTACTAAGGCAATAGTAGGACTTTCTCTGGAGTCTGGTAAAGACTATCGCGAAGCCTTCCAGGAGTTAGAACGTTCCTACCAGTGGCGGAACGATGCTCAGCGATATATCTTTGCCGCTCAGGAACATAGCCAAAGGTTGAATAGTGCTACCGCTAACGACTTGGCTACGGAGGCACGTGGCGTGCTCTCCAATGTACGGAATTATTGTCGGGCGGTGTTCCTTTCACTTGACCACCTGCAGCGCACCTGGGCGAAATCGGGCGACATTGAAGCGGTTCTAACTACAATGTATGATTACCTCTATCAGCTTTATCCCCCAAAGTTTCCCGCTATTCTGGAGACTACTCTTACGGAGGAGGAACGCAAGGCACTATCCGAGCCTCTCCTTTCTTGAGAATGATTATCATGCTTTCGTTTTGCTAGACATGCTGTTAGCAATAGGCTAAAATAAAAACAGTCTTGTTAACGAGGTGATAGGGAAATGGAGAAAGTATTGGCTATGATTCTTGCCGGGGGGAAGGGGGAGAGATTAAGTGTGTTGGCAGCCGAGCGTAACAAGCCAGCAATCCCTTTCGGTGGTAAATATCGCATTATTGACTTTACCTTAAGTAATTGTGTTAACTCGGGCATTTATAAGGTAGCTGTGCTTACACAGTATAACCCTCGTTCTCTGGCGCAGCATATCGGCATCGGACGACCCTGGGATTTAGACAGGACCAGGGGGGGTGTGGTTATGCTTCAGCCCTATTTAGGCACTAATGGAGAACACTGGTATGGCGGCACGGCCGATGCCATCTATCAAAACATGCACTTTGTTCAGGATAGCCATGTTGATGAAGTTTTCGTCTTAGCTGGCGACCACGTTTACGCTATGCGCTATGACCATGTTATTGCCGCCCACCGCAATCGCCGGGCCGACATCTCTGTAGGAGTAGTCGAAATACCTTTAGCAGAGGCTGGCCGCTATGGCATTGTTACTTTAGACCATACGGAAAGGGTAATTGCCTTTGAAGAAAAGCCAACTGAGTCTAAGAGCAATCTGGCTTCTATGGGTATCTATGTTTTTAATAAAGATGTGCTTATGGATGTCCTGGTAGAGGCACATAAGAGAGAGGCTCACGATTTTGGTCATGGTATTCTCCCGTTTGTGTTGAGCGATTATAAAGTTTATGGTCATAGACATCGGGGATACTGGCGCGACGTGGGCACCATAGAATCTTACTGGCAAGCTAATATGGACCTTATCGTTGACTTGCCTCAGTTAAACCTTTATGACCCCAATACTGAGATAAGGACTGTTTTTAACAATATGCCTCCAGTGAAACTGGGTCCCAAAGCTCAGGCAGGCCGAAGCCTTATCAGTCACGGCTGTATCATAAATGGCATAGTATTTAACTCGGTGCTCTCCCCGGGAGTCTGTGTGGAGGAAGGTGGCCAGGTAACAGATTCCGTCCTATTTGATGATACTACTATATGCAAGGGTGCTATTGTTCACCGCTCTATTGTTGATAAGCAATGCTGGATAGGTCCCGGATGTCAGGTGGGATATGGGGATGATTATACCCCCAATAAGGATGAGCCCGATTATCTGAATTGTGGCATTACTGTCGTAGGCAAAGGGGCTAAACTGCCACCGGGGCTAAAGGTAGGTAGGAACTGCCGCATCGGATGCTGGGTGGAAAGAAGTGACTTCGACAATGACTTCCTTCCCAGTGGTAGCTCTGTGGAAAGAAAGACGCAAAGGAAATATCGCGTCTAAGTTTGAAAGGAGCTATCAGCTATTATAGTAAATTGCAGAATTCGTTATATTACTCCCTCCCATGAAAATTTTATTTATCGCCGCTGAAGCCTCTCCTTTAGCCAGAGTAGGGGGATTAGCCGAAGTGGTAAGCTCCTTAGCCAGAGCTCTTACCACCCTGGGACACGAAGTACGCCTGATATTGCCTCATTATGGCTGTCTTAATGCCAATATCATGGATGTTAGTGCTAAAACACCTCCAGTAAAAGTTAGCTTTATGGGGCGCTCCGAGCTAGCAACGTTAAAAATGACAACTCTAAAAGAAGAGATACCGGCATATTTGGTGGAAAACGACCACTATTTTGCCGGTCCAGAGGTATACACGGATAATGACCTGGAGCGCTTCCTTTTCTTCTCGCTGGCTATCCCCGCTATCCTTTCCCGGCTTGATTGGCATCCTGACATAATCCATTGCCATGATTGGCATACCTCCTTGGTGCCTCTATGGCTGAAAGAAGCTGGCTGCGTCTTTCCCACTGTGTTCACTATTCATAATCTGGCATACCAGGGTGCTTTCAGCCAGCAATTTCTGGCTGTCTCGGGCTTAAGTAAAGTCTGGCACAAGCATATCCCCAATGATGCTCCTGCTCCACCACTCAATTTTATGAGTCAGGGAATTCTTTTGGCTAACATTGTAACTACAGTTAGCCCTACCTATGCCGCTGAGATCCTGACTCCTGAATATGGCGACGGTCTGGAGCCCTTGCTAAGGTATCGCCAGAAGGAGCTTTATGGTATTGTTAACGGCATTGACTATGAAGAATATAACCCGGCCACCGACCCTTATTTGGTGACAAATTACAACTCATTTACTGTGGAGAAGAGGGTTTTAAACAAGATTGCTTTGCAAAAGAAAGCTAATTTGCCTCAAGACATTGATGTGCCATTGATTGGCATGGTATCCCGCCTTGAGGAACAGAAAGGATTTGGCTTATTGCTGCCAGCTATGAAGTCCCTCATGGGAGAAACAAAAATACAACTTGTTATTCTGGGCAAGGGAAGGGAGTATTATCATGACTTACTGCGGGAGACAGGACAAAGATACTCAGACCGGGTGGCAGTGTTTATCACTGTTGATGACTCATTGGCTCATCTTATCTATGGTGGCAGCGATATGTTTTTGCTGTCCTCACGCTTTGAGCCCTGCGGATTAGGGCAGCTCATAGCCATGCGTTATGGCGCTATCCCGGTAGTGCGGCGCACCGGTGGCTTAGCCGATACTGTTAGAGATACTGACGCCTTTAGCACCCTCACCCAAACCCTCTCCCGTGAAGGGAGAGGGAAGGGTGAGGGCTTTGTCTTTCAAGCCTATAATCCAGCCTCACTAATAGAAGCAGTGAAAAGGGCTGAGAGGGGTTTTTATCATAAGGATGCCTGGCTAAAATTGATGAAACGGAATATGCTGCTGGATTTTTCCTGGAAAGTCTCAGCAAAGATGTACCAAGATATTTATCACCAGGCTATCAAAAGGCAAAAGTAAAAATGCAAAATACGATAAACCCTAAGCACGAAATTCTAAATACTAAACAATATCGAAGCACTAATGATAAAAATTCAAAACAGCAAAACAGCTCATCAGGTCTTCTGGTTCAGAATCTGTAGTTGCCTGATTTATCAGGCGGGAAAGCCCAATAAATTGGGCAACTACTCAGGGTGACATAAGAGTAGTTGTTTTGATATTTGGATTTGTTTAGGATTTAGAGCTTAGAATTTAGAATTTAACTTTGCATGGGGAAAATATATCTTGGCTTAGCTTTACATAATCACCAGCCAGTAGGCAATTTCCCCTGGGTTTTCCAGCAGGCTTACCTTCAGGCTTATTTGCCTATGTTAGAGGCACTGGAGAAGCATCCTGGGATAAGGATTTCGCTTCACTATTCCGGTTCACTTCTGGACTTTTTGGAGCAAAACCATCCTGACTTCTTGTCTAAAGTTTCTCGACTGGTGGGAAGAGGGCAGGTGGAGATCATGACTGGTGGCTATTACGAGCCTATCCTGCCCATTATCCCTGATGAGGACAAGCTAGGGCAGATTGCCAGGATGACTGAGACTTGTAGCCGCCTTTTTGGCTCTAAGCCTGCCGGGTTATGGCTGGCAGAGCGGGTGTGGGAGCCAGGTTTGCCGAAAATCCTGGCAGAGGCTGGCGTAGAATGGACAGTAGTAGATGACACTCACTTTAAACTAGTTGGGCTGGAAGATAAGGACCTCTTTGGTTACTACCTTACTGAAGAGCAGGGCTACCCGGTGAAGGTATTTGCTACGAGCAAGTATCTGCGTTATTCCATTCCCTGGCGCAGTGTAACTGAAGTTATGGAATACCTTCGCCAACAAGCTACCTCACCCACTAATTCACAGCCGGTTAGAATAGCGGTTATGGGCGATGATGGTGAGAAGTTTGGCATTTGGCCCGAGACCTACAAACATTGCTGGGAAAATGGCTGGATAGAGGGATTCTTCACTTCTCTGGAGGAGAATCGGGAATGGCTGCTTACCATTCCTCTAGGCGAGTATGCTCGTCAGTTTCCTCCTTTAGGCAGGATATACCTTCCCTGTGCCTCTTATGATGAGATGCTGGAATGGGCACTGCCCCCAACTAAATCGGCACAATTCGTCAACATCAAACACGAACTAGAAAAGGAACGAGAAGATGCGGTGCAATTTATACGTGGAGGGTACTGGCGGCACTTTCTTGTAAAGTATCCCGAGGTCAATCAATTACACAAGAAAATGCTTCAAGTCCATAAAAAGGTATATCAGGCTAAGGCAAGGACAAACACTGATTGCGGCTTAGAGGACTTATGGCGGGCGCAGTGCAACTGCCCTTACTGGCACGGAGTATTTGGTGGACTGTATCTTGCCGATATACGTGCCGCTACCTATCGTCACCTTATACAGGCAGAAAATAAAGCTGATGCCGTAATCCATCCCGAGCAACCCTGGCTGAAATATGAGGAGATAGATTTTGATATGGATGGTAGAGAAGAAATAGTAGTTAATGGGAATCTCTTATCCCTCTACCTGAGCCCCCAGAAAGGAGGGGGCCTGATTGAATGGGATTTACGGCGTGCTGCGTATAATTTGCTCAGCACCGTAGCCAGACGGCCTGAGGCATATCACCAAGCATTAATTAAAGCAAATACCTCGCCCGTCATTGCGAGGGACAAAGTCCCGAAGCAATCTGCTAAGGTCGCCAGCATCCATGATAAGATACGCGTTAAGGATGAGAGCGTTTTGCGGATCTTAAGCTACGACTGTTATCCCCGCTATAGCCTCATTGACCATTTCCTTTCCCACGATGTCACCCTGGAGCAATTTGCCTCCTGTTCTTATGAAGAATCAGGCAATTTTGCCAATCAGCCTTATCAACCAGAGGTAGAAAAACATAAGTCTTTTCTCAAGGTTATCCTGAAGCGTAGCGACAAACTCCACTGTGGTGATAGCTGTTTGCCTTTCGAAGTGAAGAAGGAAGTTATTATTGAGGCGGGCAAAGAGAAACTACAGGTTGATTACCAACTCAGCAATAAAGGTGACACTAGCGCTTCAGGCATTTTTGCTAGTGAATGGAACATAAATCTGCTTGGCGGTGGGCATAATGAGCAAGCTTATTATGAGGTGACTGGTGTCATCCTGGATGACTATCACCTTGATTCTAGCGGAGTTCTCCCTGAAGTGGGCAAAATATCACTGGGCAACAAGCATTTGGGGATAAAAATGAGCTTAGTTGCTCAACCTTCAGTCATGTTATGGCGCTTTCCTGTGGAAACTATTTCTAATTCTGAAGCAGGCTTAGAGGGATTGTATCAGGAAAGCTGCCTTGTGCTTCTCTTGCCCTTTGAGCTAGCGGCTGGGACAAGCCAGGTTCTTAACCTGAAGTGGGCAGTGGTAAGAGAATAATCCCTTGGCGAGCCAATGGCTGGAGGAGGAAAAATCCTAAGCACGAAATCCGAAATCCTAAACAATATCAAAGCACTAATAACCAAAACTTGTCCTCGAACGGAGTGAAGGATTCAAAAACATAAGGGTTTTGGTATTTGAATTTGGAATTTGTTTAGGATTTGGAGCTTAGAATTTAGAATTTAACTTTCTACTCATACCTGAGTGCTTCAACAGGATTAAGGCGGGAAGCCTGCCAGGCGGGGAAAAATCCAAAAGATAGACCAATACCAACCGATACTGAAATGGCAAGAATAACTATGTCAGCAGTAACCAAAGTCGTCATTAGCCCCATGCTGGAAACGAAATATGAGATTGCCCAGCCCGCGACAATCCCGATAATACCCCCGGCAAATGTCAAGAAAGCTGCCTCTGTGAGAAATTGACCCCATATATCCCGCTCCCTGGCTCCCAGCGCCTTGCGAATGCCTATCTCTCTGGTCCTCTCCAGTACCGACACCAGCATTATGTTCATCACGCCGATACCTCCCACCAGCAGTGCAATGGCGGCAATAGCGCCTAGAAGAAGGGTCAGCGTTCCCGAGATTTCCTCGATGGTGCTGGCTAGCTCCTCCATAGACATGATGCTAAAATCGTCGTCGGCAGAGGCTCCAAGCCGGTGGCGGGAGCGGAGCAGGCTGGTGATTTCCTCAACGACGTAATCAGCCTGCTCCTCGTCACTTACCGTCAGCGATATGGACGATACCACGCGCTCTCCCTGTGCGCTTCGCGTCTGGGCAACCGCCTGCTGCAGAGCGGTCAGCGGGATGAGGACAGCATCATCAGGCGAGTTAAACCCACCCCCCTTGCTCTCCAGTACGCCAATAACGCGAACAATAATGCTGCCCATACGCATCTGTTGCCCTATGGGGTCAGCATCTCCAAACAGGGTCTCTTTCACATTGGAGCCGAGCACGGCTACCTTGGAACCGCGCTGATAATCATATTCAGTGAAGAAGGCGCCATAGGCAATCTCCAAGTTCTGTACATCCTGGTACTCCGGGGTTGTCCCAGTGACCTGGGCATTCGTATTCTCACCGCCCACGACCAGCTGGAGGTTGCTTGAGGAAGAAGGCGCCACGGCAGATATGTAGGGGACCTGCTCTGCTATCGCCTCCGCATCTTCCATGGTCAGGGTTCGGGTGCTGCCGCCAGCACCCCTCACTCCTCCAGCACCAAAACTCGCCCCGGGACTAATGGTAATCAGGTCTGACCCCATACTCTGGATATTGGAGAGGATTTGCGCTGTAGTACCCTTGCCGATGGACATCAGGATAATTACAGAGGCTACGCCGATAATGATTCCAAGCATAGTCAAAAAGCTGCGCAACTTGTGCGTGCTTAGTCCCAGCCACACAGTAGCGAAAAAGTTAAGCCACTTTTTCACGCGCTTTCCCCAGCAACAATCTCGCCATCCTTGAGGTGAATTATCCGCTGGCAGTGGTGAGCAATATTAGCGTCGTGGGTTACCAGCAGCAGGGTAATGCCCTGCTCGGCATGTAAAGAAATGAGGATGGAGATTACCTCCTCGCCGGAGCGGCTGTCCAGCTGGCCAGTAGGCTCATCGGCCAGAAACAGGGAGGGGTTTTTCACCAGAGCCCGGGCAATGGCTACCCTCTGCTGCTCACCTCCAGAAAGCTCGACTGGGCGATGATTGACTCGCTCAGAGAGTCCCACCTTAGCCAGTGCCTCTATGGCACGTTGACGGTCAACACCGCCAACGTATGTCATGCCAAGTTCCACATTGGCCAGTGCCGTGAGCCGGGACAGCAGGTTAAAGGTCTGGAAGATAAAGCCAACCTTCTGACCCCTGATCGCAGCTAGTTCGTTGCTACTCAGCTGGCTGACTTCTCTCCCTTCCAGATAGTATTTGCCCGATGTGGGTTTATCCAGGCAGCCAATAAGGTTGAGCATGGTTGTCTTCCCTGAGCCAGAGGGCCCCATGACCGCCACCAGTTCACCCTGTTCAATATGCAGGGTTATCCCTCTGAGCACGGTCAGCTCTCTTTTGCCCATGGGATAGACTTTAGTAATATTATCTAACTTAATCATCCTCACCGCCCCATTCCCGGTATAAACATTCCTCCTGGAGGTCCTTGTTGTGTCGTCGACGTAGATGTAGTCGCC
>Ga0210056_1003823_pt1 | contig 12078 bp, 11 predicted proteins | sample CryGeyCG2014_080_2_FD_183965 | JGI IMG/M metagenome (GOLD analysis project Ga0210056, IMG submission 183965) | Groundwater microbial communities from aquifer - Crystal Geyser CG07_land_8/20/14_0.80 (SPAdes) (version 2) | ecosystem: Environmental > Aquatic > Deep subsurface > Groundwater | place...
CCAGCTTTTCCGCTGCGGCGTGATCGACGTTGCGCTGCGCTTCCTCGAGCAGCGACAGCACGTCGCCCATGCCGAGGATGCGCTGCGCCATGCGCTCGGGATGGAACGCTTCGAGGCCGTTCGGCTTTTCGCTGACGCCGACGAACTTGATCGGCTTGCCGGTGATTTGCCGCACCGACAGCGCCGCGCCGCCGCGCGCATCGCCGTCCAGCTTGGTCAGGATGATGCCGGTCAGCGGCAGCGCATCACCGAAGGCTTTGGCGGTGTTCACCGCGTCCTGGCCGGTCATCGCATCGACCACGAACAGCGTCTCGATCGGCTTGAGTGCGGCGTGCAGCGCCTTGATTTCGGCCATCATCGCTTCATCAATTGCAAGACGACCGGCGGTATCGACGATCAGCACGTCGTGGTGGTGTTTCTTCGCGAAGTCATGCGCGGCGAGCGCGATGTCCTGCGGTTTTTGCGCCACGTCGGAGGGGAAGAAATCGATATCGAGTTGCTGCGCCAGGGTGCGCAACTGCTCGATGGCGGCGGGGCGATACACGTCGCAGCTCACCAGCAGCACTTTCTTCTTGTTCTGCTCGCGCAACAGTTTCGCCAGCTTGCCGCTGCTGGTGGTCTTGCCCGCGCCCTGCAAACCGGCCATCAGGATCACAGCGGGCGGCACGGTGGCGAGATTGATGCCGACATTGGCCTCGCCCATCAGTTTGGCCAACTCGCGGTTGACCACGCCGATCAGCGCCTGTCCCGGATTCAGGTTGCCGATGACCTCCTGGCCCAGCGCGGCTTCCTTCACTTTGGCGATGAATTCCTTCACCACCGGCAGCGCGACGTCGGCCTCCAGCAGGGCGAGGCGCACTTCGCGCAATGCATCCTGAATGTTGCTTTCACTCAGCCGCGCTTGCCCGCGCAGATTTTTGATGATGCCGGTGAAGCGTTGCGTGAGGTTATCTAACATGATGCCTATATGACTTGGTGTAGAATCCGCGCAGTCTAAAACATCTGCCTGCCCCATGTCGAACCAAGCCTTGTATCTGCTCACTTTCGCTCTGTATGCCGTGCTGGCTTTTTCGTTCTGGCGCGCGCAGTCGGCCGGGAGCGCCGAGCAGCAGAATCGCGGCGCCCTGGGGTTTGCCGTGGTCGTGCCTTTGCTGCTGCATGGCTGGCTGCTGTATGACACCCTGTTCATCTGGGGCACGCTCAACCTCGGTTTGGCCTACGCGCTGTCGCTGATTCTGTGGCTGACCGTGCTGGTGTATTGGCTGGCGCGCCGGTTTTACCCGATTGCCAGTCTGCTGACCCTGATGCTGCCGCTGGCCGCCGTCACTTCGCTGTTGCCGGCGCTCTTCCCCAGTCCGCGCATGTTGATACAGCCGCCTTCGGGTTTGTTCGACACCCACGTCCTGATGGCGCTGCTGGCCTACAGCCTGTTCACCATCGCCGCCTTGCATGCCGGGCTGATCGCACTGGCCGAGAAACGGCTGCATCACGCCAGGATGCCCGAAATACTGAAAAATCTGCCGCCCCTGATGACCATGGAGACCCTGCTGTTTCGGGTGATCGGGGTGGGTTTCCTGATTCTGACGGTGACAGTCGCCTCCGGCTTCCTCTTTTCCGAACAGATTTTCGGCCATCCTTGGCAATTTACCCACAAAGTACTGTTCGGACTGCTGTCCTGGATCGTTTTTGGGGTGCTGTTGCTGGGGCATCACTTCTACGGCTGGCGCGGCCATACCGCGGTGCGCTTGACCTTGAGTGGATTCGCGTTCCTGTTATTGGCCTATCTCGGCACCCAGTTCGTGCTGGAAGTCATTTTGCGCCGTTGAGCCCCTCCCAGAACTAATCCTTGCCAAAATTCAACGAGGTATCGTAGAATTCGCGCCCTTTTGGCATTGGCCAAAGTTAATTACTGGATAATCGTTATGGTCGTCATTCGTCTTTCTCGCGGCGGTTCCAAGAACCGTCCGTATTACAACGTGGTCGTGGCGGATTCCCGCAACCGTCGTGACGGTCGCTACATCGAGCGCGTCGGCTTCTACAATCCGCTGGCCGTTGAAGGCAGCGAATCCCTGCGCATTCAGCTGGATCGCGTGACCCACTGGCAAGACAAAGGTGCGCAATTGAGCGAGACCGTAGGTCGTCTGGTCAAAAAAGCCGGTGCAGCAGCCAAGGCCTGAATTAGCATGGCGGTTCGCCGCGCCGGGGTTTCCGTCGCGTCCGATGGAAGTCCCCCACCCCAACCCTCCCCCGGAGGGAGAGGGGGCGAACGAGGGAGGCAATCTTTGACTCCTGCGAGTCCCATGGTGGTCATGGGGAAAGTGGTTGCGGCGCAAGGGTTGCAGGGTTGGCTGAAGATTCAGGTCTTTACCGATTATCTGGATAGCTTGCTCGATTACACCGCCTGGTACGTGGGTGATGAAGGCGCATGGCAGCCCATGCAGGTGACCGAGGCGAGTGTGCACGGCAAGGTGCTGATCGCCAAATTGCAAGGTATCGCCGATCGCACTGCCGCCGAACAATACAAAGGTCTGTTGGTTGCCGTTCCGCGGGAGCAGTTGCCGCCAACGGAAGCGGATGAGTACTACTGGTCAGACCTGGTCGGCTTGGCAGTAGAGGGTCAAGCCGGCGACAAATTGGGCGTGGTCGATTCCCTGCTGGCGACCGGCGCGAACGATGTGCTGGTGGTCAAGGGCGAACATGGCGAATTGCTGATCCCGTTCATCGCCAGTGTCGTGCTGGAAGTGGATATGGCAAGCAAGCGGATTCGGGTGAATTGGGAAGCGGATTACCTCAAATGAGGTTTGACGTCATCACGCTGTTCCCTGAGATGTTCGAGGCGATCACCCAATATGGGGTGACGCGCAAGGCAGTGGAGCTGGGCAAGTTTGCGTTGCAGACGTGGAATCCGCGCGATTTCACCAGCGACAACTACCGCACCATCGACGACCGCCCCTACGGCGGCGGTCCCGGCATGGTGATGTTGGCGGAGCCGCTGGAAAAAGCGATCAGCGCAGCGAAAGCAGCGCAGGCGCAAAGCGGAGTGAAGAAGAGTTGGGTGATCCACCTCTCGCCGCAAGGCAGGCCGCTCACCCATGAAGTGGTGATGGAACTGCTGGCGCGGGATGAAGGATTGATCTTGCTGGCGAGCCGTTACGAAGGCGTGGATGAGCGCCTGTTGCGGAGCCAAGTGGATGAAGAACTTTCCATCGGCGATTACGTGTTGTCCGGTGGCGAGTTGGCGGCGATGGTGGTGATGGACAGTGTGGTGCGGCAGATACCCGGCGTGTTGGGGGATGAGGCATCCGCACAGCAGGATTCCTTCGTGCAAGGTCTGCTGGATTGTCCGCACTACACGCGGCCGGAGATTTATAACGGCGAGGCGGTTCCGGAAGTCTTGATGTCCGGGCACCACGCCGAGATAGAGAAGTGGCGATTGAAGCAGGCATTAGGCAGGACTGCGGAACGTCGCCCGGATTTGCTGGCAACACGCCAGTTAACTAAACAGGAAGCTCGGCTACTGGCAGAGTACCAGCAGGAACAAGCTCCCGCACAAGAAGAGGAAACAAAATGAATCTGATCGGAATTCTCGAAAAAGAAGAAATCGCGCGTCTGAACAAGACAATTCCCGATTTCGGCCCTGGCGATACCGTCATCGTCAACGTCAACGTGGTTGAAGGCGACAAAAAACGTACCCAGGCTTTTGAAGGCGTTGTCATCGCCAAGCGCAACAAGGGGCTGAACTCCAGCTTCATCGTGCGTAAAGTATCCTCCGGCGAAGGCGTCGAGCGTACTTTCCAGACTTACTCTCCGAGCGTTGCCAGCATCGAAGTAAAGCGTCGCGGCGATGTGCGCCGTGCCAAGCTGTACTACCTGCGCGATCGTTCCGGCAAGTCGGCACGGATCAAAGAAAAGCTTCCCGCACGCAAAGTCGCTGCGTAAGCAACGGTTCTGTCCGGCAAATGAAAAACGGGAGCTTCGGCTCCCGTTTTTCATTTCGGATATGATGTGCGCATGCAATTCCAGGCCATTATTCCAGCGCCGTTCGGCAAGCTTGGCATCCGCTGCTCGGACACGGATCTGCTGGGCATCGAGTTTCTTTCTGCACGAGTAAACGAGCTGCCGCCGGCAAGCCTGATGGCGCGGGAAATCTGCCGGCAGCTGCAAGCCTATCTGACGCATGCCGATTTCGAGATTGATCTCCCCTTCGAGCTCGACGGCACGCATCACCAATGCAAGGTATGGCAGGCGATGCTGGCTATCCCCGCCGGCCAGACCCGAAGTTACGGCGAGCTGGCGGCGCAGATAGGTTCCAGTGCACGCGCGGTGGGTCAGGCGTGCGGCAGCAATCCCGTTCCCATCGTTATTCCCTGTCATCGCGTGGTGGGCAAGAGCGGTTTGGGCGGTTTCATGAACCATGCAGAGGGCGACGCGTTGGATATCAAACGCTGGTTGTTGGCGCATGAACGACGCTGAATTGCTGGACGAATTCAGTGATGCGCTGTGGCTGGAAGACGGGCTGTCGCGCAACACACTGGAAAGTTACCGGCGCGATCTGAATACGTTCGCGGCATGGCTGCAAACGCAGCATGGCGGCGGCTTGTTGGCGGCGACGCATGCCGATATACAGGGCTTTCTCGCGCATCGGGTGAGCGGAGAAAAAGCCAAAGCGACTTCCACCTCGCGCGCCATCTCCAGCCTCAAACGCTTGTTCCGTTACCTGTTGCGTCAGAACAAGATCACGCTCGATCCGACGCTGCAGATCGCTACGCCGAAGCTGCCGCGCAGCTTGCCCAAGAGTCTGACCGAAGAAGATGTCGAGTTGTTGCTGAACGCGCCGGATGTGGCGACGCCGCTCGGCATGCGCGATCGCACCATGCTGGAAGTGCTGTATGCCAGCGGCCTGCGCGTGTCCGAACTGGTCGGGCTGCTGATCATGCAGGTCAGCCTGAACGAAGGCGTGGTGCGGGTGATGGGCAAGGGCAGCAAGGAGCGTCTGGTGCCGCTGGGCGAGGAAGCGCTGGACTGGATCAGGCGTTATCTTGCGCAAGCCCGTCCTGCCTTGCTTGCGGGGAAAATGAGTGATGCGCTGTTCGTCACCGGGCGCGGCACAGCGATGACGCGGCAGATGTTCTGGTACCTGATCAAGAAGCACGCCAGACACGGCGGCCTGCACAAACCGCTGTCGCCGCATACCCTGCGCCATGCCTTCGCCACGCACCTGCTCAACCACGGCGCGGACTTGCGGGTGGTGCAGATGTTGCTGGGACATTCGGATATTGCCACGACGCAGATCTACACGCATGTGGCACGGGAAAGGTTGAGGCAGCTGCACGCGAAACACCATCCAAGAGGTTGAACCTGCTACGTGACCGGATTGCAGCGTTACACGGTGCTCGCTCGGAAAGAGGTATGTGGCTACGACATAACCTGAAGGTTACTCTTCGCCGAAACTCGCGAAGCTCGTTTTCTTCGTCGCTGTGCTCCGTGCGTCTTGCACTCCGACCACTCGCGACGGTTTAAACTGGTGGTGGAGGTGATCAGGATCGAACTGACGACCTTCTGATTGCGAACCAGAACTACTATCCATCAACTACAGACTTAATTGCATATTTGGCCCGACTTTGGCACACTATTGGCACACTTAAAGGCAGGGTGCTATGGCGACAATACGGAAAAAAGGGGCAGGCTGGCATGTGCAAGTACGCAAGAAGGGGCATGCCACAATCACAAAAACTTTCTCGATAAAGTCGGACGCAGTCAAATGGGCGAATATCGTTGAGAGTGAAATTGATCGTGGGGTCTTTGTAGATCGAAGTGAGGCCGAAGCTACCACTCTGAATGAGGCGCTTGCTCGATACTCTGCGGAAGTATCACGTCTGAAGAAGACTCACGGCAAAGAGAAGTCAATCATTAAATCCTGGCAGGGGTCGAAGCTGGCCAACAGATCTTTGGCAAGCCTTCGTCAGACTGATCTGGCTAAATGGCGTGATGCGCGTTTAACAGAGGTGGGGGCAGCTACCGTTCGAAATGAAATGGCTCTGCTGTCCCATCTCTTTACTATTGCAATCAAAGAATGGGGAATGGGTATTCCGAATCCGGTCCTTTCTGTTCGAAAGCCGGCCCCGGTGCGTGCCCGTGATCGACGGTTATCTGATGCCGAGCTGCAGCAAATCATAGATGCTAGCGAATCACGCGAACTGCCCGTCATTATCAAACTTCTTACTGAAACAGCCATGAGGCGAGGGGAATTGAGTAAGTTGAGCTGGGCAAATATCGATTTCAAGAATAGGACAGCTCGCTTGCTCGATACCAAAAATGGTGAAGACAGAGTAATTCCGCTATCAACCCGGGCCAAAGCGGCATTGGCAGCATTGCCGAGGCGGATTGATGGCAGGGTATTTGGAATGACGCCTGATGCGATAACAAAGGCATTCAGCAGAGCCTGTAGTCGTGCGGGCATTGAGAATGCTCGCATTCATGATCTGAGGCATGAAGCGGTCAGCCGATTATTCGAGAAAGAATTGGATGTAATGGAGGTGGCTAGTGTGAGTGGGCATAAGACCCTAAGCCAGCTGAAGCGTTACACTCATCTGAAGGCAGCTAATCTTGCAAAGAAACTTGGGTAGTTTTTCTAGAGAGTTTCCAGAATAGAGCATGAACTCGCGCAGTTTCCATACCAACCAACTGAATCGTAAAGATTAAATAATCGCACAAGCTAACTTTCACGGATGCTTGACACGTACTTTCACGGATGGCCAGCTTACTTTCACGGATATTTCAACGCTTTTTCAACACGTACTTTTACGGATATTCCGCCGTTTGCATGCCAAAAACTCAAAATCACTCCAATTTCGCCCCCAAAAGCACGTACTTTCACGGATATTTTCGCGTTTTTAGCCTGTGAATAGCCACGTACCTTTACGGATAAGCACTTCGTACGTTTACGGATTTAATGCCCCATCAAACTCATTGCCTGTACGGTTGGAGGGGCCACAAATCGCGTGATAAACAAATGCTGTGCATTTACGCCTTCAAGCCAAATTCATATTTTGGGGTCGCTCTAGATAGTCTGCAGGATGGCAGCTACTCGGCCGAAGCAGTCGTTCAGTTTTGCCCGGAGTTTCCCTGATACACAGTCCGCTTTGTATCACCATAACTAGACTGACCTCCTGTCCATGTGGAAAGTCGGCATCAGGTTTCGATTGGCTCCCCCAGTTCTAACTTAAAGCACGTCAAAATTGCTTAGATACCCTATGCCTGTGGCATAGCGGGAGCTTTGCTGCTAGATTGCGTCCCCATAATGCCAATGGATATAACAAGCTGAACTATGCAGAACACTCAACACCAAAACTTGGTCGGTTTTATCTGGAACATTGCCAACAAACTGCGCGGTCCTTACCGCCCCCCGCAATACCGACGGGTGATGCTGCCGCTAATCGTGCTGCGGCGCTTCGATCTGGTGCTGGCCGAAAACAAGCAGAAGGTGCTGGCTGAAAAGAAGCGACTTGAGGAGAAAAAAATCACCGGTCCCGCGCTGGAAAAGGCGCTTTCGCGCATTGCAGCGACTGATCGCAAGCAGGAGCTGTTCAACACCAGCGGCTTTACTTTCGACAAGCTGCTAGGCGATGCGCCCAACATTGCGGGCAACCTGATCGCCTATATCCAGGGCTTTTCCCCGCGTGCGCGCGACATCTTTGACAAGTTCGAGTTCGAGGCCGAGATCGCCAAGCTGGACGAAGCCAACCGGTTGTTCCTGATCGTCAAGGAATTCTGTTCGCCCGACATCGACCTCTCGCCCAAACGCCTGAGCAATTTGCAGATGGGCTACCTGTTCGAAGAACTGGTGCGCAAGTTTAACGAACAGGCGAATGAGGAAGCCGGGGATCACTTCACCCCGCGCGAAGTCATCCGCCTGATGGTGCAGCTCGTTTTTACCGGCGAGGATGGCATCTATGAAAAAGGCATCTACCGCAGTGTGTATGACCCGACGGCGGGCACCGGTGGCATGCTATCTGAGTCCGAGAAATACATCTGCGGAGACGGCCAGACCACCGGCCTCAACCCGGATGCACACATCGAGCTGTTCGGGCAGGAATACAACCCTGAGTCCTACGCCATTTGCTGTTCCGATCTGCTAATCAAGGACGAGCCGATCAACAACCTGATCTATGGCGACACCCTCGGCGTCAAGGATGCCAAGAACAAGACCAACGGCTTCGTGGCGCACGACGGGCATCCCGACAAGAGATTCCATTACATGCTGGCCAACCCGCCGTTCGGCGTGGAATGGAAGCCGGAAGAAGATTATGTGCGCGAAGAATTCCAGAACCTGGGCTTCGCCGGGCGTTTCGGCGCTGGCCTGCCGCGCATCAACGACGGCTCGCTGCTGTTTCTGCAGCACATGATCTCCAAGATGCATAATCCACCGCACATCGTGAAAGGCAAAAATGCGGGCGGTGACGGCTCCAAGATCGCCATCGTATTCAACGGCTCGCCGCTGTTTACTGGCGATGCGGGCAGCGGAGAGTCCAACATACGGCGCTGGATCATCGAGGGCGACATGCTCGATGCCATAGTCGCCCTGCCGGACCAGATGTTCTACAACACCGGCATCTACACCTACATCTGGATCGTCACCAACAAGAAGCCAGCGCATCGCCGGGGCAAAGTGCAGTTGATCGATGGCACCCGACACTTCAAGAAAATGGACAAAAGCCTGGGTAACAAGCGCAACGAATTGTCCGACGAACACATCAAGGAACTGGTGCGCCTCTATGCCGAACATGGGCACGGCGCACAAAGTGAAGTGCTGATGGAAGGAAAGCCCGAAAAACGCACTTGCAGCAAAGTATTCGACAACCGTGAATTCGGTTACCTCAAGATCACTGTTGAGCGCCCGCTACGCCTCAACTTTCAGGCGAGCACTGAGCGCATCGCACGGCTGGACGAGCAGAGCGCATTCACCACTCTCGCTAGCAGCAAAAAGCGCAAAGACGCAGCCGCCTACGCTGCTGAGGTAGCTGAGGGCGAAAAAATACAGCTTGCGATCAAGGCCACGTTGCAGGATATGGATAGCAAAGCCCTCTACCTCAACCGGCCGGATTTTGAAGTAGCGCTGGATTCCGCCTTGAACCACACAGACATCAAGATAAGCGCCCCGGTCAAGAAAGCCATCATCGCCGCATTGTCGGAGCGCGACCCGCAAGCAGACATCTGCCTGGATGGCAAAGGCAATCCGGAACCAGATCCAGACTTGCGTGATACCGAAATTGTCTCCTTACCCAAAGACACTGTGCTACCCCTGCCGCTGGGCTACGACAACGAAACCGGCCATGATGATTTGCTGGCACACGTGCGCGATCACTGCGAGGATTACCTCAAGGCCGAGGTGCTGCCGCATGTACCCGATGCGTGGATAGACCATGGCAAAACAAAAATCGGCTACGAGATACCGCTGACCCGCCACTTCTACGTCTATCAACCACCGCGCCCGCTGGAAGAGATTGCCGGGGAAATCAGCCAGCTCGAAAAAGACATCATGGCAATGTTGAGCGAGGTAGTTTGATGCCGGGATACAAGCCATATCCAAAATATTCATCGGCTGGTGTGCCGATGGCATGGGCGAAAAAGCGTTTGCGCTTCGCCTTGCAGATTAACCCGAGCAAGAGCGAAATCCGCCTCGCCGATGATGATCGAGTGTCTTTTGTCCCGATGGATGCCGTTGGCGAATACGGCGGTATTCGACTCAGCGAAGAGAAGGAACTGAGCGAGATTGGTAGCGGCTATACCTATTTTTGCGACGACGATGTGGTCGTGGCAAAAATCACGCCCTGTTTTGAAAATGGCAAGAGTGCTCTGGCAAAAGGTCTGTCAAATAAGACTGCATTCGGTACAACGGAGCTGCATGTACTGCGCGCTGACCACGATCAGATTGATCCCAGCTTTCTTTTCTATCTGACCATTTCCGACTTATTCCGCAAACTCGGAGAATCTGAAATGTATGGTGCAGGTGGGCAAAAGCGTGTGCCCGAGACGTTCATCAAGGATTTTCGAGCAGCGTTGCCGTCGCCTGACGAGCAGAAAGCCATTGCTCGCTTCCTCGATTTCAAAACCGCGCAGATCGACACCTTGATCGCCAAGAAACAAACCTTGCTGGAAAAGATGGCCGAAAAACGCACCGCGCTGATTAGCCACGCCGTCACCAAAGGGCTTGATCCCTCGGTGTCGATGAAGGATTCTGGGGTGACGTGGCTTGGTGAGGTGCCTGCACACTGGAAGGTTATCCCGATTAAGTTCTCACTGGATATGCCCATCACGGATGGCCCACACAGTACGCCGCAGTTTTACGAGGATGGGATACCATTTCTTTCGGCAGAGTCCGTGAAGAATGACCGGCTCGATTTTTCAAGAATGCGTGGATACATTTCAGAAGACGACCACGCTTTTTTTTCAAAGAAATACAAGCCAAAATTTGGTGATGTATACATGGTGAAGTCGGGAGCAACTACGGGTGCAGTAGCGAGAGTAGAAACTCACGATGAATTTAATATCTGGTCTCCGCTCGCTGTTCTGCGACCTCACCCTGATAAGTCAGTAACCGACTATCTGTTCTACGTCCTCAAGTCGAAACCGTTCTTCTATTCCGTTGAACTAAGTTGGAGCTACGGCACCCAGCAGAATATCGGCATGGGAGTGATTTCGAATATTCGCATGGCATTGCCGCCCTTAAAGGAGCAGGAGCAGATATGCCGCTACCTAGAGCCACTTTTGCAGAAAATCGCGGATCAAAAATCAAAGATTGGTTCTATGATTGATCGGTTACAGGAGTACCGATCAGCTCTGGTTACAGATGCGGTTACCGGGAAAATAGACGTGCGTAACGTGCCGTTACCGCCAGTCGCGCAGGCCGGAGCCTAAGTCCATGTCGCTGACCGCTCAGGGCTATTTCAACTGTCTGAAGTCCTACCTGAATACCCAACATTACGGTGAGCCCCAGGTCAAGCCAAACGAAATCGTCCTGAAGGAGAAGGTTTTCGTTCAGAGTGGTACCAAGCCCAAGGAATACAAGGTGACCTTGGAGACGACGGGCGAGGTGCTGGTGATCAAACTCGACACCAAGAAGAATGGATCGACCGTGCCGCTGTTCCACTTTCTCGACGACAACGCCAAGCCCTGGTCCAAGCGCTGTGATTTCGTCGTCTTCAACCTGCGTAAGGGCAAGCTGTTTGTCTACTGCCTGGAATTCAAGTCGGAGAGCATTCCTCACGACGTGAAGGATCAACTGAAGGCGAGCGTGGATTGGGTCAAGGCGCTGCATTCGACCGTCAACGCCTATACCGCGAACAATTTTCGCTTGAACGCGACTAAGTTCGTGCTGAGCGATCATCCCGACCCGACTCCCTATTTGGACACCGCCAGCAAATACCTTCAGCGGGATCATACGATACGCCATTACCATTACGCCGATCTCAATGGCATGGCCTTAGCCAACCTAGAAAACAGCAACGTAGAAGTGATTCGATAAGGGAGCAATCATGATCCAAGGGGCTCGTAATCTACCAGTGCATCACCTGACGATACGTGTGCCCTGGCATGATTCAGGCTGGACAGGAACGATCTGCAAGCAGTGCAGCGCAAATACGAGCTGTCCGGTGTTGCCACGCATTGCCACGGGGCGTGATGATGAATTCGAAACTGCGCACGCCGGGCAAAGTATCGAAAACCTTGAACGGCCGCAAATGCCGCCTTGCGTGGATGAGCATGGCACCTTCATGGCGACGTTTCCCTTGTCGATGCAGAAGAAGCATCCCTATGCGGAAATGGCGACAACCACACACGGCCACTTTGCCGAAACCCCTTATACGATACGCCCCTATTCGGCGGCAGGAATCCCATTTCGCTGGATGTTGCGCGAGCAGATGGAGGGCAACGAAAAATGGGGTGTGCAGAGCATCAAGGAAGATTTGCAGATCGCATACCAGTCCGATCGCGAACCTGATCTCACCGAGAACGAGCATTGGGACAAGGACAAAAAGACCTGGGTACAGGAAGGCACTAACCAGCGCACCATCCTGGATA
>Ga0210056_1003825_pt1 | contig 12075 bp, 14 predicted proteins | sample CryGeyCG2014_080_2_FD_183965 | JGI IMG/M metagenome (GOLD analysis project Ga0210056, IMG submission 183965) | Groundwater microbial communities from aquifer - Crystal Geyser CG07_land_8/20/14_0.80 (SPAdes) (version 2) | ecosystem: Environmental > Aquatic > Deep subsurface > Groundwater | place...
TATGAAGAAAACTCTTTTGCGAGGTGGCGAGCGTTAGCGAGCGGCGGCGGGGCGGAGCGTCAAAGTTCGCAGTCCGGATTTTCGTCAAAAAAAGTTCGGATTTTAACCAAAAGGTACCGCCAATTTTGACTTTTTAGATTGGAGAGAAAATTTTATTGGAGGTAAGAAAATGCAAATCGTGGATGTGATTGATAATTGGCAGCATCGTTGCTGGTTAGGTTTCAGGTGGAGAGCAAGAACAAGTGTAACGTATAAAGTTTTGTTTGCGGTAGGTATGGCATGTGTAACAGGGGTTCTGGCACAGTTACGCATCCATCTTCCATTCACGCCGGTTCCAATAACCGGCCAGGTGCTTGGCGTTTTGCTCTCAGGCGTTTTACTCGGTGGTAATTTCGGCGCGTTGAGTCAAGTGTTTTATGCTGGATTTGGCCTTGCAGGAATTCCGTGGTTTGCAGGAAGTACAATGGGCGCATCGGTGCTCCTTGGTCCATCTGGTGGGTATATACTTGGTTTTATTCCTGCTGCATATTTTCTTGGACGTATCACGGACCGTTACGTTTCATCCCGTCGGCTGGTTCCGCAAATTGCGCTTATGCTGGTTGCGGTTGGCGTGATATACCTGTGCGGTGCAATTCAATTTGTAATGCTCATGCATACCGGTTTTGCAGATACGATGCACATGGCAACCCTTCCATTTATTCCTGTTGACATATTCAAAGCATTTCTCGCAGCCGGTATAAGCACCGCTCTCTTGCCGCGCCTGCCATACAATGGCGAGATAGATTCCTCAAAATCCATAACTCCACAGTGAAGGGACCGCTCACAATTCGCGGACATCACCTGCTTTGTATTCAGGGCTTTCGCGGCCTTGGATACAGCAGTGAATTTATTTCTAATTTCGCACAGATTGCAAAAACAATACACTCCAATCAGAATATCTCTCTTAAACTGGTATGCCATGCAGATGATATTTGCACGTGCTGTCCACACTTGCGGGAAGGCAAATGCAGCAAGTCCGACGATGCCGGGAAACACGTTAGGTCAATGGACCGTGCAGTGCTCGGATTGCTGCAAGTTTCCAGCGACAGGATTATTTCCGCAGGTGAAGCATACACACAACTTGCAAAAGTGGTTCAGCGTGACGGCGCAGAAGCAGTAGTTGAGCGTATCTGTACCGGATGCGAGTGGATGCATTTTGGTTTCTGCGTAGAGGGATTGAAACAGCTCGTCCTCGCCAGGAATCAGGCATAGCCGCAACACCTGTCAAAATCCTTCTTTTCAAATTTACCTTCCATGTCCATCCTCACTCAGAGTGTAGAAAATACATCGATTTCCATGCTCATAGTGCCTTGTGCCACACTTATGAAACTGTTACAATTTGCGGGCTAATCTCTTTTTGTTGTTTTGAGGTAGTATTTGCCAGGAGCATTCTCCGGTCGTCTCAAGGCAAAGAGATTGGAACGGGACTTGCTGGTGTCCAGTAATATCAGAAAACAATTTGGAAGGCAGTTACAGCGTTTGAGGCGTGCGGAAGGTATGACGCAGGCAGAGCTGGCAGAAAAAGCAGGCCTGAGCGACAACCATGTTGGTGCGATAGAACATGGACTCCGCGGCCCAAGCCTTGATACGATTGCACGTCTGGCGAAAGCGCTTGATATACAGATATGGGAATTGTTCAATTTTGGCACTACAGGGAAGATAACCCGTAGTGATGCTATCAAATTTTTGCGCAGGTCACTTAAAGGTAAAGGACCCGAGGAAATAAAGGTGCTGGCGGATTTGGCTGCACGGCTCTATCAGACCTCCGGGGTCAAGTCAAAGGGTAAATAGCGGTAGATAAGGCGGTGTTTCACGGATAATATTTTAAGGCAGGGGTAAAATGGACAAGATCCAGCGACAATCAGAAGAAAGTATGATGGAACCGGTAGTTCGCTAAGAGCCGAATTACCGGTTTTTGTTTGTAATTTTTATGGCAGCAGAGAATTGGACCCAGAGGTAGGGATGGGACGGACTTCTCCTTTTAGGAACCCAGCAAAGTAGCATACGGACCCAGTGAAAGGAGCGTCCGTCCCGGGCGGGTACACATTAGTATGCAGCGTACATATCTATTTGCATAGTATCCTCGGTAGTGCCCTCACCTGCGCTTTCCCTTGCGCTTGAGAATACTTGCAAAACTCTCCTAATGGTGTATAATATAAATATTATGTCATATACTGTTCTTGCACGTAAGTGGCGACCTCAAATTTTTGATGAGATAGTTGAACAGGAGCACGTATCTCAGACACTAAAGAATGCCATTGCTTCTAATCGCGTTTCGCACGCCTACCTTTTTGCAGGCCCACGTGGTGTTGGCAAGACGACAATGGCCAGAATTCTTGCAAAAGCCCTTAACTGCAAAGATGGGCCTACTGCTAATCCGTGTGGAAAATGTACGTTTTGCAGCGAGATAACGGGAGGACGCTCACCTGACGTAATAGAGATTGACGGCGCTTCTAATCGCGGCATTGACGAAATCCGTAATCTGAGAGAGAACGTAAAATTCGCGCCTATCGCAGCACGGAAAAAAATATACATCGTAGATGAAGTGCACATGCTTACGCCGGAAGCATTCAATGCTTTGTTGAAAACCCTTGAAGAGCCTCCTCCCCACGTGGTCTTCATCTTTGCGACCACAGAACCACACAAAATCCCGCTGACTATCCTATCCCGCTGTCAGCGCTTCAATTTCCATCTCATTAATACCGAAAAAATACTTTCCCGGTTACAGTTTATTGTCTCGCAGGAGAAAATCAATATCCCTGAAGATGCATTGCATCTGCTGGCACGCGCCGGCAGAGGCAGTTTGCGCGATGCGCAGAGTCTGCTTGACCAGGTGCTTTCTTATGCCGGTGAAAGCATAACTATTGACCAGGTGCGTTATGTCCTTGGCGCTGTTCCATTTGAAGTATTAGTTGGACTTGCGGATTCCATTAAGAAGCGTGACTCAAAATCAGTATTTAATTATTTACAGAAGGCAGTTGACTCCGGATACGACGTACACAAATTAGCTGAGGACCTCACAGCGCTTTTACGTGAGGCATTTCTTCTAAAAATAGGCGTAGCAGAAAATTTTCAAATTGCTGTTACAGAAGAGGCGCAACAGGAGTTGCGTTCTCTAACAAAGGATTTTACCGATGCCGAGCTTGAGTGGGCTATCGAAATGCTAACACGTACGTATGACCTTATGAAATGGAGCGAGCAGCCGCGACTATTGCTTGAAATAAACCTTTACAAACTCGCGCAGGGCTATGTGCCGCTGGAAGACGTAATTGCACGGCTCGATGAACTTGCTGCGTCGGGGCTAGAGCCAGAGTCAGCACAGCGAGAGGGTGTAAAACAGGCAAAAGTAAAGAAGACGGCGGCGCAGCCAGATATTGCCGCAGAATACAAAAGTGATGGCTCTGGTGCTGCAGCAGTTCCGGATGCCTTCCAGAAACCCCAAAAAGAAACTCCATCATCCGGCGATGGGCTTAGCGAGTTTCAAGTAGAATGGAAAAAATTCCTGGAACATCTGCGTCATACGCAGACTATGGGGCCGCGAATTTACGCTTGTTTGATAGAAGCGAAGGCGTCTAGCGAGACAACCGGCAGGATCGACCTTGAGTTTCCATACGAGTACCACCGCAAAGCGATAGAAACCAGCGCGCAGGAAATCGAAAAAGAATATCAAAACTTCACTGGCAATAAAGTGCACTTCATTTGTCGTCTGAGGCCGCAGAAATCAAGCGACCAAGTAGATTCAGGAATGGCTGATGCCGAGCCGCCTGTGGAGGCCGCGAATGGGGAAGCAACCCAGACAGTAGAAGATTTATTGGAACGTGAGCCGCGCCTCAAAAGGATGACAGAATTGTTCAAAGGAGAAATTACTTCCTGGGAGAAAAAGAAACAGTGAAGTCAACAGACCGGCTTGTTCAAAAATTGATTACTTCGCTAAATAAACTCCCGGATATAAGCAAGAAGACGGCGGAGCGGCTCGCGCTTTATATGATGACAGCACCGAAGGAAGAAATAGAAGGATTGGCACATGCAATTCTCGACCTGCGTGCCAAACTTCGTCTTTGCGTCAAGTGCGGTAACTTTAGTGAGCAGGAGACGTGCTCTATTTGCCGCGATCCCGGCCGCGACCAGACCATTGTTATGGTCGTTGAAGAACCACGCGATTTGTGGGCAATAGAAAGGACGGGGCAATACAATGGGCTGTATCACATAATTCAGGGGAGAATTTCTCCTCTTGATAACGTAGGGCCGGCTGACCTTCGTATCCGCCAACTAATTGAGCGAATCAAAAAAGAAAGAATAAGAGAGCTGATAATTGCCACAACTCCGACAAGAGAAGGGGATACAACCGCAAATTACATAGCACAAAAAGTAAGGCCGCTCGGCATACCTATGACCCGTCTCGCATCAGGCATACCCGTTGGCGGTGACCTGGAATACGCAGACCAGGTAACGCTCTCATGTGCTATCAAGGGCCGCGTGACTATTTAGCGTCCTGGCTGGAAATTTGACAACTATATATAAAATGTGTAAACTAATTACTGTATGTATGGCGTAACTGAAATTAGATTTCATGGTCGTGGAGGCCAGGGCGCAAAGACAGCGGCGCAGATGCTTGCAGAGGCAGTTATTGCACAGGGCAAGTACGTCCAGGCGTTCCCGGAATACGGTCCTGAGCGTTCCGGTGCACCGATGCGTTCCTACACAAGATTAAGCGACAACCCGATTACTATCCACTCTGGCGTATATCACCCGGATATAGTTGCTGTACTGGACAACACTCTCCTTAAATCAGTAAACGTGCTTGAAGGCATTTCTTCAGGCGGTACAATTCTCATTAATACCCCCGAGTCCCCGGAGTCAATTGCAAGTAAGCTAAAAGCAGAGGGTGTCAGGGTTTGTACAATTGATGCGACAAAAATCGCAATGGAAACAACCGGCAAACCTTTCCCCAATACCCCAATGCTTGGTGCCATTGCGAAGGCAACAGGAATTATTGGTACAGAAGGACTTATTGAAGAAATAAAACATAAATTTCTTGTTAAACTCGGAGAAAAACTGACGGAAGCAAATGTACAGGCATTGAATCGCGCATACGAAGAAGTGAAGGGGACAAATGGCTGAAACGCAAAAAGGGTGGAAAGAAATACCAATAGGCGGCCTTATTAAGGAGGCAGGAAGTGCGCTCAAATACAAGACGGGTGACTGGCGTTCCAGGAGGCCTATCGTTGATTTAGATAAATGCACGCATTGCCTGTCATGCTGGATTTATTGCCCTGATTCAGCAGTCATTGTAAAAGACCAGAAAATGGCAGGCATTGATTATGATTACTGCAAGGGCTGCGGAATATGCGCGAGTGTGTGTCCTGCAAAATGCATTTTAATGATACAGGAAGCAGAAGCAAGAAAGGGAGAAAGTAAGTAGTATGCCAAGAATAGTCGCTCTTACCGGTAACGAAGCAGCAGCAGAAGCAATGAGGCAGATTGAGCCGGACGTCCTTGCTGCTTATCCAATTACCCCACAGACGGAAGCGGTAATGAAATTTGCACAATTCGTTGCAGATGGGATTGTAAAGACAGAGGCGATACCTGTGGAATCCGAGCACAGCGCAATAAGTGCCGCGTTTGGCGCTGCATCTGCTGGCGTTCGCGTAATGACCGCTACTTCTTCGCAGGGACTTGCCCTGATGTGGGAAATTCTTTATATCGTTGCAGCTACGCGGTTGCCGGTCGTGATGATGGTTGCAAACCGTACTTTGTCAGCTCCAATCAATATACATTGCGACCATTCCGATACGATGGGTGCGCGTGACACTGGATGGCTGCAGTTCTATTGCGAAAACAATCAGGAAATTTATGACCTGATGCTGCTCGCAATAAAAGTATGCGAAGACCATGACGTTCTTTTGCCTGGAATGGTATGTCAGGATGGATTCATAACAAGTCATTCGGTTGAAGGCGTCAAGATTCTTGACGACCAGGTTGTCAAGCAGTTCATAGGACAGCTAAAGCTGCATTTCTCGCTGCTTGACGTAGACAACCCGATTACTGTCGGCCCTCTTGACCTGCAGGATTACTTCTTTGAGCACAAGCGCCAGGAAGCAGAAGCAATGAAAGTTGCCTATGAAAAACTGCCGCAGTATTTTGAAGCATTTTCAAAAATTTGTGGGAAGCGCTACGATTTCCTCGACCTCTATAAAATGGACGATGCCGAGATTGCAATTCTTGCGCTGAGTTCTACCTGCGGGACTGCACGGGTAGCTGTTGACGTGCTTCGTGAGAATGGCGTGAAAGCAGGTCTTATAAAAATGCAGGTATTCAGACCATTTCCTGCAAAAGAAATTGTGGATGCCGCGAAGAACTTGCGTGCGCTTGCAGTGCTTGACCGTGCGGAAGGTTTGAGTACGCAAGGAGGCCCATTGTTTGCCGACGTGTGTGCGGCTTTGTATCAGTCAGAGAGAAAGTTGCCCGTCGTAAATTACATATATGGCCTTGGTGGCCGTGACATAAATGTAGACCAGATAAAGAATGTGTTTAGCGATTTACAGAAAGTTACAGAGACAGGCAAACTAGAACAACTGGTAAATTATATTGGAGTAAGGGACTAATATGGCAACAATAAAAGAATTATCAACCAGGCCAGAACGGTTATGTTCAGGTCATCGTCTGTGTCCCGGTTGCGGCGCATCTATAGCTTTAAGGCAGATATTGCTTGGTACGACTGACCATGTCGTGGTCGGGTGTGCTACGGGTTGCCTGGAAGTAGCGACCACAATTTATCCTTACACTGCCTGGAATATTTCTTATATCCATAATGCATTTGAAAATGTGGCAGCAACAATGAGCGGGGTAGAAACCGCCTACCGCGCATTAAAGAAACAGGGGCAGTTGGATAAAGAAATCAAGTTCCTTGCAGTTGGCGGTGACGGCGGTACCTATGATATCGGATTGCAGTCTCTTTCTGGAATGCTTGAGCGCGGACATCGCGTTGTATACGTTTGTTATAATAACGAAGCATACGAGAATACCGGCGTCCAGCGTTCTGGAGCAACGCCGAAAGGCGCGTCAACTACAACTGCACCTGCAGGTAAAGCTATCCAAGGTAAGCCACAGATACGGAAGGATTTGACTGCAATCGTAGCCGCTCATCATATTCCTTACGTTGCTCAGGCATCAATTTATCCGTGGACAGACTTGGTAAAAAAAGCAGAAAAAGCATTTGCTGCAGATGGCCCGGCGTTTATCAATGTTCTGTCTCCATGCCCTCGTGGTTGGAGTTATCCAGAGGAAAATGGAGTGGACATTGCGAAACTCGCAGTAATGACGGGATTCTGGCCGTTATATGAAGTTGACCACGGCAAATATAAGTTCACATTCAAACCAAAACAACTCCTTCCAATCACAGAGTTCCTCAAGACACAGGGTAGATTCAAGCATCTGTTCAAGCCGGAAAACAAGCATATCCTGGATGAACTCCAGGAAGAAACAAACCAGCACTGGTCAGAACTTGAAAAACTCGTATCCATTTCGCAGTAATCATACACAGTAATTAGCATCCCCCACCCACCATATTCCAAGTTGCAATATCCCTGTTTTTATTTTATAATGGCTTATTAACGAATAATTCCCCGGTAGCTCAATTGGTAGAGCACCTGACTGTTAATCAGGTTGTCGCTGGCTCGAGCCCAGCCCGGGGAGCCAGTTTTGATAATTACCCCTACCAGTCCTGATATGGGTAATTTTTAACACTCATAGCAAGAAATCCTCATCCGCAAAGGTGGGATGAATTGCGACCATTGACAAAACCTACAGTTTGTTGTATAATAAATTCTGCCCTTGTAACATTAAATACCGTGGGAACCACGGGAATCAACGCTTGGGAAGATTTGGCCTCTACACTCCGAGCTCGTATCGGGGTGCAAGTCAAGTCATTGAACCAGGAAAAATACTCGGGTTGCATCATTACCGAGAAGCCCCTTGCGACAGCGAGGGGTAGTTCACAGGAGGTAGTAAATATATGGCAAAAGGAAAAGTTAAGTGGTTCAACGATCAAAAGGGTTATGGGTTCATAACCCCAGATGACGGAAGCAAGGATTGTTTTGTTCATCATTCGGCAATTCAGGGCGAAGGCTTCAAGTCTTTAAGCGAAGGACAAGAAGTCGAATTTGAAGTTGAAGAAGGGCCAAAAGGTCCTCAAGCGGTACACGTAGTCGTAGTAAAGATATAACTTCGACGCAAATAAAGCCAAACGTTATAGCTAGTTGTGAAACTCGTCCAGCCCATGGAGCTTTGCTATAATACCCCCATCTTTGCCCATAACATAATATACGAGAGGGATTGAAAAAAGAATATAAGATTGGGTAAAAACATAAAAGCAGCAACCAGCGTGGCCTACCGAAAATCCTCAGATGTTAGTCAAAGCGGTTAAGGAAAACCCCCGTTTTCAGAACTTACTATTACGGAATTTTGAAAGATAAAATAAAAAATAAGATATGAAAAAAGCGTGCCTGTTGCTATTTATTTTCACGCTTCCGCTATTATGCAGCAGTAATTCCATAGCGAGTGAGTTGACGATAAACGGACAGGCATCGGTTTGGGCTGGCTATGCTGATGGATGTCATATAGGTCTGCGCTACATTCCTGAGTTGAGGGTAAAGCAGTCGCTCACCGAAGAAAAGAGTGTTGACCTTGATTTCTCGCTCAAAGCGAGTTGTTCTGAGAGCGACACAGACCTTGACCTTTACCGTTTGTGGCTCCGTTATATGACTGCGCAATTTGAAGCGCGTCTCGGTCTTCAGAAGATAAGTTTCGGGCCTGCGAGAATTTTAAGGACTTTGATGTGGTTTGACCAGATTGATTACCGTGACCCATTGGGATTAACTGACGGTGTATGTGCTCTGCTCGGGCGGTACTATTTCCTGAATAACGCAAATACATGGGTCTGGGTTCTATTCGGGAATAATGATTTGAAAGGGTTGGAACTTTTTAGAACAGACAAAGATAAGATAGAATTCGGCGGGCGGCATCAATTCCCTTTACCGAAAGGAGAAATGGCTCTTAGTTATAACAGTAGATACATTGACCAGGCGGACTGGAGGAAGAAAAAGCCCGCTGCGATTACGGACGGGCTTGAGAACCGCCTTGCTCTCGACGGAAACTGGGATTTAGGGATAGGTTTATGGTTTGAAACGTCTGTGAGCAAAATAAAACTAACAGACGAGGATTCGCTCTGGGACGAACTTCTGACAGTCGGGACTGATTACACTTTTGATGTAGGGCCCGGAGTTCACCTCCTGTTGGAACATTTCGCAGGGTCGCAAGGGTCTGGCGTTTACGAACAGGACAATGTTAGCAACATTTCGGCACTCTCAACGGATTTCAGCATAACTATGTTAGATAGCATAAACGCGATAGGATATTACGACTGGAAAGAAAATAAAGTCTACGCATATCTTGGATGGCGTAGAACTTATGACAATTGGCTTATTAATATCAGCGTTTTTTCAAGCGCGGAAAATAAAGCAAGTACGTACAGCGGGAATGGCGTTATGTTCCTGCTGACTTATAACCACTAATCAAAAATTTGAGAAAAGGAGAAAAGACAATGCAACTGGTAAAATTAGAAAACATAGTAAAGCGCTATCCGATGGGAAAGGCAGAATTTACCGCACTACATAACATAGATTTGTCTTTTGAAAAAGGCGAGTTCAGCGGCGTAGTAGGCCCAAGCGGTTCCGGGAAAACGACACTTTTGAACATCGTCGGGTCGCTTGACATGCCATCCGAAGGCAGTGCTCTGGTGATGGGGAAAAACATAGAACGCCTGTCTCATAAACAATCTGCTGTGTTGCGCAGCAGGCACATGGGCTTCATTTTTCAGACCTGTAATCTGTTGCCGGTTTATACGGCATTTGAAAATGTTGAGTTTCCGCTGCTTATCATGAAGACGCCTGAAAAGGAAAGAAAGAAAAAAGTATGGGATGCGCTGGTCAGTTCCAGAAAGGCATTCCTGTCTACCCGTACAAACGCTCTTCTTGCCGAGACAAACTGGATTCATGCAAAAGGAGGAACCCTGGAACATGATGAAACCGATATCGGCAAAGTGAAACTCGGAAGGCATGCAACAGTAGGTCTTGACGCATATCCTGACGTAAAAGTAGAGGCGAGAGTTAACCATATTGCTTATGAATCAAGCATCGTAAACAATGTCACCATATATAATGTAGACCTCGTACCAGAAAAAGTGCCGCAGATTTTTCGTTCAGGGATGAGTGCTAATGTGGACATAGTGGATACAGTCAAAGAAAATGTTTTGCTTGCCCCTTTTCAGGCAATCAGGAACGAGGGCGGCAAAAGTTTTGTTCTAGTGAGTCAGGGCGCAGCCAGCGAGCCGTTAAAACAGGAAGTAAAGACAGGCATTTCTGACGATAAAAATGTTGAGATTATTTCAGGGCTAAAAGTGACGGATAAAATATTGGTATCTGCTAAAGAGTATACCCTCCCACAATCTTCCAACTCCAGCGGCAGCCTTTTTTGCCCGGCAGAGGAAGACGCTAAAGCATGATATGATAGAACTGAAAAATATAACCAAGACATATTATGCCGGAGAAAGGCGCAGGTGGCATGCGTGACAGGGATGATATGGTTATCGTGCCTGTCATAACCGCTATGTACCGGCTTCTTGGACGGGATTACATAAATTCCATTGATGTTGAGGTGAAGAGCCCGGAGCTAATAGAGGAAACTCAGACCGCAATACGCGAACTTATTGCAAGGCGTCATCGCTTGAATGATAAAGGCGAAAATTCATTACAGATTAGAAATATGGCTGAAATCCAGGAAACCGGGGAAACAATGGCAAAGACAATGACCTGGCTGCTGGGTTCTATTGCAGCAATATCTCTTCTTGTTGGCGGCATAGGAATAATGAACATCATGCTGGTCTCTGTTACCGAGCGCACAAGGGAGATAGGTCTTCGCAAGGCAATAGGCGCGCGCAAGAGAGACATAATGACCCAATTCCTGATAGAGGCAATAGTAATGACCTTTATTGGCGGTTCGCTTGGTGTTGTGTTTGGCGCAAGCATAGCAGTGCTTCTCTCAACGCTTGCTGGATGGGCGACAAAGGTATCGGTATTTTCTATACTGCTGGCCGTTGCCTTTTCAATCGGCATCGGTATAGCATTCGGCCTCTGGCCTGCTTGTCAGGGCGCAGCACTTAATCCCATAGAAGCGCTCAGATACGAATAGTATTGTTTGACTTTTGTACTGAGATTAAGTAAGTAATATCTCATCATGAGGACCCGGCGCATTACCCCGCCAGTATTTCTCTCTATTACTTTTGGCACCCCATTCCTGTTGGTTATCCTCATTACTCACGGCTTGAGTGAAATCACAATCCCTATGTTTTTCTGGCTGTTCGGCATTTACTTTCTCGGGGTGAACGTTGGTTACATGCTCGCATCAGTCGCGGTTGTAGTAGAACTTACCTGGAGAGAAACACGCCAGAAAAGATACAGCGCTACCAGTAGTTTTTCAGTTTCTTTTGGCAGCAAAGAGTCCGCTACAGAAATAAGTGGTCGCGGTTTTCCACGGACGGCAATATTGTATCTCGTGCGGAATGATATCTCAGGGCTTCGGTCCCGGCTGAGATTTACGATGAGCAATAACCGCAACCATGGCATCTGGCTGGTCAGCGATTCGTCACCCGAGTTTGTCAGGCGTGAAAAGGAAATAGCGCAGATACTCGGTATTTACTACTGCCGGCGTGATAAAGGCAGGAACCGCAAGCACGGCGCAATAAAAGATTGGCTGGTTGCATACGGGCACAGATATAAATATATGGTGCTGTGCGATGCGGATAGCTTACTGCCGGAGAGTTTTGTTGACCGGTTGGTAACGCTTGCTGAAAGACCCCAATATTCACACGCAGCAGTTCTTCAGGCAGAGCCCAGAGTTGCAAATGCAGTTACCGGGTTTGCTAAGTTCCAGTCAATTGGCACTCTCGTTTGCAGTCAGGTTTACCAGAAGGCGCTTCAG
>Ga0210056_1003847_pt1 | contig 12036 bp, 8 predicted proteins | sample CryGeyCG2014_080_2_FD_183965 | JGI IMG/M metagenome (GOLD analysis project Ga0210056, IMG submission 183965) | Groundwater microbial communities from aquifer - Crystal Geyser CG07_land_8/20/14_0.80 (SPAdes) (version 2) | ecosystem: Environmental > Aquatic > Deep subsurface > Groundwater | place...
ACATCGGCATATCGTCCCCGAATGGAAACTCCCTGATCCTGAAGGTGTTTAATCGCAGGCTTGAGGATGGTGTGTAGTCCCTTGGGATCTTCGGTATCGGTGAGATGCCATCGGCTGTTTCCGGACCAACCCACTACCAAATCTCGACTGGTCTCTTGAAATCGCTCAAGGTGTTGAGGCTTAAAAAGGTCGAGATCCACACCGTCTTCGATGATGACATCCGGGATAATTTGGAACCGTTTCTGATAGATTTCAGACAAACGCCGGGAACTGACGCTGTAGGCGTCCGTGACGGCAAAAAGACTCTGTCGTGCCTTAATCTCTTCATCACTAAGATAAAGGTGGTCATAAATGGAGAAGGTGATGATTTTTTCACAAAACCGATCAATGGCCTGTTCCAAGGGGATAGATGTGTCAATCGCTTTTGCGGAAAGGCTTTGGAGCATGGCAAAAAGATATTCACGCCAGAAAAAGTGGACATGGTCGGTTGTATTAAAGCAGAAAAGATCGAGAAATGCGGCATGATAATCCTTGTAGTCCACCACGTGCACGATCCGGATATCGAAAATGTCGCCGAGATACTTGTGGATATTCTGGCTGATGTTGTCATAAGCCCATCCCGGAGTGTCGGCCACCAGGGTGATCTTTTTCTTGGGGCCGTGGACGTCCATGCCTAACGGGCGCAGGTGATCCAGGAAAAACCGCTTCTCCGGATGAATGGCGGTAACAGCAAAAACAGGATCCGGAGGGGACGGACCCCAGACGCCCATAAAATATAGGGCGTGCTCGGAATCGACGGTAAGTTGCGGGTTCGCTGAAACCTTCACAGCCCGAATACTTCCCAATCCTTCCAAAGCGCTGGTCATATCGAGGGGTGTATCTTCAGCAGCGTCCACCGGAATTATCGCAAATCCATCCGCCTTTGTCCCTAAAAAATATTTTGACGCCGGACCCAAAACGCTTTCGGTTAATTCCCTGAACTGAAAAAAAGAATAGGTTCGGGCGTGATAGGGGTTCTTGGATTTTCCGGGGCCGTAAAACCACCGGTCATTGGGGCAGGAAATCAGAATCAGCCCTCCGGGATTGATGAGATGCGAGATGACCCCGAGGAAGGCTTCGGGGTGATTAAGATGCTCTAAAGTTTCAATGCTGACCACCACGTCAAAGGGGAGGTTAAAATCAGACGGGTTAAGACGCTCGGCATCCATGACGGACCATTCAATGTTGGGAAGATGAAATCTCTTCCGCGCTTCCTGAATGGCCTCAGGAGATCGGTCCACGGCATGCACAAAACCAGCTCCCCACTTCTTGGCCATCAGATAGCTGCCCCACCCTTCCCCGCATGCGATGTCCAGGACACGGCGCCCTTTGACGTGCTCAGCCAAAAGGAAATAGCGTGCCACATGATTGCTTAACTCCATGGGGTTATTCGGATTTGCCTGAAATTCTAACCGTTCCATGATTTTGCTTATTTACCCTGCAGTTGCATAAAAAACATGACATGGTTCGCTAATAAACTTTTGGTGACTTCTAACATTTACTGATTTTTTTATCGAAAAGACCACATCCGCTTCAGATCCACGATTCCCACCGACCGAAAATCGTCCACCACTCGAAAAGGAGAGACATACCTGGCCTGGGCATGCACCATCATGCCTCCCGCATCGTTGATGGCCACACGCCACATGTAAGAGCCTGCGGTAAGCGGCAATTCCGGAAAACAGATCCTAACTTCCCCTTTATCCTGAACAGGTACGGAGGGCAGATGTTCCATCAGGGTGGTGGCCCCGCAGATATAACTTCCGTCCTGGCGGTAGAGGTTGAAGACAAAAGAAATCTCTTCGTTAAAACTTTTATCGAGCCGTTCATATTGAAAAATAAGGAACAGGGTCTCACCGCTTTTGATTTGATCAACCACTCGACCTTCGGCATTTTCAAGACAAACCCGCGAGATTTGCAAGGGGTGTTTAGAGTCCGATGCTCGCAAGGATGCTGTGGACTCCGGCTCGGATTCGGATTTTAGCAGATCTTCTACGTAGCGATCCACGACCTCATGAGAGTCGCCGTAAACGACTGCGTGTCCCTGGGATAAATAGAGGCCCTTTTGGCATATGGCTTTAACCTGGTAAGCATCATGGGAAACGAAAAGAATGGTGCAGCCCCTGCTTCGAAGTTCATAGAACCGCTGGATGCATTTTCGCTGGAAGGCTGCATCCCCCACCGCCAGGATTTCGTCTATGATCAAAATCTGAGGATCCGTGTGGATGGCTACGGCAAATGCCAAACGTACATACATGCCGCTGGAGTATGTTTTTACCGGACGGTGGACAAACTCGCCGATATTCGCAAACGCTAAAATCGATTCCAGTTTCGATTCGATCTCTTCCGTGCTCATTCCTAGGATTGCGCCGTTTACATACACGTTTTCCAAGCCGCTGTATTCCGGATTAAAGCCGGATCCCAACTCGAGAAGCGGAGCGGTTCGACCGTTGACCTCCACAAAACCGGAAGTTGGGATCAACGTGCCGCAGATGAGTTGCAACAGGGTGGTCTTTCCGGATCCGTTCCGGCCCACGATGCCGATAGTCTCCCCGGGTCGAACCGTGAAGCTGACATCTTTGAGTGCCCAGAATTCCGAATAAAACCTTTTCCGGGTGAAATTAAACATCTGGAAGAGGCGGTCCCGGGGCTGGTTGTAAATGCGATATTTTTTTGAAAGGCCGGCGGTTTTGACGGCATACCGGGTTTCCGGATTTCCCTGAACTTTATCGAGACCTGCATTAAGTGGCGCATCAAAGGACATCGGGAAACCCTTTCCTCATTTTTTCGAACAACCAAAAGCCTGCCGAGGCCGTGAGACAGGCAGCGGTCATAGCAACGATCAAATACCAAAGATCCGGAGGCTTATTTTCCATGAGGATGTTGCGATTCTGTTCGATGAAGAAAGTCAAGGGATTGAAATAAATTACCTTTTGCATCCCTGCGGGAAGTGCGGTCACCGGATAAAAAATGGGGCTTAAAAAAAGCAGACTGGTCAACCCTGTGGAAACGACATGCCTCAAATCCCTGAGGTAGACGCCGAGTCCGGCTAAAAACCATCCGATCCCCCAGGTAACCAGCATCAGTGAGATCCATAAGGGGACGAGATATAAAACGCCAAAGCCTAAGCTTCTTTTTATTACAACAATCCCGAACACAAGTACCAGCATTGAAATCAATGTATTGAAAAGCACGGACAGTGTTCCGGTGATGGGGAGAATCTCTAAGGGGAAAACCACCTTCTTAACATAAGAGGGGTTTTCAAGGATGAGGTTTGGCGCCCGGTTGATATTCTCTGAAAAAAAGTTGAATACAATCAAACCGGAAAAAAGCCTGAGCGCAAATTCCCCTGTTCCTTGCTCCAGAGACCCCCAGCGGATTTTGAACACCTGGCTGAAAATAAAAGTGTAGATACTCAGCATCAAAAGCGGCGTGATGACCGACCATGCCAAGCCCAAAAATGACCCCCGGTATCGGGAAGAAACTTCACGTTTGGCGAGCCGGAGGATGAGGGACGCGTGCTTTAAAGGTACTAAGAAGGAAAAAATTTGCATCGTAAATTACGTAAAAGGTTTCTTGGAATCTATCGGTTCATGAGTTCGATATATAGGCTTTCCATGTCCTGCAGGAGCCGCTTCTGGTCGAACCGTTCCCGGACAAAGACTCGGGCGTTTGCAACGCGCATCTGCCCTTCTGATGCCCGGTTTTTGAGAAGATAATCCAGTCCCTTAGCAAAGCCGAGAACATCTTTGTTCCTGCATAAAATTCCTCGTTCGCATAACATCAATCCGTCGATTTGCCCGGAATCTTGGGGTCTCCCAAGGAGATCTCGGACGCCGCCTACATCGGTGGCGACGACCGGGATTGAAGAGGCCATGGCTTCGATGATGGAAACGGGCGTCCCTTCATTGATGGAAGTCAACGCCAGGATGTCCAGATCGGCGTACACTTGAGAGACTTCACGGATCCATCCGCAAAAGCGGACACGTTCGGAAAGACCCTGATTTCGACAAAAGCGCTCCAGATCCTCGCGTAATTCGCCATCACCCACCACGACGAAAAGAAGATTGCGTTCAGGGTTACGGTCTAAAAGGATCTTTGCTGCCTTTAAAAACATAATATGATTTTTGATCGGAACAAGCCTTCCGATGATCCCTATGAGGGTCATGTCTTCTGGCACACCCAATGACTGCCTGAATTTTCCCTTCAGATTCTCGGAATTCAGAAAGGGCGCAAGATCAAAACCCAATTCCACGATTTTGATTTTTTCAGCAGGGGCAATACGGTATTTTTCAACCAGATCTTCTTTCTGGGTCTTGCTGATGGCAATGATGGCATCGGTGATTCTTGCCAGGAGACGCTCGATGAGGACAAAGAACATTGATTTTCCCTTGCTGAAATATCCTTCAAAAATATGCCCATGGAACGTGTGGACCACCCGGAGGGAATTTCTTCTGATTAAATTATAGGCCAGCGCGGCCAGCCGGGCACTGGTGCCGGCCTTGGCGGTATGGGTGTGGACAATGTCCGGGCGTTCGGACATGAGAACCCTGAAGATTTTGGCGATGGTTTTTAAATCCATTTTGAAGCTGATTTCCCGCTGAAGTTCCGGGATCACAATGGTCTTCATGTTATCCGATTTGAGAAGATAACTCATATCTCCTTCCAGAGGCGAGATGATGCCGGTGACCAGGGTGGAATCGAACCTTTCCTCGTTTAGCCCTTTGGTGAGGAGATAGACATGGATGGCAGGACCACCAATGTTCAAGCGGGCAATCATACGCAATACCCGAATTTTCCGGGTTAAGGTCGGAACGAAGGCCTCAATCTCGTGACGCACCGGTACCTGATGCTTTCGGATCCACAAGGCGATGCCGCTGGAAATGATGACAAAACAAAACCGGAAGTACAGGCCCGAGATGATCATCGCCTTCATGATCCAGGAGGAGGGCCGGCTGTATTTTTCAAAAAGAAGATAGACGCTTTTATGAAATTCAAAGAGGGATCGTACCAGCAATTGATCGCTGCTCACCCCCACAAAGTGCACCACACAGGCACGCGGAAAGTAGACGACCTCCCAACCCTCCTGGGACATTCTCCGACACCAGTCTGCGTCTTCCCAGTAGATAAAAAATCGTTCATCCAGATACCCTACGGCTTCAACGGCCTTCCGGTTGACCACCATGCATGCCCCGGATACCCAGTCCACCTCCATGGGGGTCACGCCGTCGCTTTGCATCGTCAGCACATTCGACGTAGTAACGGGGTTGTTGGGAAAAAGTCGGGTAAAAAGAGATTTTCGCCCGAAAAAGGCTGTCAGTGGAGTCGGAAAGGAGCGAGCAGACCCTTGCACCTTGCCATCGCTGTCCAGGATCTTCGGGCCAAGGATGCCTATGGAAGGATTTTCTATAAAGTGAGCCAAAACGGCTTCGAAAAATCCTTCCATGATAAAGGAATCTGGATTCAATAATACGACATAGGGGGCTTTGCTTTGTTTTAAAGCTTGGTTGACTGCGGCTGAGAAGCCTAAGTTCGTTATATTCTTATTTAAAACAGCCCGTGGAAAATTGTCGAGAACCCGATCTACGTTATCCGTTGAGGCGTTATCCTGAATAAAAACCTTTCCGGGAATGTTTCCAAGGTCTTTGTAAAGTGATTCAAGACATTTTAAAAGGCAATCGGTGCTGTTATAATTAATGATGATTGTGTCGATGGATATTTGTTTAATCTTCACTTTCAGGCACCTTCATTGATGTTCTTTGTAAGGAATGTCGATTTCTTTAATCTCCGATTGAGCCGATTTACATAGTGCTCCGTTTCCAGAATAGCCCAAATGTATCGATCACTTACTATTTTTTTTCGTTGGACTTCTTTCCTTTTATCCATTGAGGATTTAAACCCTCTTAGGGCGTCGATTTTTGCTTTAAAAAAGGCTTTTATGAGTCCTCTTGCGGAAAAATATATGAAAGCCATTAAAATATAAAACAAGTGCCGATGGATGGATCTGAGCATCAGCTTTTTAGGCATATTTTGAAAATAGGTCCATTCCAAATTGCGATGTGAATAGTAAACCGAGACAGGAGAGTCGTAACCGATGCTTTCGCTGGCCATATGGAAAATCATCGCTTCCGGAACATAAATGCATTTATATCCGAGAAGTTGAGCCCTAAAGCTTAAATCGACGTCCTCATAGAGTAAAAAGAAATCCTCATCAAACAGTCCGATATGGTTGAGCATGGATCTTCTATAGATCGCACCTCCTCCACATGCGCCAAATACCCATTTCTTCTTACAATAATCCGATGCATGTTGCCCACGCCCGCGGAGTAATCCGGCACCAGCACGCATATATCCGTCCCCTACCCTGTCGATGATAAACGGTTTATCGAAGTATAGCATTTTCGAAGCGGCAAAACCTGCATTCGGAAGCGCGTCCATGGCTTCAATCAGCTTTTGAATCCAATTTAAATCCGGTACAGCGTCCGCGTTTAGCAAGGCAATATATTCTTCAGATCCGGATCGAATGATTCGGTTGTTTGCCGTTGAAAAACCTAAATTCGTCTTAAAGCAAATTAACCGCAGATGAGGGTAGTGATTTTTAATAAATTCGACAGATCCGTCTGAGGAGCCGTTATCAACTACAGAAACAGCGATATCTCTATAAGTCTGCCTGATTAAATTATCCAAGCATAATTTTATAAATCGCTTACCGTTGTAATTTAGAACGATGACTGAAACTCGGCTCAAAATTATTTTCGTCTATAGATTGAAAAACAAAATTTTGGAAAGCGCTTCCGCAAATGGAAACGTTTCTGGATTGTCGTAATAATCCGGGATTTTGCTTTTTCCCAGTAATCCAACACAGGGATCTTTTGAAAATTTTCGTATACAGGATAGAAGGGCGTCTGCGATATGATCGGGTGTAAGATAATCTATAGAGTAAATATTTTCATGGCAACAAGAAAGATTTTTATTCGCATAGGAGTTAGTGATAGTTAAAAGACCGAAGTGAGCCATTTCAAGTGGAGGATAACTCGGATGCGGAGATACCATCAGCGATAGTCCTATTGCGCTGCGGTACAGCATCTCTGCATATGCTTCCAGGCTAAGCTTGCCAAGAGATCTCAATACTTTTCCGTTTCCAAGTGAGATTGGTTTATGACTTTCACCGATTGAAACCACTTCCCACTCCGGGAGATTCGGTTCTAAAGTTGACCAGATTTTAAGCGCTTCGACAATCAAGGTGAAGCAATTTCTTGAAACTGAAGGCCTGCCGTAAATTAATATTCTTTTGTCTCGGCTGGTTCTCCCGGCCAGATTCAGGTATTGTTTCAGAACCGGATTTAATCTTGGCTCAAACACGAACGTTGTTTCAAACCGGTATCCTTTGTTGTTGAAGTAATTCCTCAAAAATGTTGAATTAAAAATAGGTATTGTGAAAACATCTGACCTATATGTCGATTCTGCCAAAACAAAATGGGAGGACCAGTTGTAAAATCCAGGCTCATAATCCTGGATCAAATATCCCATTCGATTGCATTGCAGGCCCATTTCCGCAGATTGTTGGCGTACCATATGAATCGTGGAATAGGCGGTCCACCATGAGGTGGATAGGAATCGATCCTCCGGGGAGGTGAAAACATTTCTCTGATATTTATGGACAACCGGCAAAAGTTGATGTTCTTCATCCGAATCCTTTTCAAACGATACCATGTGATATTTAGGGAACTTTGCAAGATCATCACGGCCTGGAATTGCGTCTGTTAAAAGAATCCGGGTATGGATTTTTTCAGATGTTTGGCTTGCTATGGCGTTGAAAAGGTCCAGCGCCGTCGATACTCCTCCGAAATGATGTTCTTTATTGATTGATGGAATAACTAGGTTGATTCTCTTGAACCGGAAACGGCTTTTTACTATTTTTATCGGTGTAATCTGGGGAATAGAATAGGAGAAGTCGATCCCTTTGATGACACGGTATATTTGCCGCGCCAAATTATATTTCCTGAGTGTTTTGGCAATGCTTTCAATCATGAAGGCTGACAAGGCTTAAATAAGATTCGGTATTGTATCTTTTAAGGAAAGATTCTTGTTGTAAAAGGGATCTCCGCCGATTTCCCGGTAATGCTTGTAATATCGAATCGACATCTGAAAATCACATTTCGGGATATCATGGGCGACCCGTGTCTTTGATTCATAGTGGTAGAGCCTTACAAACGAATCATATACGTTTAAAAGACCGGCCTCATGTGCCCGGATGCATATTTCCACATCGCTTCCGCAGATCAAAAAAGATTCATCGAATTCACCGATTTTTTCGAGGGTTTTTCTTGAAATAACCATACAGGATCCGGTCACCGCAAGGACATTTCTTTTAACCATCGGGGAAACGTATGGAGAGCCGAAATGGATGGGCTTGTTGCCTTTGTAAACATGATCGGCCCAACCCCCGAGACCGACCACCACTCCGGCGTGCTGAATGGCGCCATCCTCATAAAGCAATAAGGGGCCGACGATACCCACATCGTCTCGGAGCGCATGCCCGCCCAATCGCTCAATCCAGTCCGAAGAAATCACGCGAGTGTCGTTATTTAAAAAAATAAAAACATCCCCGGATGCTTCATGAATACCGTGGTTGTTGAGTCTGGACCAGCAAAAAGGATAATCCGCTTCAATAATGCTTATATTCCCATATTTTTTCGCAATTCTAATAAACCAGGATTTGCTGTCTGCTTCCTGCGAACGATTGTTCAAAATAATGATTTCAAATTTTGGATGTGAGGATTTTTGAAAAATACTCTCGACACACGCATCCAGGTAGGGAATATTATCCTTTGTCGGAATGATGATGCTCACCAAGGAGTCATCCGGAAATGAAAAATAGGCATCATAGACAAAGGGATGCTCGCATTCCTTGACTTGTGCGTTTTTCCCATAAAGCCGTTTTAAATGATCCCCTACGGCAAGCAACCCGGATTTTTGGGCTTTGGGTTTTGAAAACGGATTTCCGGCAGTGGAAGTTTCAATCTCACGCCAGCTGTAAAGCACCTTCGGGATATGGCAAATCTGATTCGTCTCTTCGGAGACTCTCAAGAATAAATCATAATCCTGGGCGCCTTCAAATCCTTTCCTGAATCCGCCTATTTTATCCAGTATGGATTTTCGGATAGCGACAAAATGGCAAATGTAATTTTGGGATCGCAGAAGATCCGGGGACCAATCAGGCTTGAAAAAGGGATTCCTACGTTTTCCATTACAATCGATCTTATCTTCGTCGGAATAAATAAAATCAGGATCTTCAGCGTTGATGGCTTTTACGATTTCAAATAAGGCATCTTCCGTAATTTCATCATCGTGATCCAAAAAGGCGACAAATTCTCCTTCCGCCATTTTGATGGCGCTGTTGGATGCGGAGGAAATCCCGTCGTTTTTTTTTAGAAATTGGATTTTTATGCGCGGATCGCGGATTTTTTTTAAGAAATGGAGAGTTTCCGAGTTCGAGGATCCGTCGTCGGAGATACAGAGTTCCCAATTTGAATAGAGTTGATCGCGTACGGAATGAATAGCGGCAGATAACCATTTCGTTTCGATGTTGTATACCGGCATAATGATGCTGATTTTAGGTCTTTTTCGAAATTTTTCAATTTCTTGCTGAATGGTCTTCCTATGAGGCGATCTTAACTCCAACCAACGCTCATAGTCCGTCGCTTCGTTATAAAAAGAAATGATGTCCCGATTCTGTTTCAGATACCAGGCGGCCTTATGAACCGTATTCATGACCCCCTGGCTTCGAATCGATACGATTCCTTTTTTTAAAAGAGAAATGGTTTTCATCGTCACAAAATAAGGTTTCGTGAAAATTGGCTATGACGCCAAATGGTCGGTTCGGCAACCGATGGATTCGATTGAGACGTTCAATTTAAGGATTTGGTATTTTCTATGTATTCTTTGATGGAATAGGCCACATCCCGGGTTTTTTCAAAGTAAATTTTCAATATAATATCAGCCAGCAAGCCGAAAATAAAAAGTTGAATGCCGGTTGTAATTAAAAAAACGGCCAAAAGAGGAAATACGGTATTTGACAAATCCTGCCCCTGAAGAAAAAGGATGAATGTATATAATGAGATAAGAAGCCCGGTTAGGAGAATAAACAACCCTCCGCCTCCCAGCAAATGAAGCGGACGCACGGCGTATTTGTTCCAGAACCAAACCGAGATAATGTCAACAAACCCTTTTACGGTTCTTTTCCAATTGTACTTGGTTTCTCCGGCGATCCTTGGACGATGATTGACGATGATCTCTCCGATTTTAAATCCCTTGATTTTAAGGATTGCAGGGATAAACCGGTGCATCTCTCCATACAGGCTGATATGATCGAAGCATTTTTTCTTATAGATTTTCAGAGAACATCCGCTATCATGGATTTCGTCTTTTAAAAGAAGCGTTCGAAGCAGATTCGCCCCCCTGGATGCAAACCTCTTCGATATCTTATCCTTCCGTTGATCCCGCCATCCGGAGACAATATCGAGGTGGTTTTCTTCGAGATGGCGAATTAACCTTGGGATATCTTTCGGGTCATTTTGAAGATCCCCGTCCATGGTGATGATGTATTCATACTGAGCATGTTTTATCCCCGCATCCATTGCAGCGGTTTGGCCGAAATTTTTCCGCATGACAATGACTTTCACCGGAGATAACCGTTTCAGGATATCGATTGTGGCGTCGGTTGAGCCGTCATCGATGAAAATGATTTCATAGTCATACCCTTCTGTTTCACATACGTCGACGATTTCCTGATGAACCTTTTCAACATTTTTTGCTTCATTAAACACGGGTATGACAATGGATAATGTTTTCATAGTCATACCCTTCTGTTTCACATACGTCGACGATTTCCTGATGAACCTTTTCAACATTTTTTGCTTCATTAAACACGGGTATGACAATGGATAATGTTTTCATTTTTCTATTACACCTGCGAAGAGATATCGATCCCTTTGATACGTGGAAATTTTATAAACATACAGACGATGATCATGATGCAGATAAGCGAAATCACGATTCCAAGATTCAGATAAGGAGGGATGAATTTCAGTTCAATGTGATGCTCTCCTTGCATCAACGGCAAACCCATAAATGCGATGTTGATTAATTCCGGCTTTTCTTCTTTCCCATCGACGATCGCCTTCCATCCTTTATCAAAGGGAATGGCGAAAAAAAGGATGCCGTCATTATTAAGATGGATATACCCTTTGATATGATCCTCTTTGAATGAGGAAATCTCAAAATACTCCGGATGCAAATCCTTGGATTTGCCGGCGGTTTCGGGAGTCTTTTGCTGTATCGGATCGATTCGAAGAAGATGATCATATTCTTTGTTTGAAACAAAGGATTTTAAAATGACACTCTCTTTGGTCTCAATCGGAAGTGTTTCGAAATCACTTCGCCGAATATAGTGGTTGTATACGAACCCGAGCGGCATATGGTTTTGATTTTGAAATAGATGCACGTTTCCAAACGATCGCACATGGGTGAATCCAAACGGCTTATCCTCAATATGTTGAGAGAGGAAATATTTGACGTTCAGCAGTGATTGGAGTTTATCGCGCTTGGACAATCCATACCGGTAGGAGGCGATTCTCGGAGATTGAGGAGAAATTCGCAACGACTTATGAAAATCGACAACAGCCGTTGCTGAGAATCCATAATAAGCGCTCGTTCCATAATAGTTTTGCACGACGGCGTCATTCAGATAATCCGAAGTATAACCCTTTTCAACTCTATAAAAGGATTTATCCGAAGTCCGAATAAAATTAAGGGCCTGCATGGTGTCTTTATTGAAATAGCGTTCCCCCCTTTCGATAAATCCGGATGTGAGTGCGCCGCTGCTTCGTGAAACGGTTATCCGGGCAAATACAGCCAGTTCAATAACGACAACGGCAAAAAGAGCGTATTTTGCATACAGGTGCAGCTTGGGAAATTGAAAAGCAATGAATATCA
>Ga0210056_1003853_pt1 | contig 12022 bp, 15 predicted proteins | sample CryGeyCG2014_080_2_FD_183965 | JGI IMG/M metagenome (GOLD analysis project Ga0210056, IMG submission 183965) | Groundwater microbial communities from aquifer - Crystal Geyser CG07_land_8/20/14_0.80 (SPAdes) (version 2) | ecosystem: Environmental > Aquatic > Deep subsurface > Groundwater | place...
CTGATCGACTTCCTAAAGACATTGTGATTATGTGGAGAACAAAATACGCGTCGGCCTCTGCCCATCAGCGGTTGGCGCGTATCCACAGGATTGAGTCCACATAATCGAGCAGTCTACATAATCGGCCGAAGCGGACATTATGTATTGGGGGGATTTTGACTGCTTTGCGCAGCATTCCGGACTAATCCACCGCAGGAAGCTGCGCACTAGTTAGCTACTTATTTCTAGAAAAATGGCCAGTCCGAATATATTCATCAAGCAATCCGTTACCCTTATCTTCAGGCTCAAGCATCCATCGTGGCTCCGCCTTTGGAAGGATTAAGAGAGACATAGTTCGCTCGTATCGATCCGATACAATCTTAAATTCCCTAAGGCTCATATCCTGCGGTTCTTGCGGGAACCAAATTCGAGCCGACAGCTCGCTACCCTGCATTTCTCGGGTTGCTGATATATCAGAGGCCGCGAGTGAATCGTTTGGAATGGGAATCGGGGCATTCCTTGTTCGAAAATATGCCCCGGAACGTAAAGCAGACTGGCTGGAGCGAGCCCACAACATATAGCCTTCCGTCGACATCACGAGGACAGCACGCTGTTCTGTGAATTCGAGCCACTTAAGTATGGCGGCGGTCAGTGAAACACCATAACGTTTGGCGCAACCATCAAGAATATTTAGATCCACTGAATCTGTGCCGATTGACCGTCGGAAATCATCAATAGGCATGAGCAGGTATGAAGCAAAGACATCAGCTTCAGCCTCTTGTCGCTTCTCTATAGATTCCCATTGCAACAAATCCGCCTCGCTGCACTCGAAGGTATTGCCGTTTTGCCGGTGCAATATGTAATGCCCTAACTCATGAGCCATAGTGAAGCGTATGCGACCGGGAGTCCCTATTGCAGAGTTATAGAGTAGTGCCCATTCTCGTTTCCCATTTTTATTCGTGCCATATAGCGCCCCCTCAAACCCGGGCAGATCAGCGCCTATGACTTCTGCAATTGGATCGTTGTGACCAAACTGTTGGGCGTAGCCTCTTGCTAGCTCCTCGACATCCACGGGAAAACGCTCCGTGCCACGGCTGATATTAAGCAGCTTGGAGAGACGATTTGCTTCAGGAATTGGGGATCTTGGACCTGCTGGGTTCATTCGTCGTCCGAGCCGTTTTCCCGAAGGACCGTCAGAATGTCTTGGATTTTTTTCTTGGTCGGGGCTGGTAACTTCTGATACTTGCGAAAAAAAGCTTTGTCTGCGTCCTCAGCGGAATGCGTTGCTTGTTCATCGTTTAGAAGGAACTCAGCGGTGACCCCTAATTTCTCAGCGATTTTGGAAACCTTATCCATCGTGGGATTTGCAGTTTCTCGATTTTCTAGTTCCCACAAATAGCTCTTACTGGTTTCGGCCATAGCGGCCAGTTGATCGAGGCTTAGCCCTTGTTCCTTCCGCAGTTGGCGAATCTTAATGCCAAGAGGTGTGGGCACAAATATCTCCTTGAATAAGTTACTTTGAGGAGTAGACATTAACACTATAACGAACAAAAAAGAAATGCTTGACAGGCATTAAATGTCGAGGTAGTCTTCCCGAAAATTCGCTATACCGAACACCGGCATATCGATGTTGCGAGTTTTCTTACTGGGCCACGGAAAGATAAATGGCCTTACTTCTCAACTTAAATGTAGAAAGGTCATTACAAAAATGGGCAAAAACCAACACGTCGTACCCCGTGAAGACGGGTGGGCAGTTCGCGGTGAAGGAAACCAGCGCGATACGTCCAAGCACGATACTCAGGCCGAGGCCGAAAGAGCGGCACGCACCATCGTCATCAACCAGAAGGCTGAAGTTCTTATTCATAGTCAGAACGGTCGTATCCGAGAGCGCAACAGCTATGGCAATGATCCGTTTCCACCCAAAGGCTGATTTCATCATGCGAATCATTGCCGCTTCAATCAATAAAGGAGAAATTCATGTCTGAACATCACAAAAAATTAGTGACAATCATCGTTGAAGCCACCCCACATGAGTGGCCGAAAGAAGAAATTACATACGCCGAGGTTGTTTCTTTGGAAGACCCGGGTTTTCCGCAACACCCAGAGCGTGTCTATTCGGTCACCTATGAGCGTGCACACAACAATAAGAGCGGTGTGCTGTCCCCCGGCGGTTCGGTCAAGGCGAAGGAAGGAATGGTGTTTTATGTTAAAGACACTGGCGAGTCATAATCCAGATATACAGCGGCTTCTCGAAAAAGGATATGCCCTGACCATCGACAGTGATTACCTTGTCATTCGAGATATTCCCTATCTCGATATGGCGGGGGAATTGCAGTGGTCAGCCCTTGTAGGGAAGCTAGTCTTTGAGGATCAAAACAAGGTTCGTCCGGAAGATCACCAGTTTAATTTCGCGGCGCCACGCCCATTTGGACTTGATGGGCAGATCGTTCGCGGTCTTGGAGGTGGGGATGCGCAGCTCAAGCTGAGTGAATATTGTAATGACATTGTCGTTAGACAGCGCTTTTCACATAAGCTAAAAGAAAGTGGACATCCGCGTCCTTACGTCGATCACTTTGAAAAAGTTGAGAGCTACGTTGCGATGATCTGCGGTCCAGCAATGACGAAATTTGGGGTTAATCCATATACGTACCGAGAATACGAAGAGGAAAAGCCAAACTCCGTCTTTAAGCTGCGCGACACATTATCCAGCCGGGCGGAAATCACAGATCTGGCCAAGTTATTTGAAGCCGAAGTGATTGCCATCATCGGTTTGGGCGGTAGCGGTAGTTATGTGCTCGACTTCATGGTGAAAACACCGGTTCGAGAAATTCGCGCGTTTGATTCGGACAGCTTCTTTGTGCATAACGCCTTTCGTTCACCTGGGCGACTGGACGCGGAAGAAGGAGCCGAACTAAGACAACCCAAGGCCGATGTTTACCAGAAGCGCTACGAGAATTTTCGTCATGGGCTCACCATCAAGTCTCAATTTATCGATGAGACGTCTATCTCTGAACTCGAGGGTGTCACTTTCGCTTTTGTTGCGGTAGACAAGGGAAGCGCCCGCAAGCGCATTATTGACTTGCTGATTTCGAAAAATATTCCATTCATCGATGTGGGGATGGGGTTGAAGCGACATGGCGGGCCAATCAGCGGAACAGTGCGAACGACCTACTTCCCACACGACAGTGGTGCAATCGTACGAAGCAAAGGTTATGTGCCGGAGACTGATCCGCCTGATGACGTCTATAAGAGCAATATTCAGATTGCCGAGCTCAACGCCCTGAATGCGGCATTGGCCGTTTTCCGTTACAAGCAGATTCGCAGATTTTACGCAGGGCCAGCACACTCAAATCAATTGCTTTTAACGCTGGATAACCTTTCACTATTGGCTCCCGATGAAAATTGATCACATGCGATTAGAACTCGTTGAGTTCATGCCTTCGACACTTGAATCTGGTGTGCTTTACGTCTCTGAGAAATATCAAACGGCTGCACATCTGTGTGCCTGTGGCTGCGGCGAAAAGATACGTACACAGCTCGGTCCGTTGGGTTGGACGTTTAACAACCAGCTCCAAGGCCCCAGTCTCAATCCCTCAATAGGGAACTGGCAAAAGCCATGTCGTTCGCACTATTTCATAAAAAGAGGCCGAGTAGTTTGGGCTGGTGCTTGGACGGACGCTGAGGTGATCCACGGGCGCCAGGCTGAATTGGAGCGGCGTGATGCCTATTTCTGCGAGCAAAATGCTGGCTGGTGGACAAAGCTGAAGCGCTGGTGGAAAGGCGGTCATTAAACGAGATTTCGGTCAGTTATCTGGCATATACCGGACAACCTTCTGACTCAATACCGATGTCAGTTCAGGCCGAGGACCAGCTAGGACAACAGTTCGGCCTCAAGAGACGGTAGCATCTAGATGGGCAAACGACCGCTGTGGAATGGTCAGCGGTCATAGGTGCAACTGGTTTTGCAGGCTGTCCGTAGGTCATATACGCAACTTTGAGAAACTCAGCTACAGAGTTGGTTTTTCGAACTACTCAAACTCCCCATTTTCCCTGCGACACAATTTGTCGTGCGAGTTACGATACTGAATCTTCAAACAACTTGGAGCATTCATGCGCAACCTCTCAAAATCCAAACTGATCGCCTATCGTCAGTGCCCCAAGCGAGTCTGGCTTGAAGTGCATCGTCCTGAGTTGCGTGAAGATTCGGATGCAACACAAGCCAGCTTCGCAGTAGGTAACACTGTCGGGGATATTGCACATCAACTGTATGACCCAGACGGAACGGGGGTATTGCTAGATGCACAGCGTGATGGCTTCGACGTGACCTTCAAGCGTAGCCTTGAATTACTGGCTACCAATCAGCCAATATTTGAAGCTGGCTATTCCGCCAACGGTGCATTGGCCTTTGCCGATGTAATGATGCCGGACATAGTGGATAGCAAGCGTGTCTGGCGCATGGTCGAGGTTAAATCGTCCACAGGGGTCAAGGAATACCACCGCGATGATGTCGCCGTTCAATCCTACATCGCACGCAATGCTGGCGTGCCACTGGCATCAGTTGCTTTGGCACACATCAACAGTAGCTGGGTTTATCCGGGAGAAGGCGACTATCGCGGCTTACTCGAAGAGAATGACCTGACTGCTGAAGCCTTCGCTCGTTTTGATGAAGTACGCGAATGGATAGCCGCAGCGCATGAAGTGGTGGCAATGAAAGCAGAGCCTGAAATGAAGGTGGGCAATCAATGTGCCACACCTTTTGTATGCGGATTTTTCGATTACTGCCAATCGAAAAAACCTCAAGCGGAATACCCCATTCATTGGTTGCCCAGCATTCGATCCAATGACTTGAAGGAATACATTGCCGCGCATCCTGCGCTCGATTTGCGTGACACCCCCGATGACCTGCTGAACGAACAGCAACAACGGGTCAAGGCTCACACCCTTTCCGGGGATGTCTATTTTGATGCGGTGGGTGCGGCTGAAGCACTCAAGTCATACAGCCTGCCAGCGTATTTCCTGGACTTTGAAACCATCCAGTTCGCCGTGCCCATCTGGAAAGGCACTCGCCCCTATCAAATGATTCCGTTCCAGTTCAGTCTGCACACGCTGCGGGAAAGCGGAAAGCTGGAATCACAGGCATTCCTGGACTTGTCTGGCAATGACCCATCGCGCGCATTCTCAGAAAAACTCATCGCGGTATGTGGAGTCAGTGGCCCCGTGTATGTCTATAACGCAGGGTTTGAAGGTGCACGAATCCGCGAACTTGCGGAGCGCTACCCAGAATTCGCCATCTCACTACTGGCCATCAATGAACGTCTGGTTGATCTGCTTCCCATCACCAGAGCGAATTACTACCACCCAAGCCAACACGGAAGCTGGAGTATCAAGGCTGTCCTTCCTGCCGTAGCACCTGACTTAAGCTATGAGGCATTGGATGGTGTGAAGAATGGCGGAATGGCAATGGAAGCCTTTGAGGAGGCCATCCACTCCACCACCACACCCCAACGTAAAGCACAGATCGAGCAGCAACTTCTTGTCTATTGCGGGCTGGATACATTTGCCATGGTGAGGTTGTGGCAGTTCCTTGCAGGTCGCAATGACCTACGTTTTGAGTAAGGGTCATCATGTCTAAACGATCCGATACCAAAGAAACAGTCCTACTCGCTCTTGAGTTGATGCGCCGCATTCCGCGCAAGGGAACGATTACAACCAAAGAACTGCATGAGCAGCTTGCCGACACCGAAGTCAGTCGAGACCTTCGTACCATTCAGCGACAAGTTGAAATGCTCAGCGAGCACTTTGAAATCGAGCGTGACGACCGTAGCAAGCCTTATGGCTATCGTTGGAAGGAATCCGCCAAGGGTATGGGGTTACCCATGCTCTCTGAACAAGAGTCGCTGTTGCTCACTCTGGCCGAGCAGCACTTACGCAGTTTGCTGCCAGCCGGTTTAATGAAATCAATGGATGGCTTCTTTGTGCAAGCACGCAAGAACCTGGCTCCTTACAACGATGAGAAGGGTAAGCGTGAGCGCGAGTGGTTGGAAAAGGTGCGTGTGGTTAGCACCACACAACCGTTGCTCCCCCCCAAAATCAAACCCAAGGTGTTTGAGGAAGTCAGCAATGCGCTGTACGCCAACCTGTGGCTGAACGTTGACTACGAGAATGCCGCGGGTAAGCGTACTGAAGCGGATGTCATGCCACTCGGATTGGCTCAACAAGGCACACGCCTTTATCTAGTCTGTCGCTTCAAGGATTACGACAACGAGCGTAGTTTGGCACTACACAGGATGAATAGTGCTAAGGCATCTGAATTTTCTTTTGAACGCCCGAAAGATTTTGACCTGCAAAAATACGATGACGATGGTCGCTTTGGCTATGGGGTGGGCAAGCGTATCAAGCTCACTATCTGCATTGAGAAGGAGGCTGGATTCCACCTACTGGAGTCAAAGCTATCCGAAGACCAAGAAGTGAAAGAGCTAGAGGAAGCTTATGAGATTTCTGCAACCGTCGTGGATTCAGCCATGTTGGATTGGTGGCTACGAGGTTTTGGTGATTCGCTGCACAGTGTGAACAAGTCAAGTTTGGGGGAAGAGCCGGTATGAATTTCACAATAGACGGTAAAAAATACGACATTCCAGAATCAGAAATAGAGGAGTCTGAGATTGCAGGTGTCGCATTGATGCAAAATGGATTCGTCACTACTGAAGATATTGGCGTTGCAGATCAAGATGCGGCGTCAGTATTGCAGAGGCTGCCTATCGGCAATAAATACAAGGTAATGAAAGCGCGGCTTCTCCACTCAAAGATAACGCAAGAATATGCGTTATTAGGTAGTGATGAGAAAGTGGTAGTGCGTTCTGCACGTGTTTATTTCGAACTACCAGATAAATGTATTTCTGTATCACCACCTATAGGAAAATCAGCAAGTCACATTGAAGTACATTGGCTATTCACATGGGTTCCAAGAGTTGTTATTCAACAACTTGATATTGGAACTTTTGGTGAAGAAAAATTTGATGAAGCTGCTAGGATCTGCATCATTGACGGAAAGAAGTATGCTATCCCAGTCAGTCTGATTAATACCGTGACGCAACAATTCACAACAAAGGTTGCCGGGCGGGAAGTAACAGAAGCGGACGTAGCGCTTCTAGACTCATATATTGCAGATACCTATGATGAAATGCTTGCCATAAACTCGTCAAATGTCGAGATTCAACGTATGCGGCTATATTTCATGCTTCCTGACGGAACGATCACGAGGGAATCACCTGTGGGGCGGTCAGATAGTCGGCTTGAATGCTGCTCAATACTTCAGACAGTTTCCAAAGATGGCCTGAGTGAGCTTGATATGGAGAATACTTAAGGAATATTGAAAGAACACGAAGAATGCTTTTGACACGCTGAATATGAGTTTGAGGAAAATCACCAAGAACCGTGGCTCGTTTCCATCGGATGAGGCACTTCTAAAACTGTTCTATCTGGCGATACAAAACATCAGCAAGAAATGGACGATGCCGATTCGAGATTGGAAGGCAGCGCTAAATCGTTTTACTATCCAGTTCGAGGAACGGATGCCGCAACATTAATGAATTCCGTTTACACAAAATCCAGGACACCCTCAGAAATGAAAATACAAATTTACAACCTGTCGTCTCTCTCCATCATTCAAGCTGGCAACTTAGTTTCATCGTTAATGCGTGGGTGAGGATGAGCGACTTTGCGGCAGTCACCGCACAGTGCCTCTACCCAATCGCCATGCTGACGATCTTTACTCAACTCAGCTGGCGCGCCGCATTGCTCACAGATCAACATTGATTGTTCATAAGCCTTGGAGGACAAGGCTTCAATCGCCTCGCTTACATTGCCATTGAACTGAAAACGCAAAGTGCCAAACTTTTGTTTGAGTACGCCCACTTTAGGCCATGCCTCGGCAGTTATTGGAGTGTCTTCTGCCTTCGCTACTGCTTCGATTTCAGCGGATACTTGCCAAACCAAATTGAACCAGCCATCGCCACACTCAAAACTCTGATCACGTAAATTTCTGAAGAGTAAGGGGAAGGCGGCAAGAAGTTTCGATGTGTTATCTGGGTTCATGGAATTGAAAATGGTTGAATGAAGTTTTCATATCGGCCGCGCGATGGATGCATTCTGGTCTTCAATATCACCTTCTGTTTCATCTCGCCCAGCAGGCCAAGAACATAGGCTTTGCGCTCTTCAAAACGGTTCGATGAACCCCAGCCCAGAATAACAATATCTGATTCCAGCAATGCATCCCGGATAGCTGCATCATTGAGCGAGCCAATCTCATGCGGCAAACCTTGAAACGCTGTGGTTTGGATAAACGCAAACTGATTCACCACGATCAATCTGCGCACGCCTGCAAATTCCGCCAGTCCTTTTTGGAATACGACCTTCTCCATAAACTGAACCGATTTATCCGCCACGTCCTCACCGGCATAACTCGGATTCTGCATCACCACGCAGGCGGTTTTACCTGCGGTCGGTGCATCATTCAAGACAATCTTCAGTCTATATCGGTAGCGCAAATCGCCTTCACATGCGAATTGTGCAGATACGGTTACGTTGTTGATGTGTTTGTAGATCATTAGATAAATTTTTATTCCGATGTTGACCCACCCCCAGGCTGATCCGAACCGTCATCATCCGCTTCATCAATGATCTCCGGCAGTTTGATGCTCGCCAAGCCAATTTCCGTCTTCCAGCGCTGATTAATCCATGCCATTAGTTCATTCCGTCTTTCATTGAATTCTTTTGGAGTCCAGTCTGGAAAACCTGAAATTTTCCTTTCCTGCTTGATGTCGGAATAGCTGTAGCTAGGCCCCCGACCTGGTAAGCCCTTCTTGCGGGAGAACTCGAAGTTCAAGTAATTAGAATTATTTTGTGTCAAAACGAGGTTTGCGATGTCATGCAAGCAAGTATTGAATTCATCTGGACTCCACACCGCTTTCCAGTGAGAATTTACATCGGGTGTTTGCGGGAGGATGTGTTCAATTGTGGAGTCACCTAATTTCTCCCATGTCAAATTCGGTGCTTTTCCTTTACCTTCTGTTGCCAGAAGATGGAGTTCGTACTCGAACAGGGTGTATTTCAGGCGATTCCGGCTTCCATACCAGTTGCTTGGTTTTTCGTTCGCATTGTTAAAAGACTCTTCGCTGGCGTAATAGCGAGTCAACTCATACACCGACGCAATAACGCCGACGATTGATTGCGGCTTGTTAAGGATTTCAAAGCCCCAGCGGTGGAAACTTGATTTTCCCGCATTGCTACGTTTGCCTTGGAATAAAAAGACCCGATAGGCATAGCACTCCAGCGATTTCAGGAGCTTGATATAATCTTGTTCAGAGATTAGTCCAACAACTCTATGCTTACGGGCTGCCACCATCAGTGGTAAAAAATTGGCAATGTTGCCAGTATGATGGATTTTGGTAAGCCCAAGAAATTCTTCCGGCGAAAGAGTATTGCTTTTGGTCGGGCTCGTGATGATGGCATAGTGACTGGATATAACCGCTAATTCATCGGCGAACTGTTCGATGAATTTCTTCGTTTCTACCTCGGTACGCTTAGTAAATGTTCTCAGCGGAATATACTCATCACCCTTGAAACCTTTGTATCCGATCCATTTCGCCGGGGTGTGATTGCAATATAGAGTCCATGCGATTCTCAAGCACTGATCCTCGTCGCCGTCGCATGCTCCTAGATTAGTATAGGTATCCTTCCAGTTTTTGTTGATGAGGGTGGCCAGCGTGCCCCGTTCGCTCACATCAGCGTTCCGGGAAACCCAGTGCATAAGGTAGTTCTTGAGCAGTTCTAGTATGGAAAGATCTTTGCCCCGCGAATTCATCAGCTCGAATGTCATTCCGATCTCGCACTCCTCCTCAATCGTGTAGAAGGTGAAGTGGAGTTTCTGAGTAATCGCGTTGAAAAGCTCCTTGAGGTAGGCAACGCCATCAGCGCTTGGCTTTGCCAATTGATTATCAATGTGTAACTGAAAACGATTGCATGCATCGATGAGGCGCTTTTCATGGGGAGACTTCGCTGCGGTATTCGCCCGCCCATTTTTTAAAAGGTCATAAAAAATGCCGCCAGTGTCATTATTAAGGGTTAATTTACAAGTCGTACCCGAATACAAAAAATCAGATTTGTCACGTTTGTAGGCCGATTCACCTTTGCTTATCAGAGATCGAATGATCACAGAGAGGTAGAGACATGATGTGGTCAATCGTTGCTGACCATCAACTACATCAACAACCTTTAGACTTTTTCTTTCATATTCTTGAGTCTTTGCTTTGCTTCCGCAATAAACAACCACGGTGCCGGTATAGTGACTGGTTACCTTTTTCTCCTCCACTAAAGCATCAATATCCTGTATAAAATCGACTAGCTGATCTTTCTCCCAAGCGTACCCACGCTGATAATCTGGAATTTGAAAAAGAGATTCGGCGAAAAGCGTGGTTAGTGTTTTCTTATCCATGATTATTCCCGAGTTACTTGTTGTTGGTTTTGTGCGGTAGTAAAACTAAAGACGACGTGGTTGCGCTGCGCGACGAATCGCCCACTCCGTCCCTAAAAGTTTGGGTTGAATTTTACTTGCTATGAGAAGTTTTCGAATAACACCGATTACCCATTCAGCTTTTTCTTTATTTAATTCACAAGTCGCTGCAAGCACCCCGTGTTTTCCCACATCCAAAACATAACCACCATCAGCGTTGAATAGCTCAATGCTGTAAAGTATTTGTTCAATATTGTCATTTTCGATGTACTCGCACTTCCGCCCGTTAGAAGGTTTTGCAGTGACTTTCAATGTGCTGCCATTATCTAATTGTTCTTCGCCATCCCAAATCGAATAATCGACTCCATCATCACCAAAGTCAGCCCCGTCGTTTAGTTCAATTCCTGAAATCTCCATTATTTTTTTCCTTTGTTGTTTATCTGATAAGACGTTGCATTATATTAGACGGGATAGTCATTCATTGAGCTACTATCATTCTTTCGCGTGGCCGTTCAAATTACAAAATCTCCAGAACGATGCGGAATAACTTCGATCCAGATGGATTGAAGATGCAACATTCCCCACACACTCACATCGACATGATCCAAAAGCTCGTGAAATAGGTAGCACTGGTGAAAATGTCGAAGTTGCGAACCCTCGAATCCACCAAGGTCGCTATGATCTTTGCCGTCATCCAGCCCCCACGGTTCTTTATCATGGGCTCGTTTTCTGCGAGATCCAAGTTTCACACGGATTTCCAGCGGCTCCATGATGCCATCATCCGCCCAAGCATCTGCGTTGTATGATGGTCGTTCGCTATCCGATTCGAAGCTAAGCCAGAGAACAATGTCTGTGCCATCCCATCTATCCCATTCCACACCAGCAGGGTTTAATCCTTCCAACCGTTCGTGCATTTCGTCCAGTTTGTCCTGAAGGACTTTTTCTAACGCTTGCAGTCGCGTGTTGACGTGGCGCAGCCTTTCCATATCTTTTTCGGACAACTCGTTTCGGCCAAGCGCATTCTGGACACACACCGACAAGTTAATTGCTTCATGTTCAGTAGCATCTAAGTATTTCTTCAGGCGCATGCCTGTATCCGTGAGCTTCTTACCTACCTTTTCATAAAACCGTCGTAGCGTTGATGGCACGTCATCCGCAGTTGCAAGGCGCGCGAATGCCTCTCCAGCGGAATTGATTTCAATGCAAGGCAAACCACCAATCTCGCCAAGTACGCGGATGCCGCCATTTAACGGTTGACGGTCGGATGGGTAGTATGTGGGTTGTGGCATACACCAATCTCTTTCAGACCAGTTAAGGCCATTTATCGTCAATGTCACCATCCTATTTCCTGTATGCGACACAACGTGACGTATCCAGGTTGCTAAATACGTTTCCTGAGATGGGAGTGAGAATTGATGAAATGAGCAACTATGCAAAGCACGGCCCGGTGTTCGATGCAGTAAAGCAATTAGTTATCGAAACTAAGATGCCTTCCATTTCGTTAGCGCAACGCACATTTCGAATCAATAACAC
>Ga0210056_1003854_pt1 | contig 12022 bp, 14 predicted proteins | sample CryGeyCG2014_080_2_FD_183965 | JGI IMG/M metagenome (GOLD analysis project Ga0210056, IMG submission 183965) | Groundwater microbial communities from aquifer - Crystal Geyser CG07_land_8/20/14_0.80 (SPAdes) (version 2) | ecosystem: Environmental > Aquatic > Deep subsurface > Groundwater | place...
GTGCCAAAGGGCGAGGTTTACAGCATTCCCGATGCCCTGGAATCTGCCGAATTCCCGGAAGAAGAAGAAAGTGTGGCGCATAAGAATGTGTTGACAAGAACAGAGCAGTTTCTCGCAAAGTTATCTGGAAGGTAAATATTTACAAGAGGAGGAAGGAAGCAATGCAAGAGTTTAAAGCTCTTAAAGTCCGTTGCCCCAACTGCAAGAAGGTTTTCTGGGAAACAACTGATGAATTCGACCCGGAGATTACCCCGAACGGATCAATGTTGCGCCTTTTACAGCCGTACCGAAGGAATCACTGGCCTATTTTTGGGAATGGCGTAATGCCGACGAGGAATGGCACGGGAACTGCGGGAACAAAATGTGCTGAGATGGATTGCCCTCAGTGCTTGGCTCAGTTGGCGCCGAGCGGAAGATTGAATGTGTTGGCGCCGCGCCCGGAACCCGAACCAACCATGCAAGAGGCTCTGGGTGTTGAGGATCAGATAGAAATGACTGTCGATAAGCGTTATATTTGTGAAGTCTGTGGCAGAGAGGCTAAAAGTCCTCAGGGATTGCGTGTTCATATGGCAGTGCATAAGAGAGCGGGAGACACAACCAAACAGGAAGTTAGGGAACAAGAGCGGCGATCTGGCTAAGAGAAGAAGGAGATAAAAGTGGATATCAGCAGAAATATAGATAATTTACGTGATAGGACTTGTGAATGCGGCGGGAAGATTTTTACTCATGCTTTAGCCCTAAAAGAGATTCCATCCCTATATAGCCCGTCTGGTAAATATGAAACGATAATGTCACATATTGGATTCGTTTGTATTGGGTGTGGAAAAAGGATGTCGCTGCGGCCAGAAGTAGAAGAAAAAGAGAAGTCAATGCTTACGTTGGTTAAGGGAAATTAAGGGGGTAAAGATGCCAAGATCAGAGGCAGAATTAAATCAGGGAATGCAGGAAGTATTAGATAAAATCAATAAGCCGTATGGGTTTAGAGAGGATGGAACGCCAAAAGGCAAGGGATGGATGGGACCACTGAAACGATCTGACGGCAAAATTTCAACAGAATTATCTGTCACGGTTGATTTCGATGGTAAAAAGACATTAATACCAACTATAGTGCCAACCCTTAATGAAAAGGAAGTGGATTATCTTCTCAATTCTTCACCAGAAAGACTGCGTAAGATAGATCCGGTTTTGTGGAACAATATCATAGATAAAGCGGTTAATCATGCCAGAAAAAGAATATCTGAGCAGAAAAGCCCCTTTTTTGATTAAAGGAGTATCAGAAAAATGCTAAAATCAGATTGGGGATTGCATTCGATCCCTGCTAAAGATCATCCAGACGTTGCTGAGTTTGCATACAGTTTGTTTGAGATTGCACGCGCTGAAAAAGAACGTCTGGGGAAGAATCAGGATTTCCTTTCAAATTATGCGCTTTACCGTGGCAAACAAAACCGTCAGAGGACAGATGTAAACCTGAACAAGGTTATTAATCTCTATTTTGCGAACGTCGAACGCACTATATCGAATATTACGGCCCGGGTGCCGACAGGGGAAGTTGTGGATATGGATGGCATCCATGATGATGCCGAGAATGTCTTATCCATGCAACTCAAGAAGTGGTGGAAGGATACCGATCAACAGAATTTGACCAAAGAGTCTGCCAGGGAAATGGAATTGTATGGGATTACGATTGAAAAACCTTCCTGGAATAAGACGGCAAGATCCCCTGCAATCGCAGTTATAGATCCATTTGCTTTTTTCCCTGCGCCAGGCAATTGGAGTAGTAGTGAACTTACAACGAAAACCCCCTATCTCTGTTACGCATATATTGAGTTTGTTTCCGAAATGGAAAATTTCTACAATGTTAAGGACATTGCGCCCGATGAAGCCTACGATCTGCTTGGCAGTGTAAGAGAAGAATATAAAAACCAGGTGTCCAGACAGTCAATCGGGAACTATGCAGATCCCATGACAATAGTCTCGGGCAAGGCAATTTCAGACAAGAAAATTGAGCGTTGTTTAGTAATTGAAGTTTGGATAAGGGATAATCGAACGACAACAGAAACAACAACTGAGCCCGTCCTCAATGAGATGACCGGAGAACCGGTTATAGACGACACAGGGAATCTGTTAATCAAGGAAATAAAAAGAACTGTTCCCGTTTATCGTGATGGGGTGCGAAAGATAACTGTTACCAAATCTAAAGATCCTCATAATAAAAATGGGTATGTAGTCCTGGATGATTGCGCTAACCCCAACATCAATCCTGCTGCCCCGGATGATATAGCGGGAAATACCTACCCATGGGGGAAGCTGCCCTGCTATTATGCCAATTCTTATAAGGACGGGGTATCATTATGGGGATTCGCTGCGGCTGAACAGGTAGGAGACCTTTTAGGTATAATCAATCAGATTATTCGGAAATTGGTAGCCTATGTTCTTAATGTAATAGTCCCCCCTTTAATTATACAGAAAGGTTGCGGTATTACCCCGGAAATGGTCGAAAGTTCAATCCAGAAAGGAGGCAGGCTGATATTAATGCCGTCCATACCAAATGCCAGAATTGAGTTCATGCAAATTCCTAATCTTCCAGCAACGTTTTTTGAAGTGCTTAATTTACTCATCAGGTTCTTCGACCGCACTTATCAGATAGAGGATGCCGACAGGGGAGTAGTGCCGCCGAGAATTACGGCAGCGGCAGCGATTATTGCTTTACAAGAACGCAATCAAGTCTTGATGCAGACAAAAACCAGCTCTATCGACTTTCTCGTCGAAAACCGCAGCAGATGGGCGATAGGATTATGGCAAAACCATGGAGTTACCGAGGAATTTGTCGATGTTGCGGATGAGGCTAAGCCATTTGTGGGCGTAAATTATGCTGGAAGGAAATTCAATTTTGTTGTGGAATCTGGATCAACTACACCGAGAACGAGCTTGCAATTACAAGAAATGGCAAAATGGCTATATCAGGTAAAGGCAATCAGTCAAAAAGGTCTTCTGGAAGCCTTGAACTGGCCCGGCTTCCTCCAGGAATTAGAACGTACTGCGGAGTCTCAGACCGACCAAGCGCTTCAGATTCTAATTGATGCCGGTTTGCCGGAAGAAAGCGCCATGCAGATTAAACAGTTTGTGATGCAATCCTCGTTGCAGACTACTAATCAGGGCAGGACGGTAAGAACGGAATCAACAAACACAGTGTCCGCGCCAAAAAGCGCCGCAACAGGAACGTAGCGTGCGGCAGCGCTTGGGCTTAGCGCACTACAAGGAGTGTAATTATCCCGATCTACGAGTGGAAATGCAAGCGATGCCGACGAATAACGGAACGGATGTTTAGAGTATCAGAATGTCCGGATCAGATTAAATGCGCCTGCGGCAAGATGGCAAAGAAAATCCTGAGCCGTGGAGCAGTTTTGACTGATGACAATGTTTCGTGGCTACCGTCGGCTATTAAGGTATTGCAACCAGATTATGAGCGGCCCATTGAGACAAGAGAGGAATATAAGAAATATTTAAAGGATCATAACTTAGAGTGCGTGGGTTGACTATGCCAGGGAATGATGACAAGTTAAATAATATTCTGTCTGCCATCAGGAAGAAAATAAATTCCTTGATTTCTGAGAAAAGAACTGGTAAATACAACATATTGCTGGAAATAGATATGTCACAAGGCGGGGTTGGCGATGTTTTCTTGATTAGCAACACTAAGGAGAGGATTTTAAAAAAAGATACGTGAAGTAGTTCTTGACATTTTGGTAGAACACAATATAACACTGACATAACGGTTACAGATATTACCTCATAAAGGTTAAATTGAAGCCCGGATTTGCGGATAGCACGTCATTGACGTGTCCGTAGATTCGGGCTTTTTTGTTTTATACCAAATCGGGGAGACCAGCAATCGAGTCCGCAAGGGCAGCTCGAAAATCCAACTGGTTCCGAGAAGGAGAAAAGAAAATGGTAGAAAATTTAGAGACAAACGTAGGAACAGATGCGGAACAGGGGATTGCCGGAACAAGTTTCAAGACACCTGAAGAGTTGGCAGCAGCATATCTACAAGAAACAGACCAGCGAACCAATCTCGAAAAGAAACTTGGCGAACAGGGCAGAGAGCTTGGCTATCTACGCAGTCAGGCAGGAACGCTTGCAACGGCATTGAAAGAAACCCTCACCAGAGAGCAACAGCGAGAGCAACGGCAAGAAACGTCGGGAGGTAAACCAGTTGATTATGCTGCGGAGAGCGCAGTCGTGGAAAAGCAAATCCAGGAACTCGATCCCCTATCCGATAATTACCAAAAAACCCTTGCTTCTTTAGTTGCCAGATCAAATAGGTTGGTTGCGGCAGAACAGCATGAGAAAACGCTGAGTGCAGCCAGCGAATTGATGAGAAAGGAATTGGGCGAGCGAGATGTGAGATCTGCCAAGCAAAAATTCTATGATGAGAATCCTACGTTTGCCACCCCGGAAATGCAGGCAAGGCTCAATGAACTTATTGCCAATGATAGGACTGGGATGCATGATCAGTTCTCGGCATTCTATGAAATCCAGCGTAATGATATTGCTGTGGAGGCAAAACGCCTGATGGATGAAAATGCAGAATATAAGAAGCGATTGGAACTTGCCAAAGGAACGGACGAAACAGGAAAAGTTATTGTCAAGGGTCAAAGCCCCGGACAACAACAAATTAAACAATCAAAAGCAACCGGCAAGGACTTAGATGCTGGGATGGCCGCAGCGTTACGAGCGGTTAGAGGCGAATGACTCCTTGCCTATAAAAGGAGAATGAATTATGAGCTTAATAAATCAACTGAATGCAACTACAGAATATTACTGGCTTAATACTGAGCCGGTAGATATTCTAAATAAAGCATCGGCCTTGCTCTGGAAGTTAATGGGCAATGCCCTTGTAAGGGACAACTGGGAAGTAAAACCCCACGAAATCGTTGACGGTGGGCTTATGGTGAAAGTCCCCCTGGAGTATGCAAATAGCAACTCCGGCGGGTATGCAGCCGACACCGTTATCAATCAATCTAAGGTAAATATTATCGATGCTGCCAGGTTTGGATGGGCTGGCATCTATGGAAGCAACACCCTGAACCTCGATGATCTCACCCAGAATACCGGTGATGAAGCAATTATCGACCTGACCAAGGTATATATGCAGTCAATTATTAAGTCTGTACGTGTGCGGATGGCGGCTGATGTGATTGCGGCTGCCGCAGATGCAAGCCGCATTAACGGACTTGGGGATCTCTTCAATACCGCCACCTCTACGGAATATGGCTGTATTTCCACAGACCAGATGGCTGATTGGAAAGCAAATGTCATTACAACGGCGGAAGAGATTTGCTTTGAGGTTATGCAGAAGGTGTTCAGGGCTCCTGACATGGGCGATTTTAAGGGCATGCTTCCAGATTTCATCGTTACCACACCCACTTTAAAAGATGGATTTGAGCGGTCTTTGCATCCTCAACAGCGGTATCAGGATACAAAGATGATCGAGGCTGGTTGGGAAAACATCCAACACAAAGGCGCCCCGATGGTATCAGATGGAGGTATTGCTGCCGGTGATTTGTACGCGCTTAACCTGAATTTCCTCACCCTCAGGAGCCATAAGGACTACAACTTCACCAAGCCGGTCTGGGTGGACAAGACAGTCCTTGGCCAACCGGATGTCATATCAGCCAATTCAAGATGGCGCGGGAACCTCTATTGTTCGAATCGCAAGATGATGGTAAAACATTCCAACCTTTCGGAACCGGTATAATTTTGATCTTCGGGGGTAGGGACTTAAGCCTGAAAGTCGGATACCTCACCGATTCCCCCGAAGTAACATGAGGAAATATCAAGGAGGTGGATATGAAAGAGATAAAGTTGACGCAAGGGAAGGTGCTCTGGTTGATGACGAATCATACGAGATACTAACTATAAGGGAGTTTACTACAACGCGAAACGCGGACACTTTCAGGGGTATATCACGGAAAATTATTGCCACCAATACATTGGAAGTTTTTCCACCCCGGAGGCCGCCGCCCGTGTATACAACAAAAAAGCGGTAGAGTTGTTTGGAGATTTTGCAAGGCCGAACGTAATTTAACAAATACCATAGCGAGCTTGGCGTACTTTGAGGCCAACGAAAGGAGATTATTATGAGTGAAAGAATTTTATCGGTAGGTGGGAATAAGGCTTCCCGTCCAATTTCCGATGTTCGACCTACAGGCGTGGCTGGTTCATATGTGAAGACTGATTCGGGGATTAACACACTTGCCGTGGGAACGGTTATCGCTAAAAAAGTTCTTATTGTCTGTAAGGTTACAGAGGATTTTGCAACTGGCACCGGCACCCAACCGACTATTAAAATAGGCGAAGCCGGATCAGACGCAAAATTTGCGGCAACTACTATATTTACGAACGCGGCGGAGGGGACGACATTTACTTTTGCCGGAAGTCTTACGGCAAAAAAGAACCTGATCGTCACGCTGACTGCCGCCGTAGGCGACGGAACGGGCGGGATTGACGTAACGGCTTTTATTGTTCCAGCAGCATAACCAAAAAACTTTAAACCGGGGCCGGTCTCTATGATGGCTCCCCAAAAATAAGGAGAAAAGACTATGAAACATATACTTGTTATTCTTCCCAGTGATGGAATCATGTATATCCCCGTTCCATCGAGAGGAACTTTGAAAGGGATGAGAGCGGTTTATCAGACAAATGTGGTTGAGCCGGGTGACACTATTATCGCGTCAAGAGCTACAACTGCTGTAAACACATTGACAGCGGTTGATACTGCTGGTCTTGTGGTTGAAACCGGAGTTCCCGATGTCACAAATAAGGGACTCATTTTTGACCCGGGTTCAGCTACAGCAACAGACCACGTTATCAAACTCGTTGCCGATAGCGCTGCTGGAGTTGCGGTCGTTGATCTGGAATACGATGATTCCGCTTATATCCAGCAGAAAGCGAGTGAGAGCTAACAATCTTTTTCCTCCTTTCTAACCCTTTAACCCCCTTGCGTGCCAGAATAGACACGCAAGGGACTCCTTTGTGAAGAGGATGGTCATGGCAACCCTGACAGAACTGGTTACTGCCATTCAGGACATCCTGCAGGACGGGGCCTATACGGAAGAAAAGATCATCAGCCGGATCAACAGCGCATTGCAAATCGTGGCTGCGGGGGTCCGGATGCCGAATGGAATAATTTCACCCGTACTTCCTGACCTTCTGGATTACGACACGATTGTGACAACGACAGCAGCTTACGCGTCCCTCCCCGCCGATTTTCAGCGCAATGTCATTCTTGTTCTGGATAGTTCCGGGAATAAGATTGAGCCACCGAGCGGTGGAAACTATCAGGCGTTCGCGCTGTTCCTGAAAAACACATCGGACAAGAGGCTGGCAGAAACGGGATCGGTCTATTCCGTCGTAGTAAAGGGTCTGCGTCTGTACTATCAAGGCATACCGTCTGCGGCAGAAACGCTCGGACTCCATTTCTACCGCCGCCCTGCGGTGTTGTCGCTCGACGGCGATGAGCCCGAGGGGCTACCAAGCCATTTAGCCGAGGACATCTTGAAGCACAAGGTGCTGGCAAGCATCTTTGGAGAAAAAATAGAAGATGGGCAGGATAACAAGGGCATAGCTACGACCTATCATACAACTAAATTTATGGAGGCGATGGTTGCTTTGTGTGATTTTATCGGCATAGACGCTTCGCCGGAGTATTACGCCAGCGGGTCCGACGCCACAGATGCCGGGATCTGTGATTGAGAGGATTTTCTATGATATTGGATGGGTTCACTAAATGCTTTTTCAATAGGCCAACCACGCCTAACAATGCGGGCATACAACATGCTCCTTTTCATTCCGAGAGTATCCGACCATTGGGAAAGAGTCGCACTTTCCCCGCCAAAAGTTATGATGAGGTTGTTTCGTTTGTTGTTATTTTGCTCCTTTGCTACGGACCATTTCACGTTGTCGGGGGAATATCCAAGGCTATTGTCAATACGGTCAACAGTATGCTTCAGAGTTGGTTTTGGGCCGATATGTCCGTAGAAGGCCGTAAAGTCGTTAAGCCAAAGCGGAGAAACAGATATTCCTCGCCCTCCGTAATCTCCGAATTGTTTATTATGGGGATTTCCGCAACGATCTTTCATGCTTTGCCATGCGCGGTATTCAGGGCTATTGCTCGTGCCGGGATGAATACAGCCGCAACTTTTTGTCTCTCCGGAACGCAAGCGAGACCCTCTACATACCGTGGTTTTTCCACATTCGCAGCGGTTTTCCCATTTAGCAATACCATCGGTGGTGTTTTCCGCTCGGCGGATAACAGTGAGACGCCCAAAAGTTTGGCCGGTAAGATCGATAAAATTCTGTCGTGGCATGGGAAACACACTATCAGCTTCATGAGAAAATGTCAAGGGATAGCGTGATGAGTGAGCTTAATTTTTCAGGATTTTCGGGAGCGAATAATGTCTCTGAGCGGTTTTATTCAAGGAAAGGGATTGTAGAGCCGAAAGTCATATTAAATTTGGATGTTAACGCCGACGGGTCTTTGACTATCCGCGCCGGAAAAACGCTGTTTATCACTTTGCCGAACGCCCACAGTTTGTGGAGCGGTAATACCTGCATGTTATGTGTTGCCGAAAACGTACTTTATCGTATTCGGAACGGAGTTGCTACTTCCGTTGGAACTATCGCGGGTCCGCGGTCGCCGGTCAGTTTCGTAGATGCAGAAGAAAAAGTGTTTTTCAGCAACCAATACTCCCAGGGAATTTTTGATCCTTTGAATGACACAGTTTCTTCGTGGGGTATTGCGCTCCCCAATGGCCCTATGCTCCTCTCGTCAACGGATGGTAGTCTGACTCCTGGCACCTACCATATCTGCATGACCAACGTGGCCAACGGCGAACTTTCCGGGAACGGGACTATATCCGACATAATCCTGACGGCAACGGGCGGGATTCAGATATTGAACCGGCCTTCGGGGGTTTTGGTCTGGGCTTCTGAAGCCGACGAATACATGTTTTACCTTGTTGGCGCGGTGGATACTGTTGTTGATATTCCTGGAATAGAGCCTCTGCCGTCCTTTTTGTGTAGCCCGCCGCCTTACATGGAAAACCTATGTTACGCTTTTGGGAGGATATGGGGATCATGCGATAAAAGCGTCTATTACAGTGAGCCATTTCATTTAGGATGGTTCAAGTTGTCGTCGAACAAATATCCTTTTGAAGACGAAATAACGATGATAGCAAAAGCTCCCACAGGATTGTTTATCGGCATGAAACACAGGACAAGGTTTCTGGCGGGCACGATCCCGGAACAAATGGCTGTTCAGGACGCCGGCGCGGGTTCAGTAAGAGGCACGTTGGCTTATTGTAACCAGATGCCGGAACTGGGTTGGACATTAGGAACGCCTGAAAAGGACTTTACCGATGTTCCGGTGTGGCTGACAACGGAAGGCGTTGTAGTAGGCGCTCCGTCCGGACATTTATTTAATATATCTAAGAACAAGATAAAAATGAGCATTCCAGACAGGGGCGCATCTCTTTACCGCAACCTTGAAGGCGTTATTCAGTTTCTTACAAGTTTTAAAACAGGGTCCATCGCAAGCGGAGCGGGGTTCAGGGATGCAGACACCTATGCTGCTATCCGGAGCGGGAAGATTGACATCCATGAGAAGTCAAATAAGGAGATGAGCAGTCGGGCGGCATTTTCTGATGAAGTGAGTTGTACGGTAACAAGGGGCGGAGTGGAAATTTAACTATTTAAAACTAAAGGAGAATTATCATGAAAAGAAATCCGATTGTTGACCAGTTCAGGGACGATCGAGACTTTGCTTATGCGGCAAGGCATCTCGAAGAGTCGGATCTTGCCTTCCACGGTCATGTTATTTGCGACCATTATCGTGATGGCAAGTTGATTCACACACAGGAAGGCAGCAACATCTTTACAACGGTTGGCCGGAATTACCTTCTTGACATCATTTTCGGCACGACAAGCAAGGCGGGTTCGGCCATTTTCTATGCTGGGATATTCAAGCTCAATGTGACGCCTGCCGCTGGTGATACGGCGGCAACATGCCTCGGCGCAGCAGGAACCTACGGCGAGTGCCAGGACGCGGATTATGACCTTCCGCTGACCGATAAGCCAAGTTATACGATTGCCGCTTCTGCAAGCGCAGGATGCACAAATGCCGCAAGTCCGGCACAATTTACAATAGCGGCCCCGATTACCGTTTACGGCGCATTTCTGTCCACGGAAAAAGCAAAAACAGCTACTACCGGATATTTGATGTGTGCGAAGAAATTTACGGCATCGAGGGCGGTAATTAATGACGATGTGCTTAGTGTATCGTATGTCGTGACCACTACTTCCTCATAAAAACGGGGGGTTATGAAATATGACCTACAATCTTTCTAACCATGGGGCTGTATGGTTTCAGCTTTGAGCTGTAGAGGCCGCCGACTTTAATTGTGGGGAGTAGTCACGCCGAACCTTAACTTCACAAACTTTGGCGACGTTCTGAACTCAGAACTATCCCGCGACACCATAACCGCAATAGATACGGCAACGGATACTTGTACTCTTGCGAAGACGGGGGCGGCTCTGATCTTCTATCACTGCGAACCGAACTCCCCGTTGCGTGACAACGGAGCGATTGAAGGCGGAGCAGCAGGGTTTGCTGTTGGAGATGAGGTTATTGTTCTTTGGAAGTTTGATAAGTCTAAGGTATATGTCATAGGACATGTAGATGGGATAAGGAGTTGCGGCTTTTTGAAAATTAAGCTTTTCCGAGATGATGATATCGTTAATCCACTGGGAGAATTACATCACCCGGATTTCTATTTACAGGTATTCGATATTAACTTTAATGCTATTGCCGATATATATGCCGCTAATCCAGAATCCTATTTTAAGCGTAATACTGATGGATCTCGCTTGAAAGATAAGGATGGGAACGATATTCCTGTTTATAATCCAGAATTAAAGTGTTGGGAATTTGAAGGATATATATGGAACAAGAACGAACCGACACACCCAACAACGTTTCAGGCAATCTGGTCTGGAGGAGAATATCACCCACTTGCAAAACAATTTATTATCGTAGCAAGATGTGAAAATGGAATACCTATTTATTATAAAATGCTTACGCCAGAAGAAATATCGGCAGGTAAATGGCCACGTACACATAAACTTCCTTCCGAAGGAGGCCCCCCGATTGTTTCGGGAAATTATGCACTCTCCATTCCGTATCTCAAAACAGAAAGCTATATTTCTCTACCGAAATTGTATAATGAGTATAAGGTAGTAACTTCTATCCGACATGAAACAACAATAAAAAGTTCTCTTCCTTATTCTCTTCTTTATAGTATTTCGGAGCATATTCTTACGCCTGTTTATTGGGCGCATGGAATCAGTGAGGAAGCAAAATGGTGCTCTGCTCCACGACAAGAATTAATTTTTGCACCAGGAATTATTTCTTTTATAAGTGATGATGGAGTATTTACACTTGAATCTTCTGGGGTTGGAGAACATCCAGCTTTTTCTACACCCTTAGAAGGTGTTATTATGAGTCCGGGGGCACTTACGTATGGAGTTACAGGCACAGCAATTCCAGCGGACATTCTATGGGAGTGTTGGGTGGGAGAAGATAATCAACATGGAGAATATGGTCCAGAAACTGCCATTTTTGACTATATAGGATTATCTCAGATAGCTGGGGCAAGCATAGATGTAGATTATTCTTACGAATATTGTGTATGGCACAGTATTCCACCATCATTTGATTAAGGGAGGTTTAAAATGAACAAGAGAATGCTATCAAGAATAAGGTTTGATGAAAATATCCCGAAAAAAGAATTGAATAAGATTATCATACCAATACCAAGAGCCACATGGAACGTTGAGTGCTATGACAAACATGGAAACCCAAAATGGGACATTCTTAATCAGCATAACCTCATAACAAATCAGGGGTTAAACGCAAACCTCAACATCATGTTCCACGGGGCGACACAGATAACCACATGGTATT
>Ga0210056_1003859_pt1 | contig 12013 bp, 12 predicted proteins | sample CryGeyCG2014_080_2_FD_183965 | JGI IMG/M metagenome (GOLD analysis project Ga0210056, IMG submission 183965) | Groundwater microbial communities from aquifer - Crystal Geyser CG07_land_8/20/14_0.80 (SPAdes) (version 2) | ecosystem: Environmental > Aquatic > Deep subsurface > Groundwater | place...
TACCTGAGCAGTTACCATCTTTATTTCTTTCCTGAACTTGCCGTAGGAGGTGATGCCGCCCTTGAAATCGGCGCCCGCCTTGACCCGCTTTGTGGCGACAATGACCGGAATCGCCAAAACGCCTTTATTGCCGAGATGAGGGTGCAAGACGTCCCGTATAAAGCTTTCTTCCGTAAAACCTTCGGAAAGAATCAGAATTTTCTTCAACTGACCGGCCTTCCTCCGATAAGGTTCTTCTCCCATATTTCGCCCAAGCTGTAATCATCCATCCAGCCTTCTATTTCCTCTTTTGTTGGCCGCTTGAAGGTGGATTGGCCCTCTTTGCGATCAACGACCATGATGTCCTCCGGGTCAAGCTGGTTGACCAGCGTCACCGATTGGGTCGATACGACAATCTGCGTTCTGGTCGAAGCGCTCTTCAGCATCCCGGCCAACACTGTGATGGCGTAAGGATGAAGCCCCAATTCCGGCTCATCCAGGAGGATGGTCTGCGGAAGATTCGGCTGGGTCAACAGCGTGGTTAGGGCGATGAACCGCAACGTTCCGTCGGAGAGGGCATTGGCGTCAAAATAGGCGTCAGAACCCTTTTCCGTCCATTCGAGCCTGATCTTGTCGGGGTTCAGCGGGTACGATCGCAGGACAAAATCACCGAAAAACGGCGCCGCCAGGCGAACGGTATCGCAAATATTCCTGTAATATTGAGGCTTCTTCTCCTTCAATAGATAGAGATAAGCGGCCAGATTGGAGGCGTCCGGGCGCAGCATCTGATTATCGCCAAGATCACATAGTTTCTTGATCTTTGCTGATTCGCCGGTATCGTGAAAGTGATAGATTTTCCATCCCTGAATGGCTGCCAGGACATGCTCGGCTATGGCTTCTCCCTCCTCCGCCCTTTCCGGGAGCACCGATTCCTTATAGCCTGTCCGCAATGATTTCCGGTACGGCGTTGAATACTTATCGGGGTTGTGAAAAAAAACATTCTCTTCTTCAAAAATTAGCGTATCGCCTGCCGTGGTCAAGGTGCACTCATAGGCATTTTGTCCAAATTGAAGATGGATATGGATCGCTTCCGTTGTCTTGTGACCGTAGTGCAGCAACTGGTCCGCCCCGCCGGACTTGCCGACATACACCTGGAGATTCTCCTGCACTATTTCATTGAGCAGCTTGAAGACGCCGATAAAGTTCGATTTGCCGGCGCCATTCGCGCCGATTAAGACATTCAGCGGTTTCAGTTCAAACCCTTCCATACTTCTTATGGATTTGAACCCTTTGATGGTGATTTTGTCTAAGGCTGGCATAAGATTATCCTCTTTGACGTAGATTCATTCCTATATGAGTTCCTTCATCTGTATCCTCTTTTAAAGTATGAGGCCTCATCAAGGACGGTCTTCGTTACATGGATTTCATACCCTTTGCTGATCCGCTCGAATAAACCGAGTGTATGCAGGTTGATAATGACATCGGCGTTAAGCAGCAGCAATTTTTTCATAGTTTCTCACGGCAAATCCGGCAGCAGAAAGGTAGTTATCAACCTCGGGGCGGTCGATTCCCATATATTCGGCAAACAAGCCGCGAGCGATTTTTCCTTCCATCAGGCACCGGCGGGAAAGAGATATATACCACTTTCCCACTCCGATCCTCTGGGCCAAGTTCTTGTCATGGCGTCAACTTTTTTATGAGAAGCCCGCATGAGGGGCTATTGCGAGACGAATGCAATTTGGCGTTCGATGCCACATAACGCTAAGGGTAAGCGGCGGTAGGCTTTTTTGCCGTCCGCTTGACCCGTTCGTTAGCCGCCATTATCTTCTTTTCTGATTTCAGATTGAACTTGGAGGACATTCGAGATCTCGGAGCAGGAATGCCGTAAAGCATGCCTTCAGCACTAATGTCCTCATCGATATCAGGCCAACGCACACCCTGACCGTCTCCAATGATCTCCCAGTTTGCCCGCTGTTTGGGCGTTGACTCCAACAATCGCCATGACCAGGCAAGGGGAACGCTGATTGACCGCCCATCCACGAGTTGAGCCATAATGGTGTCTTTGGTGACGCTTATATCCTTAATTCTCGCTTCCTGTATTTGTACCGCAGTGTTCATACCATGCCTCCATGATCCTGTCTCTATTCTTTAGGATTATCTCCCGTATGATATTGAGCTCTTTCGACGTAAAACCCTGATTCCTTGCCAAAGCCAATGGTTGAATCCAGAATTTACATACCATCCTTTCTCTCTGAACGTGGACATGCATTCGCTCATTGCAGACGAAGCTGTAAAAGAAAAACCGATATGGTCCTGAAATATTGCTGACTGTCGGCATATCAAGTGTCCTTTTGAATTATAGAAGGATGCGTGGTCGCTGTCAACATTTGTTCGAGCTAACCTGCAATTCAGACACTAAATTAGGCCAGACATAATACCATTTAAAGAACCGTTCATATCAGCAATCCTTCGCGTTCGATATTGATCCGCAGAGGAATGAATTGATACTTGGAACCGTGCCAATCCGCGCGGCTTCTCACAATGGAACTCAGTACCTCGCCGGTTTCCCATTCGATTTCATAGAGAACGTGTCTGATACGATCAGTTCGGACCGTGTCAATCATGCCATCAACAAGGATAAGAAAATCCCAGTCCGAATCGCTCCGTGCATCCTGTCGCGACCGTGAACCGTACAGATAAATTTCCGCATCCGGTTCAATTGTTCGAACCGCCTCTTTAACCTTTCTTAATATTTCTTTTTCCATAATCGCCTCCCTTGCACTAACCCAGGCCAATTTTTTCTATCCTTTATTGATTCTTCCCCCGATATGAATGGCTTCCACCACTATGAAAATTTCTGGAACTGTATCTTCAACCCTTATGAATCATGGAAAGATGGCGTTGAATTTTCTCCCGCATATCCTCTTAATAAATCTGTTCCCTTTATTTTTTTATTTCTACGCGAGAACCAGTTTTTTCTGCGGCGCCTCCACTGCGGGGCCGCCATCGTCGATTGCCTCCGGGAGCCGCCCTTCAACCACCGTGATGAGCTCCCGCAGATCGTTCAGCAGCGCCTCGAGATCGCTTTTCCGGAAAGCGTCGCTTTGTTCATCGATGCCCGTCATCAGCGACCGGACGCTGCCCCGGTAGAGAGAGAAGGATTTTTTTCTCACCGTCGTTGTCGCCGTCGGCTTCAGCCCTTTCTTCAGTTCCTTCTCCAGTCCGACATTGGTGAAACCCTCCCCGATGGCCTGCTGGAAGATTTCCATCAAGAGCGGATGGTCGAGGTTGGCCGCAAAGATATACCCTTGGGAAACGCCGATCAACCCTTCCCGGAGGGCGGTTTGGATCTCATCCGGGAGCTTCAACAGTGAACAACCCCTTTGAACGGATCTTAATGATTTTCCTGATATATTCATGATTGTAGACACAGTGTCTACAATCTCTTTTTTCACCCGTTCCGGGTCCCTTTCCACGAGGATCATTGTATTGATGATCCCGTCCGTATCGAACGCTTCATCCCCATGCCGGGCCTTAATGTATTCAACCACAGCCTGGGCCGTGTCAATCGGATCGAGGTCCGCGCGCTGGAGGTTCTCCGTCAACTGCAGGGCGAGAACCTCGTCCCTCCCCGAGACCACGTCTATCACCCGGGCCGGGATGGTCGCCAGCCCCAGCTCTTGGCAGGCCAGCAAACGCCGCTCACCCGCTATGAGCAGGTATTTTCCGTCCCGCGGGGTCACAATGACCGACTCCAGAACCCCCTTCTCGCGGATGGACTCGACGAGCGCGAGAAACGCCTCTCCCTCCTGATCGATCCGGGAGCGAACCTGCTCCCCAACGTTGATGAGCGCCAGCGGTATGTCGAAGAACGCCGCCGCCGGTGTTGCACTGCTCGTTATTGTTGCCATTTCCGTTACCTCCGTCAGTTATCTGGGGAAAGTCTCCCTGCCACGCGGCAGGCTTGCGATACTGTGCTAAGTCCTTGCTTTTTAGCGGGGAAAGTATAGGCAGAACGGATTTGTATGTCAAGAAAATAGGCCGCAGCAAATCGCTCCGCGCCGCATAAACTGAGCGACAGTGAAGCAGCGCCACCGTCGAGTGGACACACAATGGCGCCGTTCATTGTGGAAGATGAAATATTTTTAAAAATCAGCTCATTGAATATTCGGTAGCTTTTGTATAACTAACCCAAAGGTGCAATTTGGGGCTGGCGATTTTTCTGGTGAGATGATCGCTGACTTGCCGGATAACCGGGAATTTTACTTGACACCTGCTGGCTAAACCGGCTATATTTTCTACCGGATAACGATACATCGGTAACCATGATCAGGAGGAACCCATGATTGAGACGATCAAGCCCATAATCCTGGACTTCCAGGAAACCCGGCTGGAAACCGGTGTGCCCCGGCGCCTGCATATCGAGACTGTTCATGGCAAAGCCGCTGTCTGCATCGGAGTACGCCGAAGCGGCAAATCAACCTACCTGTTCCAGGTCATTGAGCGGCTTCTTGCCAGCGGGGTCCCGCAGCAGAACATCTTGTACCTGAACTTTTTCGATGACCGCCTGCACAACCTGCGGGAGGACAACCTCGGCCTGATCGCCGAGGCCTATTATTCGCTCTACCCGGAAAAGAAAAACACCGAGACGGTCTATTGTTTCTTCGACGAGATTCAGGCGGCCCCCGGTTGGGAGCCCTTCGTCGACCGCTTGATGCGGACGGAAAAATGCGAGGTCTATCTCACGGGCTCGTCGGCCAGGATGCTCTCCAAGGAGATCGCCACGCAGATGCGCGGTCGAGCGCTTTCATGGGAAATGTTCCCGTTCTCGTTCCGGGAATTCCTGGACTACAAAGAAATCGAGAGCGAGGGCGCATTGTCGACGAAGAAACGGCTCCTCGTCCAGAAGGCCTTCGAGGAATACTGGGAGACCGGCGGCTTCCCCGAGGTTGCCGGCCTTGGTCGGAACCTGCGGATTAAAACCCACCAGGAATACTTTCAGGCCATATTGTTTCGGGACCTGGTCGAGCGCCACGACGTTTCCCATCCGAGGGCGGTGTCCGATCTGGCGCACTGGCTGGTAGATAACACGGCCTCGCTCTACTCGGTCAACAGCCTCACGGGGTATCTCAAATCGCTGGGGCACAAGGCGCCCAAGTCGGCAGTGTCGGATTACCTGGAATGGTTCGAAGACGCCTATTTCCTGTTCACCGTGCGGATCTTCGACGCGTCGCTCGCCCGCAGCAACACCAACCCGAAAAAGGTTTACTGCGTCGACCATGCCCTGGTCAACTCCGTGTCATCAGGGATTTTGGTCAACTCCGGACATCTCCTGGAAAACCTCGTGTTCACAGCGCTTCGACGGCTCCACCCGGGAATTTACTACTATAAGACGAAGACCGGCAGGGAGGTCGACTTCATCGTCCCGGTGCGCGACAACGCGCGGATGCTGGTCCAAGTGTGTGAGTCGCTGGCCGAACCGCAAACGAGGAAACGGGAAACGGCGGCCCTGAGCGAGGCGATGGCCGAATTGGGCCTGAAAACCGGAACGATCGTGACCAGGAACGAGGACGAGCGAATTGATTCCGGCGGCGGGACCATTGAGGTGGTCCCGGCATGGCGCTTCCTGCTCGACCTGCCGGAATCGACCGCATAGGTGGAAGAGGCGGATACCTGAAGGGAAGTGCCGGTGCGGGCATATGATTATTAATGTGATATACCCCCCAGGTGCTCTTCTCGCTGATCTTGGCATGGCGGTCATTTACGATAGATCGGTCACTTCATCAATAAATTTAAACCGTCCCCATTTACGTTTGGCGGCGCAAGAAACGAGAAATAATCCCCATAATATCAAATCCTTAAAAAATTACATTACGCCGAACTTACGCCGAACTTACGCCAAATATTTTCATTTCATTCATCCGCATGCCTGTCTTCATCTACGGCAGGGTACCATCTGGCGGCACTTGTTTTTCCATCAAGGTATATACGTTTTTCCCCTTTCAATTCACGCAGAAGCTTCTGGACCTGGCTGGAAGATAGAAAAGGAAGCACTTCCATAAGTTCTTGCAGTCTGCTCCCTTCCTGCCGGCTATCAACGATATGTTTGCACAACAAAGCCTTATTGGTCTCCCGATCCAACCCTCTGTGACGTGTGTAAACTCCTTTCTTACCTATAAATTCATAGAATTGACGTGAGAGAATATAACGACGTCCGACTCGTTCAATAATACCCTGCTCAACCAGGTATGGCAGGCGGTCTTTAAGTTCATCAGGCACACGTTGGTTATGGGAAACGCGATCGATAAGCAGAAAATCCTGCGTTGCAAATGTTTTCAATCTCTCATTCCCGACTTTTTCCATAAATCTCAGGAATTGAGGATCTGTAACGTCGCCCCTCAGCGTCAGCCATACCTGGAAATTATCGGTGCCTTTGAAATCCGGTTTAGGTTTGGTCTCCTTGATGCACTCCTCAAAGATACGATTCATCCCCTGCCCGGAACGCTCGACCAAGCCACAGCGGGCAAAAACTTCGGCGATGCGGCGATTGCGCGGATATTGCTGCCAGAGAATATTTTCCGGCGTAATCCCTGGAGGCAAACCGCCGGGGCTGACGATTTCTAATCTGCGCGGATACTGCCTTACAAAGACGGACCCTCTCGACCGGTAATCACGGTGGCTGACCGCATTGAGAATCGCCTCACGAACGGAGTTCTCGTTGAAAGTGGGGATGTCCCAAATAAAAAGGCCATCCTGAAAATGCTGAATATCATTGCGCAGATTAATCTTATTCCATAGGTCGTCATAGAAAGTGAAGAACCCCTGGCGGTATTCCAGACGTTGTTGTGCGGGGCCTGAAGAGTCGTTTGCTCTGTATTCGAAAATCACCTCAGCATGAGAGAGGTATTTGCCGAGAGTCTGTCTCGTACCGAATAATATCAGGGCTGCGTTGGTTAAGTGACCATCAACAAGTAACTCTGCATCCATCAACAATTGTTTAACCGAAAGCGTTTCGATGGATGGATTCTGCGATTTCTTCAACCAGCGCCGCCGGAAATCTTCGATAGCGGCCATATCGAGATCTTCAATAGATGCTGTATGGCAGATTTCCGCTGAAGAATCCGGTTCTGCTTCACTGATAATCCGCTTGATTGTCACCGCCGATGAAGTATGGACACTCTCGCCGCCCCGCATCCAGTAGGCGCCTTTATAGGGAATCGGCACCCCCAATGGCCTCGAAGGAACATGGAAAACCAACACCCTCCCGTCAGGGTTTATGATTTCCTCAATTTCGATGCGTAATGAAAGCCTTTCGATGAGGCTCGCTTTTGTCTTTTCACTGGACAGAAAGGCCTCCGTTCCAACAATTTTTCGCGGCATTTTATCCGTCACGCCCAGTACGAACAGGCCACCACCCTCATTGGCAAAGGCGGCGCAATACTTCACCAACTCCTCAAAGTCATAGCGGTTTTTCGCCTCTTTGAACTCCAGGCGCTCGCCTTCTTTGGACGTCATTATCTTGGAGAGCCATTGTATCCGTGTATGCATCAATAATCCTCAGCGATCATGAATTTGCCAGTCTTATCAACCACCGGCGCTGGTCTTCAAGTAAGCAGAAGCAACTTCCATCGCCACCGATTTTACGAGATCAAACGTCATGGAGAGGTCCTTGGACAAAAAGGAGCTCTTAGTTGTTTGCAAATGGTGTCACTCCGTATGGCATCCAGGAACGCATGGCCATCCCAGGTTAACCGTTATATAAGGACCAGGTCCTAGTGTTTTCCTGCAAGACCGATACTTCGAGGTACCGAAGCCAGCACCCAGCACTCCAAGCGACAAGCTCGCGCTTCAAGCGAGCGTTCCCGCTGTGCGAGATTGCCGGCGCAGTGTTTCGACTGCTACCGCAACTGCGGCGGAGTCCGGGGGCTTTTCGCCCCACTCCTGCCAGAAGTTGCGGGTCTGACTCAACGGCTCGATGGTTGGGAACTTCAGCTTGATTCGGGCGGGGAGGAGGATCGCATCGCCCAGTAACAGGGCTTCTCCGGTGTCGAGCAGCGGCAAGCCGTCGAGGACACCCGCCAGCGAATCAGGCATGAGGCGACGGACGACATTCTGGTCCTGATCATTGGTCAAGCGCAGGATGAGGAAGTTGTTGCACTGGCTGAGGATGGTTCGGCTCACGTCCGAGGGGCGCTGGCTCACCACAAGCAGGGAGACGCCGTACTTTCGGCCTTCTTTAGCGATGCGCTCGAAGGAGTAGAGGGCCTGTTTCTCGACTGCGTCGGCGTCTTCACGGACCGGCAAGTATAGATGGGCTTCGTCGCACACGAAGACGAACGGCGTCCTCTTTTCCGGATCCATCCAGAACTGGACATCGTAGAGCAGTCGTGCGAATACGCCCGTGACGACGGGGAGAACGTCCGACGGCACTTCGGAGAAATCCACCACCTTGATGCCGTGCTTTCCCTCGCCCGGGGCAAGCAGCATTGCGATTTGCTTCGCGAGCCAATCGTACTTGAGAGCAGTCTCTGGCGGCTTGAACATGAAGCCGTAGCGGCGATCTTCGGCTTTGGCCGTTAGGCGGGAAATAAATCTCGTTAAACGATCTTCCCACTCACCTTTTACCGGCCCGGTCTTGCCAACTCCCTTTGTCGTATTGTCTTGTTCGAGTCGTTGAATAAGCTCGTTCAGCTTGTAGGGAATTGGCGAATCCACGGTAAACGTTGCTTTTACGTCCGTCTTTTTTTCAACGGTGAGGGTAGCCTCTTTCAGGTTACGGACGTGCAAGGTGAACCGCGATGCCTGGTTGGGCGCGTTCTGGTCGCTGCGGTCTAAGATCATCGAGAGCATTTCTTCCCGGTTCAGGAGCCAGTACGGCAGGAAGAGTGCATTCTCCTGTGGCTTGGCGAGATCACCCGGACCTGCGATCTTGAACACGGCAGCAATAGGGATTGGCTCGGTGCCGTCCTTACGGGCGGGCGGGTTCGCGAGCGACGCGTACTCGCCGTGCATGTCGAAGACGATGATGTTCGCGTACTTGCGGGCGTGTGCACGTTCCAAGATCAATGATACCGCATAGCTCTTGCCCGAGCCGGTACTGCCGAGGATCGCCGCGTGCCTCTGGAAGAAGCGATCGCCGTTGGCGATCGCGGCAGCAGAGTGGTCGATGGCGAAGTGGCCAAGTTCGAGCCGCTGCGTCTCATCCAAGTCCTTGCCCAGTAACCCCATGAACCGCTGAAGGTTGCTGCCCTCAATGAGAAAACAATCGCGATCGATTTGTGGGAACGAATCAGCGCCCCGCTTGAACCGATTGCGGACGGTTCCCTCAATGGTGCGGTAGGTGCCGAGCAAAGCGGCCCGGAGCGAATCGTCCGGCACGACCTCCACCGCGAGCGTCGTGGGTGCCATCGCATCAGGCTGCGCTGTCTGCTCGCGGAGTTGCCGGGTCACACGCTCCGTCATGCCGATCAGGAACTCCTGAGCGGTCGTCCCCTGAATTGCGACAAGGCTCCCGACCGCAGCACGCGGCAAGAGGGCGGCGTTTTCCACCGCGATGAGTACGCGGCTCGTGTCCACGGAGACGACCTTGCCGAGCTTGCTCGGCGCGTCGAACGTCAGAATTGGTGAATCGCTCATGTCAGTCATGTCAGTAGCTCCTTTGCCAGAATACCCAGATCCCACAAATCGTGTCCTTGATGCTCGAACCGGTGTCCCTTTGTCACCATCGCGACTCCCGCCCATGTCGTCGGTTTCGAGAGGCAAGCGCATCGCGGCGATTCCTCCGCCAGCTTCTCGACCTTCAAGCTCGCCGATTGGTTCAAGATCAGCGTGGGCGTGCCGTCATGAATCCGTTTTACGAGATGGGTTTGTAGGTGATCGTCATTGAACCCGTACCCCACGACCAGCAGACGACCGGCCTGGTTGATGTAGTCGTTGGCCAAATCGCGATGTTTGTCGAAGGGCGAGTTGTAGCCAGCCCGGTACTTGTTGATGCCGGGCGTGATCATGAGCCGTTCCGCGTCCAGATCCAAACTGCAACGTCGCGCGTCGTTGCCAGATTGGTACCAGTCAAAGCTCCCATGCGGCTTCAGGACGATCGCACGCGGGAAGTGGTCGAGGACGGTGGTCCTGGCGCGCGTTGTGATGCCCCGGCATGATCCCATGCAACTTCGGGCATGGTCGAACGCGCCCGCATAGTGCCCGACGGCTGTGGTGTCCACATGGAAGCCTGCCATCTCGCATGCCACCTCGATGAGCCGATCATAGTTGGGTGTCAGGATCGGCAGCCCATTCGTCGGCTTCAACACCTTGGCCAGGAATGTCGTCAGGCGAAGCGAGCGATCCCCTCGGAGCACCGCGCTCATGACTTCGCGTTCCTTCGGCATTAGCAGTTCGCACGTCCTTTGTGCGATCCAGACCTCAAGCGTGTCGGATGGCGGTTGCTTAAGCAGTGCCGCTTCCAATCCTTCGCCGGTATCCAGCACAGCCTTGATCTGGTTCCACAGCGTCGCGTCGGTTCCAGTCAGTACGCCCGCGCCGTTGCTGAGATGCGTTGCAAGCGCGGGCATTCCCGGGATCCCCTCAGCGGCGGACAGCCCGGACCCGATCACCAATGCAAGACCGTCGGTGAAGTGCGCCTGCACGAATGTGACCAGCGCGTCGTAGTCCATCGTCGTACCTCACAAGCCCTACTTTTTCTTCTCGCCTTCCTTACGGATCGTTCCAATCTTCTTGTCGGACCGAGTGTCACGACCGTCAGGATTCCTAACGGTACCTGGAGGCAAGTCATGCTTCTTCTCATGACTACCGACGGTTTGGTCGCTCCTGTCTTTTCTCGCCATGATCGTCTCCTGTTCTGCGCCGATGGTTATTGTCTTGTCGGGTGCCCGGGCGGCGCGTTTCGAGCATCCAACGATCAGGGTGAGGCGCGCAGCTTGTCCGCGTCGGTTATGCCGTGATTGCTTGCCATACAGCTACGATAACACCGGCGGCGAATGAGACGATGAATGCAATTACGATTCCCCACTGGCATCGTTCCAAGTGCTGAAACCGAGCTTTTCCCTGACCAATCAGAAACACTGCACGGGGAAAGACTGAATCTCTAAACCGGTTCAACACGATGCCTAATGCGAACAGGGCAGCGAGTCCCCCGTATACGATCAACTGCGCCAGCGCCGAGCCACTAGGATTATGCTCCTTTGAGCCATCGACTTGTACCCATTTGAGCGCAACCACAATCAGCAAGCCGAACCAAAGTAGCAAGTACGCGAGGAAGGCGATGGATGCAAAATCGACACGGTGCAATACGGCGTACCATGGGCGCATCCCTCCGATGAGATCGAGTACTTCAGTGCGCAGGCGTGACACAACGTCGTCACGGGCATCAAAATCCAGCGAAATCCCTCGCCAGCGTAAGCCAGACAGATCAATCGTTCCCCGTTTCTTGAAATCGTCAGAGCGAGCAGAGAAACGGAGGCGCCGTATTTCCTTTCCTTTTGCATTCTCAAACGTGGCTAATTCCTTAACGGTCTTGAAAGTTCGAGCCACATCATCTGCGCAATCGGCGCGGATCTCCAAGTTACCGATTCGGTCGGACAGTACGTCAGCCAGTTTTTTCAGTTCGTCCTCGCCAGCGACGAATGCTTGCGGAAGTTCGACAGAGTAGTGTGCGTCCATGGGCAATATTGCTCCTACAACTTAACGGCATAACGCAGAGGTCAGCCACGGCGATTGGCTGTACCGTCTTGGTTATGCGCTTTTATATATCTCGCCACGCCAGTAGTCAACTACAGCATCCAAGATAGGCAGGAACTCTGACTTGCTCCCATCTTTTCGAGTAAAAGATACAAAAGATCTACTTTCCTGTACGCCAGATTTGGTAGCGTACTCCGCGGAGATAGAATTTATCTCCAGCCCGTCCCCATGAATTTCGATAGATTCAATCGCGGCTGGCGATGACACAGAGTTATAGGTTATCTTCTTGGGGTCAATGTCGGTATACAGGTGCTTGTAAGCATTAGCAATGCTGCGTATA
>Ga0210056_1003876_pt1 | contig 11976 bp, 8 predicted proteins | sample CryGeyCG2014_080_2_FD_183965 | JGI IMG/M metagenome (GOLD analysis project Ga0210056, IMG submission 183965) | Groundwater microbial communities from aquifer - Crystal Geyser CG07_land_8/20/14_0.80 (SPAdes) (version 2) | ecosystem: Environmental > Aquatic > Deep subsurface > Groundwater | place...
GATAAAAAACACAACTAATAAAACTAAAATTAATCCTCCACCAACAATAACCATTGGTGAAGGTTTATTTGTTTGAACTTCTGTATTTGGTTCCATATAAAGTGATTAATTAATAATAATATTACTCATCATATTTTTCTGCCATTGATGCCAGCATTAAGCTCCAATCCTGCCAATCGCATTTTTCATCTAAGTTGATATCGCATGTATCGGAATATGTGGCGTTAGCTATGCTTGAACGTATAAAAGATAGATCATAAGTGTCAATTATTCCATTTTGCATATTTTCCTGTTCTGGCAAATCTCCAGCCAGAAGTTTTATATTGGAAAAATCAAAGTCGTTCTCACCTTCATGTAATGAAATATTCGCTTTGCTGCAATTATAAAAACCTTGAGCATTTAACTGAGGTAAGGCATCACAAAATTTTTTCTGAAGATGTTTGGGTCCCTTGATATAAATATAATATTTAGCATTATAGTCAACAGGATTAACATCAATTATCCCTTTATAAGTTCCATCATAGTTCGGATCAAAACTGGTCTCAACAAATCCGGTATTACTTTCCCCTTCTTTCACCACATTGATCTTGACATTTTGTGGAGTCATGTCATAAGGCTTGGTTAGTATCCCTTGAAAACGCAGTTTCATTTTGATTAAGACTATAGGGGTAGGACCGGCGGATGATGATTGCCGACTGCTTGACGAACTGGATCTTGCAGCAGAACTGCTTGACGATTGACGACTGGATGAGCTGGACGACACGGTGGAACTACTTGAAGACGATTGACGACTGGATGAACTGGAAGAACTTGTTGTTCGTGGATGAATTACTAACTGCCCATTAGTTTTGTTAATCTGATAATTAGTACCAGTAATATCGCCGGTTGCAGTTGATGCATCAATAGAAGTGTTTGTTGTTGATATTGCAGTTAAGGTTGATTTTCGTTTGAAGGTAATATCAAATCTGGCATTGTTTGCCAAGGCCATTCCTTCAACCTGTTTTGCTAAATATGTCAATTTAATTGAACCGATGTTATTATCAATAGTTTTATGAACTTCGGTAAATTTATCAACAACAGTATCACTCGGCGTAATATTGACTGCTTCTGCGACATTTTTATCAAATGAAAAAATTGCTTCAAACGTTGTTAAACCCTTCCCGGTTGGTAAGCCATCAATTTTAAAAACTGCAATCGCACTGTCTATGTTAGCTCCAACTGTAGTGGTTACAGGATCAAATTTAAAATTAATTACTGGAGCAGTGCTTCCGCTGTTAAATGTAAAGCTTGGGTCAGTGTTGCTGGTGGAGCTAATCCCAAATAAAACCGATGTGGTGTTTAATATCCCAGTAATCTCTGTGCTAACACGGCTCAATGTTAATGTTCCAGCTCCAGACGCATTTCCCTTGACGCGAATTTTGAAAAAAATTGAATTAGTTAGTTCACTTTGTGGTCTTAATGTTAAATAGGCAAAGTTTAATGAGGTTTTTGCCGCGTTAATTGTAGGTTCATTTGCAGCTGTAAATATATCATCGGCACTTGGATATGTTTTTGGGATTTGAGATAGACTGATAATCTGCAAATTATTATTTGCTGTGAAAGTCATATTTACACCATTAATTTTTTTATTTTGATCATCAGAAGAAATTACGTATGTGATATCAAATTCATCTAAATTCTTTGTTCCCGAAACCGGATTAACAACAACGGTAACGTCGTTTTCACCTGCTTTTGATTTTTGACTTGAGCTAACAAAATATTTTATAAGAAAAATTGACGCTAAAACAGCAATTGAAGCAAGTATTATCAGTTTAATTTTCATTAGTTAGTTTCTTTAATTTTGTAAAAATATTACTTTCCTGGCCAGTTGGCGTACCAATTGCTATAGTCTGCTAATGTTACGCCATTAAGATTATTAAAGTCCGCATCCATTAATATACCGTCTTTATATTCAGGAACTTCACCATCATCTTGACATCTATCTGCATTAATAACTGCTCCAACCCCACACTTTCCTTTAAACTCCAAAAGCCAAATTGAATAATCAGTCAAATCAATCTTTCCATCACAATTTGCATCACCTTTTGTTTTTTCACATGTTACTCTTGAACTGCTGGAACTTGCAGGTCTGGAACTACTGGAGCTGGAGGAACTGGCGATTGATGAACTTGAGCTGCTATTTGATGCAACAGAACTAGAACTACTACTACTTGATGAAGAGCTTGAATTTGCTTGAACCGTAATGGTGTTGGGAGTCATAGCCCCAGTTATTTTATGATTGGTTGCATCATATGTATTTACTTCAAGATAATATTCACCAGGATCAATGTCAACTGTCCAAGTATAACGATTACTACTTCCCATATTATGTACTAAATTACTATCCAGACCACCTATATATTGTCTATTCCTGTTGTAATAAAATAGTGCTGTGGTTGTACTTTGATGATTTTGACTCCAATCAATAATCAAATCCTCACCTCTTCGAACAACAACTGCAGTAACAGGTTGGATAATAATAACTTGAGGAGCTATACTCGACGAAGAAGAACTCGATGAGGTAACTGAACTACTTGAACTATTACTTGAGGAAGAGCTTGAGAATGGATTTAATGAACTGTTGCTTGAGGATGAACTTGAACTGCCGAGTGATGCGTCAGCAATAGTTGCAGCAATTGCAATATCTTCAGGTAATATATATTTTAAAACGCTACCATTCGTATCTGGACCAACTACGTTTGAAAAATCCTTCCCTTCAAAAACCAAAGCATCAGGCACGTTGACATTTGTCAAAGCATCACTGTCACTATTGGTTTTGAACACAAAATATATTGTCACCATCGCTGGAAGCAAAGATGCTTGGTTTTTGATGACTTTTACAACACGAGCTTCTCTGTGCAAACCATTAATATCCTTATCAGAACTAATTAAACTATCAACCTGCAATTGATCAAGATTGCTCACTGTAATAGTTGAAGGCACAGCTTCCTGAAAATTAAACATATCGCTGCGGTATTTAATTTTTAAGTTAAAGGCGGAAATTCTACCGATCGTGCTTGTCAAGTTCACTCCGAATCTATATTCCGTATTTGGCTGGAGACTGTTTAATAACACTCCTTGGTCTAAAAAAGGAAAAGTCACAGCAATATTGGCGTTGCTGCCGCTTGCCTTTGATCGACGACTATTGCGGTTGATATAAGATATGAGGTATGCCGCGGCAACAACTGTAATAATAATGACTATGCCTATTTTGATGATTAAGTTCTTTTTCATCATAGTATTTATTAATTTTTGATCATGTTATTTAAAAATTTCATGGATTTGGATCGTAACGGTTGTGCCGCCAGATCTCAAAATCCTTCAACGCAACGACCGAATTTGTATCAAAATCAGACCATTTGGTCAATCTGGTTGATAAATATTCCTCTTTCCAAATAGTAAAATCACTATTATCAATTATCGGGCTATTATCAGTATTCTTGTTGCAATCAGCATTCCCCATTGCTTGACTAAAACAGCAAGAAGCCTTGATGGATTTTATGTTAGGATAGGTTGAACCTTGCAAACCAGTAATTTTTCCTCGTGCATCGCGTGTTTCAATGTCTATTCTAAAAACATCATGACGATTATTGAAAGATTCATCATCTGTACATACAACTGCGTAAGTTGTTCCGCCGGGTGGATAGAGCCTGCCTTGATTATCTAATACATTTATGGTTAATCCTTTCATAATATTTTGTATATTTTGTGCTCCACTATAAAATTGTTTATAAACTTGACCTGTACTTTCGTTAACAATCTGCCACCAAAAAGGACCAAATTCATCAGGATTACAAGGAAAAGGCGTTGGTCCGGTTGAACGCCCGGTTGAATAACCAGTGATAAGCGGACCACCAGGTGTTGGTTTCACAAAGGCACAATATTCTACTGCTGGTTCACAACCATCACAAGTTCGATCTCCATTCCACGCCCAAGAGAATTTGATGCTATCCTCGATTGTTGTTCCGTTACCATGTATAAATTCCACCCTAACATCTTTGGCTGGATTTGGAGGAACATTATCTTGTGGAAGTGACACCCGACTACTGCTGGAAGAGGAGGAAGACGCATCCTGATAAATAACTCTTAATGTATAATCATCATCTGCGGTAAATGACGCAACACGTGACACAACACGAATATAATATCTACCAGAAATAATGTTATTGGCAAGAAAATGTTCATCAATACCATTCCCAGGTTCTCCACTGTATGCAACTAAACAGTTGTTGTTTCCACATCGGTTTGATGAATAAAGATAAAAACTCAAATTTACTGAAGATGAAAAATTACTTAAAAACCCTTCTATGCTGTGTTGACTTTGTAAATTAATATAAAAATAATCATTGCGATCTGATGGACCAATATGTAAATTATAAGTTTGACCAGAGATTAATGGACCAGACGCCGTACTAAAATTATTATTTGGCTCTATATCTACTGATCCACCCGCAGTCGATGAACTTGATGAAGCCTGGCTGGAGCTGGAGGAAGACCTACTTCCATTACACCAATTACACCATTCTGAAGCAGCAGAATTCCAATTCAAACCATCCCTACTACATGCTTTACAACCTTGAGGATATTGAGTTGAAACAGGCACACAAACTGTTTGTTCTGGAGTACAAGTCGCAAAAACATCATTTGAGTTTGTTGAAAAAAGCAGAACCAAAATAAACAAAAGAAAGATATATTTAATAATTTTCATATCATTTTTTACCAATTAAAAAATCATTTTTTTAACATCATTTTAATTTTATAATGCTTTTGTTTATTTTTTATTAATATAATAAAGACCAAACAAACCCAAACCCAAAGCTATAATCATTAAAATATTATTTAAAGTATTGACATCCATATTATTTCCTTTTAAAAAACCAATAGTAACTTCCTATTCCAAATAACATAAAATAAATCATTGCTATCCAATAATAAGTATCAAAATTAGCATTCATTTTAAAAATTTCAAAGAAACTTGTAAAAAATACAGCATCCCAATAAAAGCTACAACTGATTTTATACTAAAAACTAATTGATTTCCAATCCCGGTAAAAATTGGCGTAATCGCTCCGGCTGTTAACAAAACTAAGGCTAAATTATTATAAAACGTTGCAAGATTTTCTTTTTGTTTATCATTTAAATGCTTCATATTTTCTGTTTTTATCCAATTAAAAAATCATAATATATACAATATATAAATACAAGTAGTATATTATATGATACGAATAATACAAAATAACAAAGTCAGGCGCCGACTGGTGTCTGATGAAATCAGGTGCTGAATAGTACCTGATGCGAGTGCCGCGAATATGCGAATTAAAAATAAATTGTTAAATTGTTATATTGTTAAAAATGTCATTGCGAGCGTAGCGAAGCAATCCCGTTACAAATAGGACTTATTATATTGCCAACTGCTACCTGCAAATCGCTAATCGCTCAAATCAGATTGATTTCAAGTGCCACCAGGAAAACCAATTGCGTAACTGAAATTGGGCTGTGGTAAGTGATTGATAATAAGTGAAAGGAGAAAAAATTATAAAGCAAAGAAAAACCACAATTACAAAAAACGATGCACCCCCATAAATCAGCCATTTTCTTTTGATAATTTGATCATGATAAAAATAACTAAATAAGGCTCCAGAACTTATTAAAGATAATAATAATGGTAAAAAATAATGATATAAATACATCACGCGTTTTAATGTTAATATCGAAAACATGTACGCGCAGTACAATGACAAAATAATCATGAGTATTTGATATAAACGTTTATCTTTTATCTTTAGTCCAAAAATGAGTTTACTTAACAATAAAACAACACTAAAAATAATGCTTAAAATACCCGTCCCCCAAATGATTGGATTTGCTTGCAAATATAAATAACGAACTTTATCTCCGCTTTTATCCCAACGATAATTGATTGTTTTGTTTCCAAACGGCCAAGTCCAAGGTTGACTGCCGTTTTCATCGGCTTTGCAAGCGTCATAAACCGGAACCCCTTTTTCATAGTGGGGAATAAATAATATTTGGTCGCGGATCATCAATGGAGCGTTAATTAAATTAGAAGTCTTCTTTTGATTAAGAATTTTTTTATATGGTTCTGTTGCTTCATAATAATTGTTATTAACCACTTTATTTGCCAAACGAATATGAAGGTAATAAGTACCTAAAAATATAATAAGAATTAAAATCGTAACAATAAATACACGATCAATGGCAATTGATATTAATTCCCATACTTTGATTTTTTTTTGTTTCACTTCAAAATAAAAACAAATAGGAATAAGCAGGAGTAATATCCAGCTATTAAGTTTGACTGACAAAGCCAGTCCAATTAGTATGCCTAGTATTAGATAGTGTCGTAAAGTGTATTTTTTTCTTTCAATCAAATAAAAGAACCATGTTAAAGTCGCCAAAAAGAAAAAAATCTGAATACTATCCAACATCGCTCCCCTACTATGAACAATAAGCGCATTATCAAACAAATAAAGACCGGAAAACAGTCCAGCTAAAACCGGATTTTTTAAGATCAATAAAAGAATCAAATAAAATAGACCGGCAGATAAAGTGGCTGTTAACGCGGGAAAGAAACGCATCCCAACAAACGAAAACCCAGCCGGAATATCTTTGATATAGTCCGTATTGATAAAACTTGTCGTAGCCAACTTAACGTTTGGCTTAAAAATTAACTCCCCGGCAGCAATCAATAACTTTCCCAAAGGTGGATGCGGCTCCATAAAAAAAGAACCATTAATGTACTTATAAGCAGATGCAATAAAATAATTCTCGTCCCAAAAAAGATTGGGAGGATTTTGATAATTGTGAAAATAAGTGAAAAAAGAAAAAACTAAAACAATTATCATCCCTCCAATTGCAAGGTAGTGTTGATGGGTTAACTTCTTCATAAATTAAATATTAACAAAGAAAAACACGTTAACAAGTAAACTCAAACATATTGCTAAAACCAAACCAAAATAACGAACTAATATTAAATTTTTTTCACCTGCCTTTTCTATCGCAAAACCATAAATAAAGGCAAATGATATTAAAGATGGAAAGATATAGCGAAAATCTGTATTACATGCGGCAGGAAAACGAATTCGATAAAAAATAAACATTGTTAGTAATAACAACAAACTTAGTCCAAAAAAAGCAACTGCACGATAGTTTTTTTTATTAACAAAAAATATCGATAAACTGGAAAATCCAATCATTAATAGTGCAACAAAACTCATCACAACTGCCAAATCACGACTCCATTCTTTGTTAAAACTAAACTCACCAAAAAGGCTACTTTTTATCAAATAGTTCCAAAAATATTGCCTACCAGTACGATCTTCCCAAGCAGATACAAATGGTTCATGCATATATGTTTGGAGGTCAAAAAATAAATAATTAACTGGTTTATTCCCAACTTGAAGTCTTCCGTCAATTTGATCTGAACGTGTAATTCTTGAAAGTAAAGTTTGACTAACCTGTTTTTGCTTAACATAAGGGATTAAAAAAAGGAACATTAATATAAGAAAACCTACAAAATAAACTACTAGATGTTTAAAATTAAATCGGTTTCGATATATTACTAATATAAGAATCAAACATAACAGTGCGATTGTATTGACTTTGGTTAATAATCCAAGTAACGCAATAATTATTCCCCAAATGAGAAATTGATTTTTCTTTGACCTAAACCAGATGTTAATAAAAAGCAAGCCTAAGATATAAAAGAAATAATATAAAATATCATTACTAATCCTGATTGAATGAATTATTCCAGATGGCCAAAATACTAAAATTAATCCCGCGGAAAGAAATGATAATTTGTTTTTCAAATTTTTTTTTAACAAAACCAAACCAAAAATCATCATAAACATAAATAGTATTAGATTTAAAAATTGAAGCGAAGAAAATGGATTTGTAAAACCAAAAAAACCAATAATTTTTAAATAAATACCTGAAATAATATAGTAGAGTGGTTTTTGATGACACTGGTAACAGTAATTTATATCTGGTAAACGAAAATGTGTTTGAACATAATCAACAAATTGAAAATGGCCTGGGACATCATGTTCTCTCACATTAAACCTGGTATACATCAAGTAAATACAACGCAAAATAAAACCTCCAATTACTAAAAAAATTGTGATTAGGGGTGATGAGTCGATAACCATAATCAGCAAACTCAATATTGCAATAATTAATATCAGTGTAAGTAAAATCAAAATAAAATTAATCGGATCTGATAGCGAGTTTTGCCAATATAAACCAAGCGCGCCCCCTTCGTTATGTAAAGAAACCATCACTTGATTGCTTCCGATTTTCAAATATGGTTTTAAATCCAAATCATATCCCCTTTCGCTGCCACAAATGGGTTGATTCATTTTTGAATTTAACACATCCTGATTATTGACTTTAAGAGCAATTAAGCAATCATCAGGATCGATATTTATATTAGTTTGTGAAAAAGGAAGGTAGTTGAGGTTGGCTGTCATTGAATAATCAACGGTATTAGCGATTGGTTCTAGATAATAAAAATTATTTGATTTTTCCAGTTTTTGGTTTACCCCTCCATAGTGAATATCTGTTAATCTTAAAGTTGTGGCCGATTGAAAAAACATCACTAGAAGTAAACCACAAACAAGATAAATCAAAGTTGGGAATAATTTATGTAGACGTTTAAACAACATAGTATAAAATTATGATAACATATTTTATGCGTCAATCATTTTGGTTAGTTATCATTCTTATTATCGGGATTACTGTACGTGTTGTTAATTTCGGTCAAATCCCACCAGGATTAAACCAAGATGAAGCAAGTATTGGTTATGAATCATTTGCTACTTTAAAATATGGAGTTGATCGAAATGGATACAAGAATCCAGTTGTATTTATTGCTTATGGTGACGGCCAACATGGACTTTATGCATATCTATCTTGGCCTTGGATAGCCTTGTTTGGTTTGAATGAATTTTCCACCAGATTAACCGGCCTTTTTTTAGCAATTGTGTCTCTATGGTGTTTCTATTATTTAATCAAGCTTATCTCCAACCAAAACACTGCGCTGATTTCGGCTTTTTTGCTGGCAATAAATCCTTGGCACATTATTATGAGCCGTTGGTCACCGGAATTTAATATCCTACCGGCGTTTTTTTTATTTGGAGTTTGCTTATTAACGATTTCATTAAAAAAACCCTTAGTCTTTCCAATAGCTGGATTTTTTTTAGCATTAGGTTTTTATACATATGGTGCCGCTTTGTTCTTTGTCCCCGTCACTGTTTTTTTACTATTTTCCGTAGTAATTTTATCTAAAAAAGTTCCTTTCGTAGATATTGGAATTGGGGTCTTGGTTTTTTTATTAATATCACTTCCGGCTTTGTTATATATGTTAATTAATGTTTACAATTATCCCGAATTACGCACGAGTTTAATTTCTATCCCACATTTAACTGGATCTCCCCGATGGAGTAGTATTTCGTTACTTTTTCAAGATAATTTTTTACTGAATTTTTTTACTAATTTAATTAGTTTCCTTAAACTATTGTTAACAACTCAGTTTGATGGTTTAATTTGGAATGCAATTCCTGAGTTTGGTTATTTATATCTTTGGTCAATTCCCCTAATGCTTTTTGGCCTTCTCATTACCATAAAAACAATCTATTTAAATGTCATAAAAAAACAGTTTAATAAACAACTAATTATTTTTATCTGGTTTATCGGAGCAGTCAGCTTGGGATTAATTTCTCATGTTAATTTAAATCGGATCAATACTATTTATTTTCCTCTCATTTATTTTACAGCTGTTGGAGTAGTCGCAATAAAAAATCATTATCAACAATTGTTTCGATTTATTATAGTTCTATATTTAGTTTTTTTTATTTTATTCACGCATCATTATTTTACAATTTATCCAAAAGATATCGGTTCTGCTTTTTTTGCTTCGTTTGGTCAAGCAATTAATTATGCCACCAAGATATCGCCACAGGATAAAAAACTTGTGATAACCAATCATGTTAATATGCCATATATTTATGTACTTTTCTACAAACAAATTGATCCAAGAAAATTTGCAAATACTGTTGTTTATGAAAACCCAGGGGCTGATTTTCAAAACGTCAAGTCATTTGATCGCTATATATTTGGAATCGATCCAAGTCAACTTGACCAGTCAGATACCTTTATTTTCCATAATAACGAAGAAGAATATTTCAACAACCAACAGTTTATTATCAAGCGTTTTGACAATTTTTCTGTTGCCAGTAAAATAAATTTCTATGAAAAATAGTTTACCCCGTAATCAGAAAGCTTTGGGTATTGGTTCGGCGGTGAATAAGCATTCATCACGGATTAACAATAAAAATACCTCGATTTTAAATTCGAAATTGCGGGATTTACATAAAGTAATAATTGTCCTTCCTGCTTATAATGCTCAGAATACACTATTAAAAACTTATCAAGCAATTCCTAGTAAATACAAAAATAATCTTATTTTGGTTGATGACAAGAGCACTGATAAAACAGTTAAAGTTGCAAATAAACTCAAACTAATTTCCGTGATTACTCATGATAAAAATCAGGGGTATGGAGGTAATCAAAAAACTTGCTATCAAAAAGCCCTCGAAAAAAAAGTTGACATTATTGTTATGCTTCATCCTGACTATCAATATCCACCTGAATTAATTGAACCAATGGTGGCAATGATAAAAACAGGAAAATTTGATTGTATTCTTGGCTCACGAATCTTAACCGGACTCGCCTTAAAAGGAGGAATGCCATTATATAAATATGTTGCCAATCGATTATTAACGTTAATTGAAAATATATGCACAGGTGCAAAATTATCCGAATATCATACTGGCTTACGTGCCTATAAAGCATCTATATTGAATACAATACCTTATATAAAAAACTCTGAAGATTTTATTTTTGATAATCAAATTCTCCTACAGATTATCGCGAATGGATATCGAATTGGAGAAATTAGTTGCCCGGCACGATACTTTCCCCAAGCTTCTTCAATAAATTTTATTCGTAGCATTAAATATGGATTTGGCTGTCTATTTTGGGGTTTTATTTTTCTACTGGGAAGAACAAAAATTTATCATCATCCTTTGTTATATTTTAATTAAAAAGTTATTTATCTTATTTCTCATCTTGATTAATCCCCTTTTGCCAAACTTCAATAATTAATGATGCATCTTGTGTATCAACAATTCCATCGTAGTTTAGATCAGCTTTGGCCACTTTAGTTGGGTCTTTTCCCGTGTTGTTTTGAATAATTAGCTGAATCATGACATAGTCAAGTGAGTCAACCTTACCATCAGCGATTCCCTGTTCTCCGGTAATGTCTCCGGCAAAGAAAGTTAGTCCAGATAGATCAAGATCGGTTGTGTTTGAGGATAATGTAATTGTATTTTCTCCACAATCATAAAGAGTGCTTGAATCGCGTCCGCTTAAACTACACACTTTTCTTTGAAGATGTTTGTCTGGTTTAACTAAAAATACATAATCATTACTTGGAACTAACCGTTGCTCAAACTGTCCATGCCAAAGATAATCCGATGATAAACTTGCAATAAAACTAATGGAATCATTATCTATCTCAACTCCATTCTTTAATATTTTGAGCTTAGTCAGGGCAGATTGATTAGCAATCCAATTTAAAACCCCTTGCATTCTATATTTTATCTTTATTACTACTTTTACAGATTCTTGGGATGAGGAGGAGGAGGTAGAAGCATTGGATGAACTGGACGATAAAGAACTTTGTTCAGAAGATGAACTTGATGACGCAACTGAGCCACTTGATGAGGACTGACTACTAGATGAACTTGTTGAAAACTCCCCCACTCCTCCACTTATTTCAGTTAATGTTGAATCGGAATTAATTTGATAAAGTTTAAAATTATCAATCAACAGTTGTGGAATGCCGGTAATTAACGC
>Ga0210056_1003893_pt1 | contig 11934 bp, 10 predicted proteins | sample CryGeyCG2014_080_2_FD_183965 | JGI IMG/M metagenome (GOLD analysis project Ga0210056, IMG submission 183965) | Groundwater microbial communities from aquifer - Crystal Geyser CG07_land_8/20/14_0.80 (SPAdes) (version 2) | ecosystem: Environmental > Aquatic > Deep subsurface > Groundwater | place...
AAAAGCCGTCCAAAAAATTCTTCAAGTGGGCGATAGAGTTGAGATAACCATATCTGGAAAGCTGATTGATGGAAGAGACTTTCAAGGTAAAGACATAATCAGAGTGATACTCCCACCCTAAAGAAACATCTCCCTTTTTTCATATTTTTCCGTGGGCTTTTTCTGTTATGAGGCTTATGCTTTTTGCGTATTCAAGAAATGCTTGGCGCATAACAAACTAAGACTAAAAGAAGGCTTATCCTAAAATGCAAAAATCAGAAACTATCGGGTGCTTCCAGCTCCAAAATACTCTTTTGCGCGTTGCCAAAGTTGTGGAAAATCGTTTAACATCGCCTTGATAATTTTCCAACGAATTTCATCAGCCGGATCATCTGTATTGTTTCGCACGATACCAGCCTCCGTCAAAAACACGGAATACGATGATTTAAAGTTTATGTCCACATGTAGAACGATTTCACAAAACTTATTCTCAACCTCAAAATTGAAAAGCGAAAGCCGCATGCTCCGTTCTTTTTTAAAGAGGATTTTAATTAAAGTTTTGTTTCAGAATTTCTTTTATTTTTAAGCTTTGAATTAGTTGTTGGTGTTGCTTGTTTGCCGATTTTCCAGCAGAGCGTTGATGCCGATTGTAAGGGCGGCTGCTCAATAGTCTGGACTATTGCCGTGCGTTTAGTCAAGACTATGGATTTTTGATTATTCGGGGCGTCAATTGTTTGAACAATGGTTTTCTGCTTTGTTTGAACAAGAGAGCTTGATAGTCGCGACTAAGCATACAGCAAAAGTTGCAACTATACTTCTGGGTCGCAACGCGTCTGGCATGACATGCATGCATGCATACAACAAAGAAAACAAAACAAACTTAAAAATCGACTATGCAAAACTAATATCCCTTCTCCTGAAGAACAGAACCCTGGTCAGAGTAATATACTACTGCAGCAAACCCATTCCGCCCGGAAGAACCTCCCAAATAAAATTCCTCGGCTACCTAAGAAGCTTAGGCATACAAGTCATCGAAAAACCCCTAAAAACAAGATATGACTCCGCCACAAACTCCACTCGATACGTAGAAAAAGGCGTTGACGTGGCTCTGGCAACAGACCTAATAGGCATGGCTTGGGAAAACGCCTATGACGTTGCCGCGATAATATCTGGCGACGCCGACTACGTAGGTGCAGTGACTAAGGTCATGAGTAAAGGCAAAAACGTTGAAGTAGCTTCTTTCAGAAGATGTTTGAGCAAAGAGCTCAAAGATGCAGCCTTAACAAAAATAATACTCGACGATTACATTCCACAGATAAAAGTTTAAGATACTAAACACAGGCACACCCTAAACAATTAGGGTGTATCGCCTGCTGCATTATAATACAGATAGTAAATTGGTAAGATTTGATTTAAGCTTTACGGAAGATTCTTATATATTTCAAATTCAGATCACCATGCAAACAAAAGAAAATCCAACAAAAATGACCAAAACAGTCTCTTACAAACAATGAATCTATAAAATGTTTTAAGCATTCTCGAACAAAAACACATTCTGTGATATTAATGGCTAAGTGTCCAAACTGCAAAAGAGAAAATCCTAAACCCGCCAAAACATGGAAATATGGACAATTCACAGTCCAAGCCTACACATGCAACAACTGCAAAACACAGTTCAGAGAATACACCAAAAAAGGAAAACACAGCTTCACACTAAAACTCCAAAAAGGAAAAGGCTACAGAAAAGCTTGACACAATCACCACAGAATACAACAACACAAATTCTATTGGAAGTCCAAGTCTTCTTCTGTTTCCCATGTTTCTTGGCAGTCGGTGCACATGTCCACAGCTTCCACATAACACAAATCACAAACAAGCCTACCACACTCAGAACAAGTATAAAGCTCACTTGCTTCTCTACCACAAACCGCACACTCAGCCATCTTAGACCTTCTCATTAGCAGCATTGTTAAAGTTTTAAGATATCAAGAACACATGGACCTGTAGGATTAATGTTGGAAAATGCGGTTTTCAACATAGCGGACTGCAGATTTTGAAGATTATCTGAAGTTGTTGTAGGCTTAGTTTGGTGAACAGAGTCTGCTTCACCCGTTTTGCCTCTGTGAAAAAAATATATTTTTTTCTGCACAAAGAATGAAAGCTACACATTGTTTGCCTGACGTGTTTCATTGCAGAAATCATAGAGGGGTAGGTCGTGAGGTATTACGTAAACCTAATCGATTCTGCAAAGGTATCATGGATAAAAAGCCGATTATGACCCAAGAACACACTTCAAGATGGGAGAGGGCGGATAGTGTTCCCTAAAAACTACAGAAAACGAAAGGAGAACAAACCAATACGGAGAAAACAAGACCATAAATAGAGTGATGAACTTTTTAGGGATTTCAACTAGCGCGCAAGCCGCGTAGAAGCTCTGCCACTAGCTGTTTTTCTCTGTGAGCTTTAGAGTCTTTCACGGTCTTCTGAAGCTGACTGTCCAAATTCTTTAGGAATGCATATTCCTTGAGTACCGTTCTCGTAACAATGTCCTGAGAAGGCATGTCTCCTCTTCTTACCAATCGTTGAAGATCATCCCAATCGTAGTCAGCCTTCGCCACTTTGCCAAGAAGTTCTTCCGGATTGAAAGGCTCTCTAACATTCCAGCATTTGACTACGACAAGCTTCCTCACCAAATCCTTGTTAAAGGGCCTACCGGCGAACAAATATAGGTCGTACAAGTCTCGGCTGCGAATCCTCTGCAGCGCAGCTCTCAACTTCTCAGCAAGCAGCTCATCCTTCCGCAAACATCTAACTCCAAACCTAGGAAACTCAAAATACCTAAAATACATCTCATCGAAAAGAAGATGTTCCTGAACAGGCAAAACCGGCTCCTCTCGATAGCTAACTTCAATCTCAAATTCAGCACCCTCATTCCAACTGTGAGCATACTTAACAACAGCTATGTAAGACTCGCCGCCTACACCAGGACCAGTACGAACATGATCCTCAACAACATTAAATTCGATGTCAAACACAGTCTTCTTATCCAGCAACTGCCTAAGCCTCTCCTTGAGCTCTCCAAGCACCATGCCACTACTCGTGAAGTCAAGGTCCATAGAGAACCGCCCCGTATTCCCAAAGTATACCTTCTTCAAACATGTGCCTCCCTTAAAAGCCAGCTTTGGCAAAACACTTTCCGACAAGATACGCAGCACATAGGTCAGAACCACATCTCGCTCTGCTACCTCTAAACTCACTCTGCTCGAACGAGCATAGAAAGTCACATACTTCTGATCCAACATCGAACTTTCACCTTACCTCAATTTCACTCAAAAGCTGTTCCTTTGACACATTATTGACTATTCTCCACTCCCTCGAAAACACACCAGACTTAGGCCTTCGAGCATCCAAGTAAATCGTTGTTTTCCCAACGCATCTCAGCAATGCACTCCTCATTTCATCTGGAAAAGGAGCCGTTAGCTCTTCCTTCACCAGAAAATCGATGATAAACCCCAGTCTCTGAACAAGGCTGTGCGAACCCATTTTCAAAGCATAATCCACCAACTTTTTCTCATCAACTCTCGGAAGCCCACGCCAAGATATTCTCACAAGCTGCTCTATTCCCCCAGCATAACGCGGCTTATCAAAAGAATCCACCAAGGATTTTTCCGGGTCAGCCATGTTCACCTCGACATCAAAGACCCTCTCAAGCCTGTATCCAAACAACTTCCGCTTCGACAACGTCACAAATTTAAAAGTGTTGTCAGCCCATTCAACATCGGGCTTTTTCACCGTGGTCGCAATGAACAGCGTAAAAGGCATCTGCGTAGTAAAGCCATAGTGACTGTTTGACGTATAATAGCTGAAATAGTATGGCTTAACAAAAGCTGCACCAACGATGAAAGCGTTAACAGGAGGAACCCTCTCCGGGTAACCATAGCGTGCAGGTATGAACTGGTAGAGCCCAGTCTGGACTCTTTCAAGCCATTGCTTTCGCTCCAGATTGTGAAGTAGCAGGTAAGCATAGTCAAGCGTACAGTTTAGAGCATGCTGAACATCAGAGGCTCTAATCGTTGTCCTCTTTTCAGCCTCCCACTTAGCCACCAATCTCGCTTCCTCTGGCGATAGTTTGCGAATTCTCGACGGTCGCTGCTCCTCAAGCTCTTTTAATCTCTGCGGCGTAATTCCCAGTTCTTTGAAAGTAAGTAACCTGACTGGAAATTTTTCGAGAGCCTTCTTCACCGACGAAGCCACTTCAGGACTTACCATAACCAACTCGAACTTCTTGAGCGGCGGCTCAATGTTGGAGATTGCGGAATAAAGATTGAGCACCTCGCTAAGCTTAGTGCGTCCTATTTTGCGCCCTGAGATTTCAACAAACACATCAGCGCCCTTCTTGTCCCTAAGATGAAAGTCAACCCTAATCTGCCCAGGCAACACCTCATTCACAGCTACAAACGAGTGTCCTCTGAAGATGTTTAGAACCTCTCTTGAAATGTAAGCCTCCAAGTCACGCTGCATATAATCACCCTAATTAAAGAACACATATTCTACATTATATTTTTTTCTGTTTTCCTTAGTATTTCATTTCAATATTACTAAGACTTTAAGAAATAAAAATACCTATACCCATCTCTCCACAAATACAAATATAGAATACTATTCATGTCCATTTCTGTCCACGAGTCCAGTCATTGGAAACTGCAATTCACTATGTTTTCTATTGTTGAAGAAAAAGGATTCTAGAGGGGGGTAGGTCTTGAGGTATTACGTAAGCCTAATAGGTAGGAATGTTCGCTACTAGCGAACGTTCATATAACACAGCGAACGCCAAACCGCCATTAACGCCACTCAAGACTAAAAAAGGGAGTTTGCGGGAGAATTCGCCACACGCTAGCAAATCCACTCTCCGTCTATAACAAACCCTAGCCCCTACCCGATTTTCTTTTAGGGGTTTTACGGTTTTTCCCGCAGTTAGATTTAATACTTATGGGGGGTAAGTACTTACAGGGGTTAAGTTCTTGGGAAATGTTATTTAGTAGACCCCACCCTACTTAGTAGAGCCACCACTACTAAGAAAAGGAGCTGCTGCAAGATCTCCGAAAGCTTTAGTTTTTTCATATCATTGAAAACCTTATATACGTATTCAATTTTATGAAACCCTATGAAAACAGTACAAGAAGAATACACCTTCAGCAAACCCGAAATAAGAATACTGAGAGAGCTTACCAAAGGCGAACAATCGCTCTCTGATATAGAGAAGGCTCTCTCGATCAAACCATCACTTCTATCTTATAACCTAAAAAAACTCCTCAAAAAAGGAATAATCAAAACAACTGTAAAAGGATTTAGAAAGTACCTCCACTTCAGCGATTCAAAGCACGCATCCTTATTCAGAGACCTTCTAATAATCTACGATTACGTTGACTGGCAGAACATTTTGACTGGGAAAGCCATTGAAATCCTCTTTCAAGCATTAACAGATTCCGGAAAAGAGTTTAACGAGATCCCAAAGGCTACACTCTGGCGCCACCTAAGAAACCTAAAAGCCCATGGAATATTACAACTGACAAAAGACGGATACAGCGTAAATCCCAGATTCTCAACCCTAACAGACTTCCTGAATGAGTACCAACGGTTCATCGTGAACACGCTTACGAGAACAATCTCGGAGAAAGCTGTTGTCCTATGGCAAAGAGACTTTGAGTTTTTGGTCAGAGCACCCAAGAATATAGGGACTAAAAGGAATTTCCTGAGTACAGCCACTTCTCTGTTCGCTAATATGGGCATTCCAATATTCTCTGAATTTGATATTTACTTTTATTCAAAGAAAAAGAAAAGCATCCAGACAGAAGACATAATACTTCACACACTATTGATCGAACCAAACAATGTAAGATACGTAATCTACAGCCTTCTACTGCTGAAAAAATACAAAGAAAAAATAGACAGAGGATACCTGATAAGAGAGGCACAAAAATACGAGTTAGACACTCAAATAGAAGGCATGCTCCAATTCTTAGAAACACATACACCGCAAAAAGACTTGACACTTCCAACATGGGAAGAATTCGAAGCAAAAGCAAGAGACTATAAGGTGATCACCTAATGCAAAGACCCTTCTTCGACAAGAAATACTTGTCACGCGAATTCGACAAGGTAGCCTCGAAAATCACCAAACCGGTCACCATCTTCATTATCGGCGGCGGAGGCTTAGCCTTTTACGGGCTCAAAGATGCTACAAAAGACATCGACGTCATTCTCCGAAATCTCAATGAATTCCGAATCCTAACGAAGGCTCTAAAAGACCTGAAGTACAACACTCCAAGTCCTCACATCATCACAAAAGCCTACAGAGAAATGCAGGCCAACGAAATACTGGAAAACAAAGATGGCTTTAGATGGGACATATTCATACGGCAAGTCTGCAACGCTCTCACCCTCTCAACTGCAATGAAGTCAAGAGCAACCAAACTGTATACGAAAGGATTTCTGAAAGTCTTTCTGGCATCAAAAGAAGACATCTTCCTCTTCAAAGGAATCACAGAACGAGAAGCAGACCTTGACGACATGAGGCTGCTCGCAGAATCAGGCCCAGACTGGAACATCATAAACCAAGAATGCCAAGACCAATCAACCTCAACCGGGCGATTATGGGAAAACGCACTCTACCAGAAACTGATCGACCTAAAAGAAAAACACCATATCGAGTCACCAATTGAAAAGCCTCTCAGAAAACGAGCAGAAGAAAAACTAATCGAAATCACCCTAATAGAAGAAGTCAAGAAAGGAAACAATACCGTCAGCGCAATATCACAAGCCATTAAGGAACCGGACCATTTTGTACGAATATCACTCAACAAACTGGCAAAAAAAAGACTGATAAAAATCGACAAATCACACCGACCATACAGATACCTCCTCAATAGACAATCTCAAGAATGAAAAGCTAACCCAAATTCGTGTTAACAATATAAAAAGAAATGGCTACGATTAACAAACTCTAAAGTAAAAAAAGAGGGGATTTGCGGGAGAGATCTCCATCACCGTGAAGGTTTCTGCAAAAGTATCCACAATTTCACAGACGTTTCCATTTTCTGCTCTATACGTAAATACTCCTTCGCTCATTTGGTTTCACTTCTTTACCTATTTCCCGTTAAGGAAGCCAGTGTTTCTCAGGCTCAACTTTAGGCATCTTTTTCTCTTCGAGTTTTTCGACCACCGTCTTTTTAGCTATTTCATAAGCCATTCTATAGTCGAAAATTCCCCTTGGTTCTTTCGCGGCCCTCTTAATCAATTCAGCTTCAACTTTATTTTTTAACTTCCCTATAGCCAATGCGCCTATTCCAAAAACATTCGGTAAGATTTCTTCACCATCAGCTTCTGATTTTAGCCCCTCAACTCCCAAGGGTGGAATAGCGTTAATATCAGCCACTATTCTACATTTTTTCCCATATTCTTTGAGTACGTCTAATGGAAGAAGCTGAGTTCCAGCGGCTCCAGTTGAAAGAATTATCTCTGCATTTTCTATGGCTTTACCAATTTCGTCAGAAGTTTGGGCCTCAACACCTCGGACTCTTTCACCCTCAAACTCTTCATTAATCTTTGTTACTACAGATGAAGCTCTTTGAAGGTCGCGGGAAGTAACAATAACATTAGCTTTTTCCGATGCATAAAGCCTTGCAGCAGTTTGTCCAACGGGTCCTGTTCCAGCTAGGATCGTAACCGCTTTATTCCCTAAGCCTCCAAATTCATTTACCAGTGAAAGCTCTAGGGTTTTTGCAACAGCGGCTGTGGCTGTTGTGTAGGCTCCTCTTGGGTCAATTATTATGGCAAGTTCAAAGGGTGGAAGCATGCATTTTTTGGCTTTTTCCAAGATGTCGTTTACCCGCTTGAAGTCGCGCCCATTAATGAAAATTTTTGTGTGTTTTGCTCCTTCCGGACCCCTTGGAAACATTGAATCATAAATGATTTTTTCAGCATCCTCAACAGTCACATCCTCATACTTCAATATTGCCGCATCTGGAAAAACATCTATGATTGTTAGTATATCAAAGGGGCTTGCGTGTTTATCGGTGTCTAAAAAAATGACCACTTTCCTAAATTTGTGTTCTGACAAGGTCACACCTTTTAAGTTGTTAATATTCTTTTAAACGTTTAAGAATTGCCATTACCTGCATGGTTATCGAATACCTTAAATATTGATGGTTATCTATGCAACTGTAAACATATGTAATAAGGTGAACATACTTTGACAGAAGCTGTTGAGAAAGGACTGAAAAAAATTGGCATAACAGTTTCTAAACCAATCTTGGCTATATTGTGTATAATCTTCGGCATAATAGTAATAGCTTGGAAGGAATCTTTAAACTATATAGTTGGCATTTTTCTCATAATAGAAGGCATTCTACTACTAACCGAATACTTGGAGCTCCAAAGACAACAAAAACCACAACCTCCACCAGCATAGTAACACGTTTTACAAAACTCGACTTATTTCATTCCAATTCGCTTTAAGATAAAGGATTGTTAAGGTGTAAGATTTTCCGCAAGCTCATCAACAAGGGAACACCCGCAATAAGCGTTGCAATGCTGACAAGTAGATCCTCGATATACGATCCAACTGCTCCAGGAATAAACCATTCATATGCTAAAGCTTCATAAGATAAGCCGAAATACTGGTAAAGGCCTCCGGGGACTAATAGAAACACTCTGGTCATAGAATCTGCCACTGTGCTTATGAAGGCAATAAGAATCAACGCTATCGGAAGTCTTTCGGCGTGCTCTTCCCAAATCCATTTGCCAATTTTCGACACAGGATAAATGAGAATAAATGCCATAAGTAAATCCAAAATTGTCCAATAGGGAAGCATCCTTCCATAAGGATGAATGAAATAAGCGCTAAGCATAAAACCGTAAATCACTGTTACTTCTTTCCATCTTCCCTTTGCTAAAAAGCCAGCTGTAATAACGCCTATTGGTTCAGCAATTATCCCAAACATCCACCACATACTCGGCTTTATTAGCCTTGCGATTATGCTACCCAATAAGGCTGCAGAAAATCCAATCGTAGGTCCTAGCACAATTCCTTCAATGGGTATTAAATATATGACAAAGCTTCGCCATGGGCCTTCAGGCAGAAAGAGAACCGCATGGAGGGCTGCAAACACCGCTGTTAGCGCAGTTTTTTGTGTTTTATGCAAGTCTACCTCGTCACCTTTGCAAGTTTTATCTTAATAAATGACTATCGATTGTAAGAGCTGAATAAAGGTTATCTCTTCACCCCAAAAGGGCGAAATATTATGGCTCATATTAAATTCGGTTTTCTATACCGCAATTGTTTAATATGAAGTTTTATGATTCTATGTAACTCTTTAAGAGGGATTTGTGATGGTGCTCGCTGATACCCTAGAAAAGCTTTCAAATGCTTGCGGTGTTGCTGGTAGAGAGGAAGAAGTTAGAAGTTTGATGAAGAATTTCTTAAAACCCTATGTGGACGAAGTCAAAGAAGATAAACTTGGAAATATCATTGGAATAAAAAAGGGAAAGAAAAACGCGCCTAAAGTGATGCTTGCTGCCCACATGGACGAAATAGGCTTGCTGGTGAAAATAATTTCGAAGAAAGGCTTCATACAGTTCGCAAAGATAGGCGGAATAGACGACCGCATTCTACTAGCCCAAAAAGTCATAGTCTACACAGAAAAAGGACCGTTGCACGGAATAATTGGTTCAAAGCCTCCCCACATACAAAAAGAAGAGGAACGCAAAAGAGTCCTCACATGTGACGAGCTCTTCATAGACATTGGAGCTGAAAACCAAGAACAAGCCAAGAAAATGGGAGTAAAAATCGGAGATCCTGTGGGTTTTGACATAAAGTTCGCGAAGGTTGGAAAGAATATCGTAATTGGCAGGGCTTTTGATGACCGTGTTGGATGTGCAGTTATGGTTGAAGTAATGAAGCGTTTGGAAAAAACAGAATGCACAGTATATGCCGTCGGAACGGTGCAGGAAGAAGTCGGCTTAAGAGGGGCAACAACAGCTGCCTTCGGGATATATCCGGACGTCGGCATCGCGCTTGACGTGACTATAGCTGGAGATGTGCCTGGAGTAAGGGAAGTTGAGGCGCCAATAAAACTTGGGAAGGGGCCATCAATAGAAATTGCTGATATGGGGTTGATTGCCCATCCAAAAGTTGTGCGATTGTTAGTGGATGTAGCCGAAGAAAACAAGATTCCATACCAGCTTGAGACAGGCTTGCCGGGCTCAACCGACGCAGCACGCATATCCTTAACACGGGAAGGGGTGCCGAGCGGTGTCATATCCATACCAACTCGTTACATTCATAGTCCATCATCGCTATTGAGCCTAGAAGATGCGGAAAAAACTGTAAAACTAACAGTTGCAGCTATACAGAAAATCCCCAAACACTTCTAACATTATTTTTTCCAAAATGAACCTTCTGTTGAAAAGTGATTAAGGGCATTAAATTTCCTTCACGAAATATTTTACAAAGGAAAACGTTACTATTACTGAAATTACATAGGGCAGAAGCAACGTTAAAATTTGACTTGCAACTGGAATTGTTTGTAGAGCATTTGATGCTGCCTTATTTTCTATTATCCCTTCTATAAAGCTATTATAGAGTCCGTGAGCGAAAATTAGAGGAACCAAATTTTTACCTTTACTGTAAAAATATCCAAAAAGCAAGCCTATTAGAAATGTGGTTGCTATATACTGGGTCATGCCTATTGGATCGAAAGGCGAGAGATTCCAGACAAAATGCCACATTCCAAAAAAAGTTGCTTGAATAAGAATTGCCCTATTTGAGGTGTAGAATTTTTTGAGATGCGTTTGCATGTAACCTCTAAAAAGTCCTTCTTCACTTAGGCCAACGCATAACGTGTGAAATGGCATTGCAAAAAGGAAATATGCAATACTATAGGATGCTATTAACATTTGATTTGTAAATGCGAAAATTAGCAAATTAGAACTGAGTATTAACAATCCTTCCAAAACAGTGAAAAATGCGAATCCGTATAAGAGCGATTTTCTAATATTTTTAGTTTTGAAGCCAAAGGCTGAGATGTCGGTTTTTTCGATAATAACTATTGTCAAAACTATGAGATAGATTAAAGGAGTTTTTTCATATGGCATGCCAAATAACAGCGCTGACGGCACACGGGCAGATAGGGCTAAAATAAAGAGTATGAAAATCCACCAAAGTGTTGTTCTTTTGTCTCTTCCATTGACTTCTTTTGAGAGTTTTTCCTTCTCTGAATAACCTTCGTGCCATATATAAATTGGAATTAGTAGCAAAAGCGACATAAACATTGGAATAAATACCTGTGGCTGTGAAAAGTAGGCGCTAAAGAGTATTATTAAAGCCAAAGCGAAGTATGTTAATATGATTTTCAGAATATGACTTCCGCTCAAAGCCTATCACAATCTTTCTGAGGCATAACCTAAATGTGAATTGTTGAAATTTAAACTTTCAAGTAGCTGATAAGGAACAAAATCGTTTTAAAATTAGAAAATTCATTAGTCTTATGGCTAAAGGTTATGAATGATAAAAAGAGATTTGAGTTTTTGGAGCATACGGCAGATGCCTACGTCGCCGCTTATGGAAAGGATCTAGCCGAAGCTTTCGAGAATGCTGCGCTTGCAATGTTTGATGTTATGACAGAAGTGGAAAAGGTTAATTCGGAAGTTGAGGATTATGTGAAAGTTGTGGCGGAGGATGAATACGCTCTTCTTTACAGTTGGCTTGAGGCGTTGCTTGTAAAATTCGACATTAAAGGGATGTTTTATTCTAAGTTCAAAGTTTTAGAGTTGAACAAAGTCTCAAACGGTTTTAAGCTTAGAGCAGAGATTTGGGGAGAAAAGTTTAATCCGGAAAAACACACGCAAAAAGTTGGTGTGAAAGCTGTTACATATCATCGAATGGAAATCATCAGA